>LAZR01002067.1_pt1 | contig 11972 bp, 12 predicted proteins | sample 329461 | NCBI WGS metagenome assembly LAZR01 (sample SAMN03002196, study PRJNA259156) | marine sediment metagenome | biome: sea floor; feature: Hydrothermal impacted sediments; material: marine sediment; isolation source: Loki non-amplified sample from Loki's castle hydrothermal vent sediment ...
TTCTTGAACATATCAAGAATTTGTCCACTACGAATGAAAATTTGAAGAGCAGCACCGAATGTTTCACTATCGAGCAGTGTTACTTTTTCGATTCGGCTTTCGGTGCGTACCGCGTCTTTAACGTATTGATTTAGGTCCATATGACATTCTCCCAATCGGGAAACTATACTACATCACCCAATGTACGTCAAGTTTTATTTGCGGTGGTTTCTTCGGTCCCGATCAGCGTGATGTCTTGGGAAATGGCGTGGCTGATGATGTCTTGGCCGTGGCTGATGCATTGGCTGATAATAGGGCTGATAATAGGGCCGATAATGGTGACTATAAGGGTGGAGACTATAGTGGGAATAGTGGAGGGGGTAATATGGATAATAATATCCGGAATGAATACCGATAGATATTCTAACATTATCGCTAACGTGACTTGTTCCGCCGACGCTATAGGTTTCACATCCAGAAAGGATGAGACCAAGCACTACTATTAAGAATAAATTTTTCATTGGTTCTCCTATATTTACGGTTCGTTCATTTACTTTTTAATTATAAATGACCCAAACTGAATATAGCCTTAACGAAAACTGAATGTAGCCTTAACTGGAGCGTCCAGCGGGAATCGAACCCGCATCTCGACCATGGCAAGGTCATATAATACCATTATACTATGGACGCATGGGAATGTCGACTATATTTGATACAACCAGGCAACCCATGTAATACTACCATATATTTATTTTTTGCTTGCTTTATCTGACGCAGTTTTACCAGGTCTCGCAACTTTGAGAATTAATATGCAATTCTCATGCGTTCGTGGTAGCTTGCATCCTTCTTGGCGCTCCGCCGAAGCCCATTTGGCTTTTTGGTCGGCGGTCCAATATTGTGATCTGTTCATAAATCACCTCCTTACGTTTCATAGTAAGTAGGTAATTAGTCAGGCACTTCTCTCATTGGTTTTTCCTCTTTGAAACTATTTATGTTCGTTTGTTACTTCACAAAGTTAGCTTCACCAATCTTTGCAACCCACGAAAGTTCAATCCATCCCTTTGGAATATAGTGAGATACACCATTTTCATCAAAAATTCTATGACCACCTGTTCGGCTTACGTTGAGTAGTAAAGGACCTGGGATTTCTACGATTTCGTTACCTTTGAAACGGTAACGACGGACAGCTTCGGTGCTAATATCTGTGAAAGATAGTTTTGATTCGTTGATGAAATCATCAATCGTCAGCTTAGATACTGACACATAGTTTGCTATTGACATGTTATTTCTCCTTATTAAATTATGGAGCGATCTAGCGCTCACAATAACAAGTTATGATGTTATTTATTGTTTGCTCGTCGACGGTTAAAAAGCCGTGACTTTCTCGCAATTTTACGTAGTTTCTTCTTTTTTGCTTTGGGTATCTGTTTCTTTGTGAAAAATGCACTTGGCGTGTAGCTTGGAAAATTATCTGTTTCTTCAGGTTGTGTTTCGTTGAGATCAGCCAGCTTCTCTTTGATCTTGTCTTTTATGCTATTTTTCTCTTCCATTATTGTAATCTCCAACGAATTACATCCATTGAATGTCCGTACACTTTATCTTTGGTTTCAAACCCATTAGCAGTGTAGGTACCAAATATTTCTTCTTTGGTACCCCATCGTTGAATAAAAGCAACTTCGGAACCAATAGAAGGTGTGTCGTTTATTGTTTCTGTATATGGTGATCTTCTTGGGTCCATATAATATTTCTTTTTTAGGATCATTAATGTTTTGACCCAACCATATTCCTCATTGCATTCCTTACCACACACCCGACCACCATAGCCAAAACAATTGTTGGGCACAAATGGGATGCCACATATCTGACAGTAGAAACTTGGTGTGTCGCCTTCAATATTCATTAGCTGACTAACAATACTGCAAGAGCGATTACTGCAATAACGATTGCAAGACGGACTTCAAAATATTCTAGTGGTGAGCGAGATCTGTGGCGTAATTGTTCAACTTTCTCGTTATGCTTGCGTGTTTGCTCTATAAACTCTTGTGACATGGTTGTCTCCTATAGACAAAATGTACTCATATTATTTTTTCCGTAAGGTCTTTTGTATCTTCTTACCAATACGTTTTTTCTTCAAGGGTGATAAGTCATCAATGAATAACTTTCCATCTAGGTGATCGATTTCATGTTGAATAACAAACGCTTCAAGACCATCGAACCAATTGACCTTTACGTCTCCGTGTATTGTTTCATAACGGAGTAAAACTGCATCAGAGCGTTCTCGGTTTTCGAAGTAACCAGGAACAGATAAGCATCCTTCGGAAAACGAAAATCTTTTGGTTACGGATTCACGAATCTCAGGATTGATAAAATTATAAGGACGAGCCGTATCATATGTTTTACCGTTTTCTTCGATTGTTTCGGGAATTTTCATTGTGATAATTCTTTTCAGAATACCAGCTTGAACTGCGGACAGGCCGATACCATCGCGATAGAACATCGTCGAATGCATTTTCTCACAAATAGTCGCAAGATCATAATCGAACTCTGTTACGGGTTCGGATACCTTTGTAAGAAAGGGATCTGGATAAGTTAGCAATTGCCATCCAGACGAAACGAGGTTTCCCGCTCCAACACCTTCCAGTGTCGTTTCTCGGAGAACTTCTCCCCACTCTTCTTGTGTTCGTGGATGTTTAATCATGGTCATAAATCTATAAACACACCTACAACAAGGGCTCCAACAGCAATAGTTGTGTGAATAGCCGCCCGTAGATACCTGTGTGTGTATAACCCCATACGTCCAAGGGGACCAATACAGTCGTAAGCGTGGGCGCCAAAATGCATCGCAACAGCAACTGAAATGCCTGTTACCCATCCAAATAATACAGTATTCACTATTGCACCACCAATTAACATCATATACCACCACATAATCTAATCTCCTATTTTAGTACATATCCTTCGTTTTCTTCAATATCGCTTGTTCGTTTTGTTTTCTGTTTTGTTTTGTTGTTTGTGATAGATTTTTGATCTTCAATACTGGAATTTAAACATAAGTCTATGATGGATTTCTGTTGAAGCGTCCACCACCCGAAATGAAGCTAAAGAAAAGGGGTTGTTACCCTTTAAAATATCAATTGGAAGTTGAAGCCCAAAATCATTTACATCGATCCCGTTTCCCGTGTGTGCGCTCTTATTTAATAAGATTTTTAATAATTTTTTATTGTCCATTAATTTTCCCATTAAATTTAAAAAGAAATAATTACAAAATCCGTGGTTAAGTGGTTGTATGGAACTCCTAGAACATAGAATTGATTCTAAAATAACTCATTTTCATCGCTAATATTTATCTTCTCATTTCACTAATCTTTACAAATATGTATCCAATTTAAATTACCCTATTAATTAGATATTGAATTTTTTATCTTTTAGAAATGAAATTTAGGGAGATAATAAATTTTCATGGTCTTTTTTTTGTTTAAATTAGAAGAAAATATAGTAGTTAAAATTATGATAATTTTTATTTATGTGTTAATAAAATCTGCGTGTTTATTAATTGAATGATAGATCGAAAAGATTAATCCAAAAAGAGAGAAAGATTTTGATTATATAGAAAAATAAAATGGATTTTAATAAAGAAAAAGAAGCAATGAATGAAAAAAAAATAACTCAATCGAATTTAAATCGATTTTTTGATAACCTTAATAGTAATACAAACAATCAAAATTTAAATATTGAGTCTTTACAAAAATCTTTAGATAGAATATCTAAAAAGGAAGAAACTGAAGCTGAAGAAGACAACCAAAATAAATTGAACGAGATTTCTTATGAAAACTTTGTAGAAGAATTAGGAGAAGAATGGATTTCCTTAAAAAATAATATTGGATTTGTCAACAAAAAGAAATCAATGATACTTGGAAAGCTCGATTCTTTTGACAAGATTTTATCTGAGAGAAAAATATCTAATTCCTTCTTATTGAAGGGTTTAGGTTTTAATAGGGAGAAATTTCTTGAGTTGGTTGAAAGTAGAAATTCAGAAATCATAGTTTTTTTCCATAATGAGTAATATAATTTTTTACATCTTGGTGAAGCTTGTAGAATCCTTAAAGAAAATATCTCAGTTCTTCAGAATAGTAAAAAAATATTATTATGTAGAAACTCATTTTATTTTGTAATAATTTCTCCACTGGATTAAATTTAAGACGATTCCTCAAAATTAATTGTAATATTGTCACCCCAAAGATCTTTTAAATCATCCAAAGCTTTTTTCAAATTTTTAAAAACTAATTTTGAAAAAGCAGATTCTGTTTTGAAATCAAGGGTGAATATACCCTTGGTATTAGGATCTTTTTGACCAAGAAAATTGCACAGAGTCACAAACTTTCTTAAATCATTAATGCGATCCCATGGTACATCCAATTGTAATTTTATTTTTGTTTCTGTATCTGTTACTACTGGGGGTTCGGTGACTGGGGGTTCGGTGACTGGAGGTTCTACTACTGGAGGTTCTACAACTGGGGGTTCGGTGACTGGAGGCTCAATTGGTGAAGCGTTGGTCTCAATTTTTTTTAAAAAGGATTCAGATATAAGATATGAGGTTTCTGAGACTTTCAAATCTCTCATTTGAACTTGAGTTCCCGGTTTTGCAATGAAGGTAAAATCATCAGGTTCTAAATTAGTATTGAAATTTTGATCTTTTTTAAGATTACCATAACCATATTTATCTTGCCCTTCTTTCGTGGTACTGATAACAGATCGAATAGCAGATAAGAGAACATTCTTTTCATTATACAGTTCGAGCCCAGGAACATTGAATTGACGTTGCCATAGTTCTTGTGTAGTGGTATAATCCGAAAAATTCGAGGGAATTATTTTACGCCCTATTTGTCCTAACAACCAATCACGAGTTTTCATTTCTTCTTTAACACGTTGAACAAATATACTCTTTGAATTATCTATAGTATATAAAGAGAGAGTTACCTTTGAAATCCCATCAGTATTAGTAAGGGTTGGTCTACCAATATAAGAATAAGAGGAAATAATTAATTTTGGTATGGATGTCTCTAAATTCTTTTTTTTTATCATTAAATCATTTATTTGAGCCTTTTCAAGAATCGAACTGTTTTTAGCTTGCTGGATGACATTCTCTATTGCCATTAGTTCTAAAACATTATCCCTTAAGCTTATATATTCAGTTTCCTCAAAAAATATAAAAACTAACCCATTTTTATTTTCTCTTGGAATAGTTCCCCTATTTGTTATCCAATCTTCGATTTTAGAAGCAAAAACATTTGGCAAACTCGATAAACCTTTTGGAACTAAATAGTTAGGATTCATTGCGATTAGCGTGATACTGGATTGATCTGGGATATTTTTTGAATCATCAGGCCAAATTATTACACCATGTGCTTTAGGAATAGCTTTATCCATGAGCTTTTCAATAAAAGCTTCTATTTTAATTGTATCTTGAGATAGATTCTCTTTTTCAGCTAAGATCATTGAAACAGGATTTGCTCGTGTTAATAAATAATATCTGTCTCCCATCTCGAAAAGATGAAATAAATGATTTTTCATTTCTTCCAACATATCAATTACTAACGCTGGATATTTGATACTGGGTTTTAATATAGCTAAACATAGTTCTTCTCTTGTTGCACCAATATTAGTTGTGGTAGATTTCATTGAATGGAAAAAGAAGCCCGTAAATATCGCTTGTCCTAAATGAAAAGTTAAATAATCATCACCTAGGCTTTCTTCAAGGTCAGTAGCTCGCCCCAAATCTGTTGTTAATACAGGCTCAAAATTAGTACCTAAATATCCAAGCAGTTCACCTTTTACGGATGCATCCTTTAGGGGAACATCTCCTATTGTGATAATATCCGATTTTATATTTCTATAAATGGCATTTAAAATTTTAGCAAAAACTCGTAAAATACCACGCGTCCGTTGAAAATCTGGATGAGGCCCCCATTTTTGATATAAAACATCGATTAATGCGGGATGAAAAGGATATCCAATATTCATTTTTTCATTGAAAGAAAGAGCTCTCTTAGTAATATCTTTTTTAGTTACTTTTTCTGGAAAAAATTTCTTTTTCGACATATAATAATTTAGATAATCATTGCAAACTCTTTTTATTCCATCATCTTGAGATTGATTTACTGGTTCAAATAACCTACATCGAATAATATGATATACTTCTTCATATTGAACAGGATCAATTGTTGTTTTATGCCTTTTTGTGTGTTTATCAATTGTATGAAATGCTTGGCGACCCAATTTATTCACTAATTCCAAATCAGAAGCAGGTAATGTAAAAACTAAAATGACATTAGGATGATTTGATACTTCCTCAACTAGAACTTGGAAAAAGTTTATCATAAGCCCGTAATATTCTGGGTTTTTTTTATGTACATTTATTAAATAATGTACAATCTCATCAAGTAGAATTAAACACGGGTTATCAATCGTTTTAAATACTTCATTAAGAGAAGACTTAGAGGGCGGTATCCAATCTTTATCATTTGATTGTATTTTTTTATACGCCTTTTCACCTCCTAATTGATAAGCGATCTCACCCCACCATGTATTTAAAGGCACTTGTTTACCATCAATAGAGACAGATCGAGGTTCACTAATGTTATAATCTAAACCAACAAGAACACAGCATTTTACTTTAAGAGTTGAATCGAACTCTTTAATTTTCAAAGACGAGAGATTTGGATGTTCATTTAATAAATTTGGTCGTTGAGATAGATGATATAACGCGACAAGACAATGAGTTTTTCCTCCACCAAAGCTAGTTTGGAGTTCAATAACATTATTGCCAGGGCATTTATTCGTAGAAAAGGTCTGACCAGCTATATTTAATAGTTTCTCCATACCTTTAGTAATATGTGTATTATCAAAAAATAAAACAGGATCTCGATAATAGGGAGCAGCTCTTCCTGAAACTACTTCATCTAACCTGGCTGCAAAAGTGCTTTCGTTGATAGGTTCATTTACAATTTCACTTCTGGGGGTTATATTATGTGTCCATAAATTCATAATTATTTATTCTCCTTTTTATTTATTTTCTTTTCAATAATAACATTATTCCCTTCAATAACAAAAGTTTGTTGAATGTTTTTCTTATCTTTTTTGTTTTCTTTAGATGTTTTTTTAACTGATTTTCCATATTTTCTCATTAAACCCATAAAGAGTTTAGATTCAGGAGATTCTGGTATAAGGTTAATGATCGCTTGTGCTACATACCAAAATTCCTCTCCATATTTAGTATAATATTGTTTTACTAAATCATCCAGAGAGATATCATTCTCGCTCCAAAGATAACCTGAGTATTGAAGAGCATCGATTAAAGAAGAAGGTGAATAATTTTTATCCATAAATAATTCCTTTCTATCGTTTGTATCTAAACATTGATAGACAGTAGTAGATTTTACACGTACTTTTTTTAAAAGCTTACCTTCGAGATGTTTATCATCAAGACCTAAAGCATGAGTAAATTTCCATACTCCATCATATGGTAATTTTGCTAACTGATATGAAGCTCTCCAAATAAGGTATAATTGTGTCTCTGCATCGGCAGTTGAAGATTCATGTCCTAAAGTTTTTTCTAATGAAAATTTGACTAAGATTTTATCTATAAATTTTAAATACTCCTTAATTTTTAAGGGGTTATCATTTTTTACATCGAGTATAGCTTCGAACTTACTAAATTCTTCAAAAGCGGGACCTAATGCACTCAAAAAAAAATCTGCACCTCTAAAACCTTGTCTCCAATTCCTCTCAAGTTTAAATCTAATTTTATTTTCTAAATCATTTCGAAATTCCTCATCATAATATTTGAAACCTTCCCTTTTTAATTTCCTGCAATTTAGAATTACAACTGAATCTAATGATACAACATTATTTGTACGTACAGCAGCTGCAGATTCCATCAAAACTGGCCAGGTGCTAGTTATTGTAAGTTTAGAATCAATAATCGCTTGAAGCAACGTTTGCCATGCATTATTATCTTTATGAGCAAAAATAATTATAGCCAATCCATCTTCTTTTAAGACGCGATATATCTCTGAAAACGCTCTTCCCATTCCTTTCTCATAAAAAGATTTTGCGTTTTTAGAATTACCTTTTCGATACGAATCTTGAACAAGTTCGTTTTCTTTAGGAGTTGACTCTGTTAAAAAAAGATCAGGAAATATTGTTCCTAATGATGCTTTAAACCATCCAAAAAAGAAGTCTGTTGAAGCGGCATATGGAATATTATCATAATATGGAGGATCAGTAAAACAAAAATCCATACTTTCATCAGGATATTCTAACTCCATAGCATCCATCTGTTTTATTAAAATTTTCCCCTTTTTAATTTTTGATTGATCAATCAAATTATTTAAAACTTTTTTTAAGGATTTGAAGTATAACATCCAACCTCCTGTAGAATCTGTTTTTAATGGATTTGTTTCAATGTATAATCCTTTCATAAATAATCCGGCACGTTTAAAAGTGTGAACTATTGTTGGATTCCGTGGCGTGAGTAATTCTGTTAGATTTGAATTGTAATCAGCCAGTTTACTTAGCCCAAAACTTAGATATAAAATAATAGCTTTTGAAAATTCAGGGTTTTCATATTTTTTCTCAATTTCTCGTGCTATTTGATTTATAGTTCTTAATATTTTTGTTAATACAATTAATTGCCTAGAATTAAAACATTTAAGTGTAGAATCAATCCCATAATTTTGTATTCCCCAAGCAGCAACCTTTTCCTGAAATTTTATATCTATATCTGGATACTCATTCAGTAATTCATTGATAACTTCTTCACGCTTAATCTCACTATTCTTCAATTCTTTTTGTGAAGGAATCCGAAAACTTCCTCGAGCATTACTTTTAGGATCATAAATATTTTCATAAACCGCAACAATTTTTTCAGTCTTTTGTTCGGGCATTTGTTTCATTACCGTTTCCTTAGAAATCGTATTACGGCACCGGGGACATGTGACTTTCCCTCTGCTGTAAGTTCCTTCTGATTTATTTGGCCAACCAATTGAAAATAAAACTTCATCTCCTTCTTTTGCATCTGGAATTTTAGGTATTAAGGCCCATTGATACTTCTTAGATAGGAGGTAATTTTTAATTAATGGAATAATTAGATTACATTCTATGCACTTAAATTCCCTAACCCAGACAAAGAAGTTAATTTCATTTTCAGGGTGAACTTCATTTTTATACAGATTAGACATTTCTTTCTCAATTGTTTCATTAACTCTTAAGAAATTCTCCTCTAGTGCATCAACTAGTTTTTTTCCAAATTTTTGTGGATATTCACATGTTGCTTTTTCAATTAAAACAGCAATAGGGTTCAAATCAGATGCATATGAGTTCAATCCAAGGTTAAGTGCTTCAAGAGGAAATGTTCCCCCTCCTGCAAATGGATCAAAAACTTTAATTTCATTAGGCTTAATACTATTCTCTGAAAAAATTAATTTTATTGCTTCATATATTGAAATTAGATTATCTTTATAAGAAATTTTTTTAGGTAATTTTCTCTTCCCATAGCCTTCTATAAGATTGAAGTAGTCAATCAATAATTTGTCCTCAGATGGAACAGGTATAATACTAGAAAGAATAATGGCTCGAGCAGCACATGTAGGTCTTCTAGCAAAATATAAATGAATAGAAGGAATTCTTCCAATAGCATTCTGTTTTTCTTTCCTACCTTCGATTCCTACAGATTTTATAGGAAAAATATATTCAATAAATTTTTTTTTCATTGTAAATCCAATTCTTTCTAATAATATTCTTTTATTTGTTTTAAGGGTATTTTAAATCGTTCAGTAATAATTTTCTCGGGTTGGAATTTACTTGCTGGATCTGAAATTGGAACAACTTTAGCCTCATCAAAAGCTTTATTGACGATATATAACCAATATCGACCTGAAACGTCATTTTGTGCTTTCATCCATTCATTTTTCGAAATAAAAACATCTGTTTCACCAGCATGACCTTTCACTTCTATATGACGGATCTCAGTTGGATTATTTGGATTAACGCTTTCAATATCATATCCACATTTAATTAAGGATTTATCCGAGGTTTCCCAACCTCTTTGCTTTTCAAATTCAAAAACTGCTTTCATAGCAGCCATATCAATAGCATGTTTATCCGCTAATTGGGTCGCTTCTTCAATACTTTCTGCGGGTTTACCATCATCATAAGCAGGAACTATAATTGCAACAGAAATTAATCTTGGACTTTGTCTAATAATAGAACATTCTCTCTCAATTTGAGTTTTTAACTCTTCTATTTCCTCCTGAATATTATCTCTCTGAGACTCCTTTTCTAAAATTTTATGTTCAACATCTTCACCTTCTGCCTCTTTATCTAATAATGAACTTATTTCCGCTTCAAGACGGCTCCTTTCTCTTATTTCTCTATGTTCAAGGGCGTTCATTTTAATTTTCTTAGCTTTTTGTCGCCACTGTTTCAATTCAAGTTCATCATTTTTACGTAAGCTAGACCCAATTCCTTCAACCACCAATTCTTTATAATGTGTGAAAAAATCTAAATAGGGCTTCATCTGTACACGGCTCGATGCTGAATAATCTTGTCTTAAATCCCATAATATTTGTGGAGATAAAACTTGAAATTTGATTTTTTCATTACTTCCACTAATGATATGCTTATATGATGTAAAAAGCACAACAACTTGTCGAGCAACTTCTTTGGTCCCTGTACCGTCGTTGAAAATTATTTCAATAAACCAGAGTAAACCGTGAAGACCGTGTGAAGGATCTAGAAAAATCGTTCCTTTTTGAATGTCTTCATGCCCATTTTTTATTGAAATGTCAATTACGGCCTCCAAAAGAGGGTGACCTGCTGTAATATAATCATACTGTTGGACATTTAGCAAAAGCTGTTTCTCAATTGGTTTATAAAATGTTATTTCTAGATTACGATTTGATATAAGCCCAAAATTTTTTGCATTATTTTTTATTTGAGCATGAATTTTAGTAGGAACTTGGATTTTGAATGGCCCCATATCTGAAACTTGAATCTGACTTCCAGCGTCCCAGAAACCCAATCTAACATATTCAGAAATATATCTTGGCCAGAGTCTAGAATCTTCCGAAATCTGTCTTTGACGTATGAAAAAATCAAGTCCAGCATCCATATTTGATTTCAAGTCTAATAAGTCTTTTATTTTTTGACTATCTACATTATCCAGTTCAGTGGCTAAATCGATTGGTTCTTTATTTAATGATTGAATTAAAAGTTCTTCAAATTTACATTCCTCAAAAAAATTACCTATAACATCAAAAACTCTATCAGTTCCTCCTAATTCTTCCCTCATTATATCTAATTTTTTAAAAATAAGTTCTACTACTTGACCTTCAGCAATTGGTTGTCCATCAGAGGTTTCAATTGCAACTAAATTGAAAAAAGTACATTCATGATCTTGAAGATAACGATGAATTCGACCCATTCTTTGTTCAAGACGATTAGGATTCCAAGGGATATCATAATTTATTAAGTTCCAACAGCACTGTAGGTTTATACCTTCACTGGCTGCGTCGGTACATAGTAAGATCTGAATATCACTTTTCCAAAATTTTTCTTGAATAATTTTACGTTCGTTAAGATTCATTCCTCCATGAATAATTCCCTTTGAAAAATTGTCCGGAATTCTCTCCAAAAGATAGTCTAATGTATCTTTATATTCCGTAAAAATGATTAATTGTTGAGATCCTAGTTTATCTTCTATTAATTCTAATAATTTGTATAATTTTGATTCACACTGTTCAGTTTCGGCTTCAGCTGCAGATAGTATGAGATTTTTTAATGTGTTAATCTCAGTTTCTAATTCAGTTCGATTACTTGCCATAGTTAAGCAGAATATTTCTTTATGTAGTTCTTCAACTATTTTTGGAGGAATATCATCATTAAGTTCAGCTTCTTCTATTTCTTGAGTTCTTTTTTCTATTTGTAAACGTAAA
>LAZR01002068.1_pt1 | contig 11972 bp, 22 predicted proteins | sample 329461 | NCBI WGS metagenome assembly LAZR01 (sample SAMN03002196, study PRJNA259156) | marine sediment metagenome | biome: sea floor; feature: Hydrothermal impacted sediments; material: marine sediment; isolation source: Loki non-amplified sample from Loki's castle hydrothermal vent sediment ...
GTTATCGGCGTTTCCGACTTAACGGCTATGGTCAGCTTTTTCCCTGTCACCACGAAAGGCGCCTTATTGAAAGGGAAGGTAAACACCGACCCCTCTTTTACCTCCGGGGGATTCACCTCATCAAAAATCTCGCCGTCAGCAGCTAACCTGATGGTCGGGAATGATGAATAACCCTTAATACATTTAACCGTAACAGCTTCAAGGGTGGATTTGGCTACTATATCCACGCTGTCAAGCACCCATTTATCCCCCCCCGGTATCTCCAGTTCAACGAAAGGAACTGTCGCACCTTTTTGCTTACTCTTCAGAGCCCACTCCTCACCATCGACTATCGCCTTGTCAATCATTTCCTGGTCTGCCTTTTTAATAATCTGCTCGGCCAGCGAAAGGTTACCCGCTTCTATGGGAATGAGTATCCCCTTTTTCGGTGGCTTCACTTTTTTCGTCTTTTCGGAGACGATGGCCTCACCAGATGCCTTTTGAGGCACTTTAGATTTCTCCAACTTCTCCATGAATTTGTTTATTTCCTCTTGAATATCGCCATTTGCCATGTTCCCCTCCCATTTCCCAAGGCTAGACGTCACAGAATCGATTTCTAGGGGTCTTAACGCTTCGGCCAGCCCAGATGTATCCGGAAGCCCAGTCTCGACCACCATCTTTTGCCCTTTTTCTCCTGGTAGGCCGCTGGCACTACCTCGTCTTTTGAAAACCAAATATCCCGGTGCTCATTGTCCAGCCGGACAAGATAGTGTGCCGATTTGTTATGGGCGCTACCGACGGCGATGACAACTCCCTTTTGCCCATCAGCAATTACCCTCTCCCTTAGTTCGATAATAAAGTATGGCATTTCATATCCCCTCCCTTAGTCCTTATTTAGAGGCTTAACTCCACTCAAAAAACTCACATTTATTCCAATAATTCCTAGATAGGTTCACTCCGGTTGTCCTTTGGCAAACAAATCGTTCCTTGTGCCAATGGGTACAATGCTCGCACTTAATGTTTGATTTCTTGGTTCTGTCTACTGTTCTTTTCATCCTCACTCCTCCCTTCCTTTTCTTTATGATAAAATCTCCTTTCTCTGTAAGATAATATATAGGTTCAGCCGATATCTCAGGGCAGACATCTTGGGCTTTACCCTAGCAGGTGGGTCTAAGGCAAACCCAGTTATGAATGGTAAGGTCAAACCCTCTATCGTCTTTCAGGTAGGTACACAAACCACAGTTTGCGGGTATTGTCGCCTCACTAGGGCATACATCCTTGGCTTTGGCTAGTTGGGCTTCAAGTTCGCTTAGTAATGCCTTATAATCAGAGTCATAGGTCATATTACGGTAACCACCTGCGACCAATTTAACCATAATCTTATAGTTTTTATCGTGTCTTAGCCATTCTATTATTTCCTCTGGTGTCTTGTCTCTTATCTTTCTACCCCCTTCCTTGATAGCTTCATTCCGTATTTTATTTGCTTTTTCCAACGCATCTAACTGTCCTTTAGTCATCTTTCTACCTCCCACCTTGCCAAGATGGATATTTGCACACAGGGCATATTCTTATCTGTCCCACTTTTCTACCTCCTTATTGTTGGGGTTAATCTTTTTTCTTAATACCGCAACACATCTTTTACAGGTAACCGACTTTTCTTCCCACATCGCCAATAAATCTTCCCTGTATTCAGTATCTATACCACAAACCGTTATGAAATATGAGTCCCCTTTTAATAAGTGCCGTACCATCGCTTTCACTCCTCCTCTTTTAGTCCTGAAGGGTTAGGGTTGGAATATATTAGCTGTCTCGTCTTTGAATTGGTTAAGGTGCTTATCACAGAAGGAATATTCATCTGCCACATTTTCTTCATCTCTGTTTTTGGATTGTATTATTACCAAATGTTTTGCCTCTTTAGGACAACGCCGAGCCTCACAAATATCAAAGTATTTCTTAGGCATTTTCATATATGAGATAATTTTCATTCCAATCCTCACTTCTGTTTTAGTGATTGTTTGAGTTTCTGTATTGCCTTTATTAAAGACATCGGGCCTTCCAATAACTCCACCACCTGCTCAATCATACGGTCTTCTGCTTCACGGGCTACTGACTTGTAATTACTAACCAAGTTTAATGACTCTGCCCTCTTTAGGCCCCAACCTGTTTGCTTAATAAGTTTCTTTATTGCCTCGTTATCATCACTGAGTCTCTTCATCTTTCTACCTCCTTATCCTTCTGTGAAGGACTCTGAACTATTGGGGGTTAGCTAACTCGCCTATGCCCCCATTCATGGAAATTAGAGCAAGTATACCAAACCCACTTAATCCCAACCCTCATACATCTTACTGTCTTTGAACCACTCATTTTAATTGCAGACATACCACAAAACGGACAAATCATCTCTTTCACTCCTCCTCTTTTAGTTTCTTCAGGCACCAAAGCATGGTACCCATTAGCTCACCCTGGTATTTCACCCAAACCCGGCGCCGCGGCCAGAACTTCACCACTTTTACGATAGCTCCGTCAGGTATCCGGCTACCGAGCAAGCGATTCCACTTATCACCCTTGAATATCCGGAGGTCTTCTTTCATTTTTCAGGTTCTTTGTAGCATTTGCGCTTTAAGGGCTCCCCGGTCATTCTCTTCACTTCCTGCTGCACTTTCACTGTCAAATCACCAGCGGGCCCCAGAATAGCTTGAGAGAGAGCTGAGAACTCCACGTCGCCATAATCGCACATACTACAGTTTTCCATCATATGCTTGAGGGTGATTTCCGAAGGGGGTTCATCAGGGTGTCCCCACATGGCCTCATACTCTTTAACGGTTTGTTGCATCCCCTCGAGATACATATAGTTAGCGCATTTTACCTCGGGCATACTAACCTCCGCTCGAAGTCAGTCAGCTCCGGATTAAATGCGGAGAGGAAGGACATGCCCCGCTTCCCAAGAATCCCCGCCGGTGTCTTTTCAGGGATAGCCTCACTGTTGTCCCCACGCTCTAAAGCCAAAATTGCCCGCCCCAGTGCGATGGCACGCCCCTTCTTCTTGTTGAACTGGTCCAGGGATTACAGAAAGCTATCCCCCTCAGTATGGTGTTACCGTCACACGCCGGCACAGGAATCAAACAAACAGTGGCCACTCCCAGGTAGCCATCGGGAACATCCTCAGCTCCCTCCCCGAATCGTAGGTAGTAGTATCTCTCTTTCCCCGCCACCTCCAGATGTTTAAGTTTAGCATCGTTTTTCATTAGTTTGCTCCTCCTCTTATTCAAGCGGTTGGGGTTAGCTGTATATCCGTTCAAAACTAGCCCGATTAAGCTGTTCCTTTTCTAACACTAGTCGGCATTGATGGCACAGAGACATTGAGCCAAGCTGACCATCACCGGATTCTTTTTCTGAAGCAATCCAAACAGGCTTTCTGAGACACCTAATGTACGGCGGTATTCCAAAGGACATAAAACTACCGCCTTGCTTCTCTGCTTGACACTGTTGTTTATCTACTGGTGTTAGTTCTGACATTTCTCTATCCCCCTTTATTTAGTCTCATCAGGTCTTGAATTTTAGTTCTTACGTCCAGCCACCACAACCAATGGCTCACTCCGCAATGTGGGCATTTGCCCGGCTTGGCATCGTGAAACCGCCGGTGAACCCAGACGTGCATCTTATCCAGTCTTTTCAAGCTACGCATTCGCCTGTTTTATTAACTCCTTGAGTTCGGCCAGCCTCTTTCGGTAATGCTTCGCCTCTTTCGCGTTCTGGAGAGCCTCGGCATCGTGAACTGCTATCAATTTCTCTCCATCAGGGCTATGATTTTGCTGGTATTTTCCTTATAATCAATAATATATTTTGACCACTCTTTACGGGTTGGTTCATCCTCTCTTAGGAGCTTATCCAGATACCCGTGAAGTTGCCCCAAATCGTGATAACTGCTACCGCATCTCGTATCTCTAAACTTACGCTCTGCTGATATTTCTGCCAGAACATAGTCGGTGCCAGCTTGCAATAAATCTCTTATTAGAGCCACCTTCTCCCTATCAATCTTGGGCTGGGCTGACCTGACCTTCTTCCACCTACCGCGGGCGCTACACGCCGTTCCCCTTATTATCCCCAGCCTTTTGGCAATTTCTGTCGCCGGCAGAAGCCCCTCCTTATCCAGCAGGTCAAATACCAACTGCCTGGTTGTTCTTTTCATTTTCCTCCTCTGATAGTAGATTTCGCTCTACTTGCATGGTTTTCTCTTAGCCTTTGGCTCGCTTCCTAATAGTGGTTTTCTCCTACCCCCTAGCTCGCTCGCTTTATTCGGTCTACTCACTGGACGTGGCTCGCTCTCATCTCATGGTTTGCTCATAACTGTTTGGCTCGCTCTCATCTCATGGTTTGCTCATAACTGTTTGGCTCGCTCTAATTATCTGGTTACCTCAACGGATATGGCTCGCTCATTTTGTTTGGTTTCCTCTCAAAGGATGGCTCGCTCTTCTAGCCTGGGTTTCTAGACTACAATGGCTCGCTCCGAAGAACTGGTTTACTCACTTTCTGTGGCTCGCTTCCCTATTATGGTTTCCTCTTACACAATGGCTCGCTCCCCGAAGGTGGTTTCCTCCCTCTTCGTGACTCGCTCGCTCCGCTTGCTTGGTTTGCTCGTTAGCTTTGGCTCGCTCTCTTCTGTTGGTTTACTTCAGTCTTGTGGCTCGCTCCCATGATTTGGTTTACTCCGCATGGTTAGCTCGCTCTCAATGTATGGTTTACTTGACTTGACTGGCTCGCTCTTACACAATGGTTTTCTCCCCTATTACGACTCGCTCATAAATCATAGCTTACTCACATTGTCTGACTCGCTCTCATAGTTTGGTTTGCTCGCATAGTATGGCTCGCTCTTAATGTTTGGATTCCTCTCCCTTACTGGCTCGCTCATCAAGACTGGTTTTCTATTGGGGAGTGGCTCGCTCCGAGGTTTTGGTTTCCTCATCTCCTCCGGCTCGCTCGCTGAGAATGGTTTACTCGCCTCTACTAGCTCGCTCCTTCTCCATGGTTTCCTCCCCTTGACTGGCTATTTCTTTGCCTTACGCTTCCGTTGGTTTTTAACCGGCCGGTCAGCCATATCCTCCGGGCTGATGAAAGAGTCATGCCCCAGCTGGTCGATGGCATACGGCTTGGTTACCGGTAATCCCTCGGCCTCTCGCCACGCCAGCCACAAGCAAGCCAGGAAGAGCTTTATCATCTTCCTCAGAGCCTGGTTGTGGACATGGCCCTCGCTAATTATGCCCTCCGGCTCGTATCTCTTACCGTCCTTATTCTTGGGCAGGCTGGTAGCCGGGACTATCTTGGTGCCATCGTTGGCGTAGCGCTGCTCGTATTTCTCCTTTTGAGCCAGGTAATACTCATAATATTTACCTCTTGCTCTCAGAAGAGAGGAGCCAAGCCTCCAGCACATACTCCTCAAGCGGCTGTTATAGGTGGTCTTGCTCCCCCTTTCCCGGGCTGGCGCTTTCCCGTTCCGAACATCAAAGCCACTGTATTTCCACAAGGCAGAAATAGTCGTTAAGCGCTCAATACCTGTCACCCACACCCCTATCTTCTCGACCGTTTTACCATCTTCAACCACCCAATAGGGCTCCGGAGCTCTACTGATGGCAGAACGCGGTATCAAAGAGTCCCCAGGGTCATAGTAATGGCCAAAGGCCTCGATGGGGCCAACCACCTTTCCGATATTCTCTCCGCCGACACCCTTCACCCGGCTGAACCAGGGGTATGCCGGATGAGCCAGGAGCAGTTTTTCTACCCTCCCGTCAACATATCCCTCGGCCTCTATTAGTTTGATAATGAGGCGCTGTGTTTCAGGGTCATACAGGCCCCTCCTCTCAAGATGGGATTCCCTGACCTGCGCGGCTACCCTCAGCTTCTCAATCTCGAAGCCGGCCTTTACCAAGGTTACCAGTGTTCCTTTAATCTTGCTTTCCATAGTTTTTTACTCCTCCTTCTAGTGCGTAGCACTCTTGCAATAAGGTATCCATTTTCTCCTTCTGCTGGCGAAGCTCTGGGAATATATAGCCCAGCACATGCTGGCCACAGGCCACCTGCTCTAGGTCATTTTCCATGCGCACCAATGCGAAATATGCCCGCTTTAGCCTCCACCTTTTCCACCACAGCTTAATCATCCGCCTCATAGTCTTCTCCTCCTCAGAAATCCTGGACTAATGCAGTCCCCCTAAACTCCTCTGCAGCAAGCACTCCCTGGGCGAACCTTATTCCCGCCAGGAAGCCCCCGGCCCGTGCGAATTTATTGTGATATTCCGTTGAAGATATGTTGCACTGAAGAGGAGGGGGTGGCTTAACGCCGAAGCTCTCCCACCTTCCGGGGGTGAACTGAAGCATCTCTATCCGGTAGTCTTCACCCACAGTTTCGATTTGGTAAGCGTCATCATAACGAAGCATATCTAACGCACGATGAAGCTGCTTCTTGGGAAGTGTTAGAATGTAAAACTTTTCCTTTGGCATTGTCTATCCTCCTCAAATTGCTTGATAGGTAATCCCAGCCTTCTTCAAGTGTCTCTTCCCGCACCGGCAAATAATAGTCTTCCCAGTAATCTCCGCGGGATAGGCCAGGTTTCTTCCGCATTCGCATGCGTGCTCGTGGTTCTTCGATTTCGTAACCATCAATTCTCCTCCTTCTCTTTTTAAGCTCATCACCACACAGAGAGTAAACCGATGATAACGGCTACTGCGACGACAATAATTCCCATAACAACGTACATTGTCCACCATTTACCGAACATCTTGCTCCTCCTCCTTCTCTTAATTTACCGGATAAAAAAGGGGGGCGGGTGAGCCAAAGCCCACTCCGCTCCCCACAGGTCTAATCTTCCTTGAATGCCTCGGGAATGCCTTTACTCGGGTCGGCAGGTGTCAGTTCGTTCTCTCGGAAGCCGTAAGGTCCCTTGGTCTTGAGAGTTCCCATCGGGACTTCCTGCTCTATCGGCTCTTCGAGTTCCACCATAACCGGGTAGTGGGCTTTCTCAGGGTCAACCATTGCGATGACTTTTGCGGTCTTGCCGACCAGCTCAGGTATTTTGTTACATTTTATGATTTCAACTATATCACCGATTTGCATTACCATCTCCTTTTATATTCGTATTTTAGCTTATTTATCCTTGCAATTTTTCCGGAGAGCACACTTGGGGAAGGAATTGCAATACTTTTTATCCGTCAGTAACTTACAGCCTTTTTTCAATTTGCCACCTCACATTTCTTATATTTTCAAGTGCCATGCCGTTTTTGGATTTAACATCACCTCCTGCCATCGTTTTTCTAGGCTCGATATAACCAGCATAGCATATGCCGAGCCATTTGTCAAGAGACTATTAGTATAGTCTTTTCGATGCATCCAAATACGAGTAAGCAGGCACGAAGCTACTATTATGGTAGTGCCTAAAATAATTCTGGTCATCTCGGACTGGTGTAAGTGTTATTAGTAGTATTATATCGCTGGTCATATATTATTAGTATATACTAAGAGTAGTTTATTTGAGCGTAAACCAGGCTCGAATCCCCCAAATAGTGCGGTTTTGGGGGAAACGCACTAAACGGTCCATAACCGGCAGCGGGTTCGTCGAACTTTTAACGAGGAGGTGTTAGCATTCTCGCCAATAGCTAGGCTCGTAAAATGCCAAATGGTACATTTATAATGCCATATTATAAACCCATATAGCTCGGTCGGTTCCCGATAAGCATCGCTTACTCAGGCGTGCAGTTTAATTATGCAGAACTTTGCAGAACTTTGCAGAACTATTCTGGTGAGCCTTTCGGTTCGGCCTGGTGATACTTTCGGCTCGGACGGCTATGGACCTCGAGCGGCTGTTGCTGGAACTTTCCATCAGTGATGGGAGTGGCAGGTGCCACACCGTTCAGGGTGGGTATGGAAGGTATGGTTACCATACTAGGTATGGCAAATGTGCGGTCGGCAGGTGCTACCCCGTTCTAGCCAGCTTGCGCAGTCGGGCTCTGTCGGCCTTGTCGTAGCATCTTAGGCATCGGGGCGAGATATACCCGGGTTTATCCGGATAACTACGCTGGTAGAGAGGGTAGGGCTCGAGGTCATCAGGGTCCCCTGGCTCCACCGCCGGCCATGGATAGAACCCCTGTTCTATTTTGCACATTGGACATTTCACCTGTTCCCTATCCAAATCCCCAGCGCCAGCAAAGCACAACCCACTACTATACCGGCTGTAAATATGCCCAGCTCTATCATTTAACGCTCCTTTGGCCTCTTACCGCATCTCGGACACACTTGGAAGTCAGGGTGCGTATGGACGCTATTCGCTTCTTCGTAGCTCTCCCCACAGTGCGGACACCGGTATTTGAAGATGCGATACTCAGGCTCTTCAGGATAACCCATCCTACGCCACCCCCTTCAGATACTCGTCGACGCGCTTATCGAAGAATGTTTTCACCTTCGCCACTTCCTCCGGCTGGGCATCCGTGATGTCGATATACTCCGAGTAGCCTGGGGCGGAGCCTTTCTTCTTTTTCGTGAAGGGCGCGGCCCCCTGGTCTTCTGCCGGCAGCTTCCCGCCGAACTTGTGAAGGAACACCCTAATCTGGGCAGGCTTATTCTCCTCGGTGTACACCAGCTGGTCAAGGTTCGGCATACTACCGCAAATAGGGCATCTCACTCTTATTCTCTCAGCCATTTATTTTCTCCAGTATATAACTCCAGCCACCGATTAAACCGACAATCATTGCCATCCCGAATATCACTATCCAAAACCAAATCCATATGTCCTTAAACGTATCCATCAGAATCTCCTTTCTACCCGCTTACTACCCGCTTACTACCCGCTCTCTACCCGTATACTCAGGCACAAAGCGGATATATCCCTCCTCTCCCGTTAGGACCTTATTCCCAATACTTCAGGAAAGGGTGCTTGGCAAAGATTTGTTCATCTATCTCGGGCTGGAATGGAGTGGCGTAAATCGAGAGCATCCCACCACCCCTCCAGCGCAGGAACTGGAATACTGTCGGCTGGTCTACCTTTTCCACATATATCAGCTCGGAGGCGAGTGAATGCCTAATAGCGTGGTAACCTTTCCCTGCCGGCTTATCAATACCGGCCAGGCCGGTTATCTCCTTAAATATCTCGTACATCTTGTTATCAGAGAAGGTCGGGTAATCATAGCCAAATATAAAGGGAGCTACCTGGTCTGGCACCACATGTTCCCTAGCCTCACCTCCCTTCAGCGTGTGAATGAATATGGTCTTCTTCTTGGGGTGAGCGTCGTCCTTCCGTATGAAACGCATCTCGCTCGCTCTTAAACCATATGTCGTGGAGAGAGCCATGATATTAGCGTAGGTAGCATTATTGCTACTCTTGACTGCAGAAATAAGCGCTTCTACTTCCTCCTTGGTGAAACGGACTCGGTGGGCCAGGTCAAGTAGAGATACTGGCGTCCGGGGAAGTTTCACCGGTATCCGCAGTCCGTGGGCTCTGAAGAGGGCTCCGATGGGACCTCGCACCAGGTAGTTGATATGCGACTGGGCATGTCCTTTCTTCTTCAGCTTCTTCGTATAGTTATAAAGGATGTCGCGGTCTTGCCAGTCGTTGTCTCCCACATAATCGAGATAATCCTGTGCGTGGCTGAAATATTGGCTGCGTGTGTGGGCGGAATAATACTCGGTCTCCCGGTCTAGCTCATGGAGTATCTCCTTCCTGGTCATATCAACACCTCCGTTTAGTTGTTGGTAGCAGGGGCCGGATTCGAACCGGCTAAGGGGAGTTTATGAGGCTCCCCGGCGTCCAACGCTCCCTGCATCTCCTGTCTTAATTCAAGGTGCAAATCTTCAAATCCAGCTTTATCCCTAAGGTCAGCCCAAAACACATTCTCATTAGTGTGTAATTTTAGTAACGGCTTCAGGTTGTTCTTCAGGAACACCGGGATACCAGCCTTAATGCAAGCCTCAACAATCTCTCTCACCCACTCTATCTTCGGTGGCTTGTAGGGCTTTGTCTGGGCTCCGATGATTACTTGGTCAATTCCACCCATCATTAACCAACTTAGGATAAAGCTACCAGCATCCGTGCTGTCCCAAGATAGGAGAGGTTCAATACTAACAAACGCTGTCTTTATCTTACCTTCGTGCTTCAAAGCTCCTAAAGACCCACAGGCATCAATGAACATCTGATAACCAGTAGCCGTCACCCCCACCCACGCATTCTCAGGGAAGGGGCTGAACTTGATGAGGTTCCACGGTTGCTTGGTCAGGAGATAGAAGCGGTGCATATCGGCTTGCTCTATTACAGTCAACACTTCTCTAGTCCACCTCTCAGGAATACCAATACCAAAGAGGTCGCTCATATCACAGGTGAATATACCTTTGGACTTCTTGGGTAATCTCCTGAGATAATTTCGTTCATTGATAGCAAACAGATGGTCAAACTCCCGTATCTTATCTTCCCAAAAGCGGGGATAGAAGGGGTCAAGTCTCGGCGGTATCGCCCCCTCTTTTAGTGCCCCTCGTGCCAAAAGATAGCCACCAACAAGATTAGTATTAGCCAGATACCTTTCCTTCAGCCGTGTATTAGCCAACCTGCAGGCATAGCAGGGGAAGTTACCGCCCTTGCACATTCCGTTGATGTGGTTTAGACAGCCAGTTATCGGATTCCAGGTATAGCCCAGTGTGCCGTCAGGATTCTGTGCCCATTCAATCTTTGTTTTATTCATATCCTAAGTCCTCCTATTACGGACCGTCCCCAGGCTTCCACAGCTTCGTCGGCTTCGACCCAGGAGCCGGTTCCTGCCCTCAGCCCTAATCTCACCCTCAGTTTTCTTTCTGCCTGTGCCTTCACAGTAGTCACACCCCACTTCCTCTCCTTGACCATCAGCATATTGAAGCAATCTACCCTCACCACCACAAATGGGACACTTCTCAAATCCATCAGAGCCTCTACCTGTCTCAGAATAAATACCTGTGCCTTCACAGGTGAGACAGGTATCAAGTTCGCTTGGATGTGCCTGATTAAACACCTTGCCATCTATACAATCAGGACTTACATCTTGGGCTTTGGCTCCTATGGTTAGTATATATCGCTCTCGGTCTTTAGGAACTAATCCTAATTTTCTTGTGATAACGCTTGGAATATAACACTTCCAATGGTTAGAACCCTCTGGTGTGTCGTCAGGCATCTTTTCGACAGTCAGATAATGGTCGTTATTAACATAAACTAATTCTATTTCCTCTGGTGTCAATTTATCTCCCATCTTTATACCTCACCTCTTTTATCGCTTCTTCCTCTTCACTCAGCCTTCACGCTACTCGAGGCTTTTTCGCCCACGCCTAATTCCGTGCCTGACGTTTTACTCGAGGCTTTTTCTTTCTTCCTCTTTTTCATTTCAGCCAGCGCATTTATTTGGGTTATATCGACAGGCTCCCTCCTGTATTCGATAAAAGGAAGTTTCCGCCCGGCCCTGGCCTCTTTAGTTTTCCAGTTTGCCACGCACCAGGAACAAAGAAGGCGCCCCCTGTAATCTACTAAGCAACCCTCTTCATTCATCTCGCCAGTCTTTATATGGCAGCCAGGGCATTCCTGCCGTGCAACCACTTTTACTTTTACCGCTTGTTGTTCCATCATTCGTGTACCTCCTTCCACTTCTCGAGCAGCTCCTCGATTTTGGGTTTTAACCACCCGGGTTGGTAATTCTCGTTTATCTTGACCAGTCCCGACAACAGCTCCCCCGTCTTTTCCCCCATATTCTGAGCCCTTTGCAGCCCGCCCTTCTTAATATACTCCTGAACTATCACCAGGCGCTGCGAAATCACGTTACAGCGGTTTTTAATACCGTCGGCATACTTTGTATTGATTTCAAGCGCTTTGGCAAGGTTATGCTGGTGAGCCGACCAAACCACCGCATGACCGGCGGACTCGAGCTCGTCAGCCATCTTGAGAGCTTCCTCGCTAAAAGGGAGCAGGTACACACTCTCGGTATATTGCTCTGCTCCCATT
>LAZR01002069.1_pt1 | contig 11972 bp, 15 predicted proteins | sample 329461 | NCBI WGS metagenome assembly LAZR01 (sample SAMN03002196, study PRJNA259156) | marine sediment metagenome | biome: sea floor; feature: Hydrothermal impacted sediments; material: marine sediment; isolation source: Loki non-amplified sample from Loki's castle hydrothermal vent sediment ...
GGACATGGAGGAAGCGGATGAAATCCTTCTCATCGACGTTTCGCGATACGATACTCGGGATATTTCTGGGCTTAGTAGGGGGGGCACTTTTCTTGATGCTGTACGTCTTTTTTCCAGCCGCCTTTTCCTGCCCCTGACCGTAGGCGGCTGGATCACCTCACTTGATGACGCGAAGGCTGCTTTCGACGCCGGAGCGGACAAGATCATGATTAACACCCACGCCTTCCGCCACCCGGAATTCATAACTCAGATCGCCCATAAGTACGGCTCTCAAGCCGTTTGCGTCTCGATCGACGTGAAGGACTGGCATGTCTGGATAGACCGTGGATCGGAAGACACCGGAGTCCACGTCCTGGAATGGGCAGTGTTAGCCACAGAGAGGGGCGCCGGCGAGCTTCTTGTCATGGACTGGTATCGGGACGGGAGTCTTGAAGGTTACAATCTGGAACTGACCAGGGCCGTGGCTGACACTGTTTCGGTCCCTGTCGTAGCTGTGGGAGGCTGCGGAAATTGGTCTCACATGGTTGAGGCTGTCCAGCAAGGCCATGCTTCGGGCTGCGCTACAGCGTGTATTTTTCATTTTACCAAGCCGAGCCTGCTGGCTGCGAAAGCCTACATGGGCGAGGCAGGGGTTCCGGTGAGGGCATGATGATTGACCTCATACAATTCTTTGGTGATGGGCTAGCCGATGCTCCCCAGCATGAATTTGGCCCAGTTTCTTATATGAGGTTTGAGAGCATCCGGTCCATCAGGGTTGGGCCATTCAATGACCAAGCTAAACCCATACAATTTGGTGTGGTTGTTGATGGGTTATTTTACGCATTTAAAGACCGCGATCTTGCTGTTAAGGCGGCCAGGAAACTAGCCGATTTGGTTAGTGAGGCAGTCGAACTGCAAGATGGTGGACGCGCTTCGCTCTATGCCAACAAAGCAGCAAAAGCGATGGGGGAAACGATCCAGGAGATCGAAGATAAATGATCCGCTATGCAGGCAAGACGGGGATTCCGGTGAGGGCATGATGAAGGAGTGGGCAGAAGCGTTTGGAGTAGCAATTTTATTTATAGCGGGCGCGGTGGTGATGCTTCTTGTCAAGCTGCGCTGGTTTTGGTTGGCCTTGGTGGTCGCAATTCTCGTTGTTCCGGTGCTGACATGATCCGCTGCGCCCGCTGCCTCATGCCCGACACCCGGCCCCGGATCGTCTTTACCGATGGGGTGTGCAACGCCTGTCTGTATCACGAGGCCAAGAAGGAGATTGATTGGAATGCTCGCAAAACGGAGTTTCTTGAAGTGGTCGAGCGCCATCGCGGGAGCGGGCCTTATGACTGCGTGGTTCCCTTCTCTGGCGGCAAGGATTCAGCTACGATTGCTTGGCGGCTCAAGTTCGAGTTTGGACTTAATCCGCTACTTGTCTGCTACGGTCAACTCCTATGGACTGAGGTGGGAAGATGCAACCTGGCACACGTGGCACATCTCGGGTTCGACATCATCTACTGGCGAGTCAACCAGTTGGTTTCTCGGGCTTTGGCCAGGCGATTTTTCATTGAGCGTGGTCATCCCAAGCAGCATTACGACGCCGGTGTCAATTCGGTTCCTGTCAGAACAGCGGTCAATTTCGGAATTCCACTTATTTTCTATGCCGAGCACGGAGAAAGCGAGTACGGAGGTCTTGTTCTCTCAGATGAGCACCGGCGCACCCGGGACCTTACTGAGGTCCTGGAAAATCAGATCGGCGACGATCCGAGGAATTGGGCCACGGGAGATTTGAGCGAACGGGATTTATATCCGTATGTCTACCCCGACAAGGCGGATATCGAGCGGGTGGGCGTGAAGGCGTTTTACTTCTCGTATTTTTTCCCTTGGGACATTTATGAGAACGCCAAGTTTGCTCGGGAGACGATGAGATTTGAGCAGGCGCGTAATTGGCCTCTTCAGACAAGTTTTACTGATTTAGACCATCACCCGTGGTTATGGGGTAGATCGGACGGCTCGTTCGAGGGTTTTGACTCGATTGACGACAAGATCGACGACCTCGACTTCTACATGATGCACGTCAAGTTCGGATTCGGCCGAGCTACGCGCATGGCAAGCCGCTTGATCCAAGGTGGTCATATAACGCGCGAGCAGGGAATGGAACTTGTTGAAAGGTACGATGGTGAGTTCCCGGAGACGTATTTGCCTGACGTGTTGGAATATCTCGACATGACCCGTGAGGAACTGGACGGGGTTATCGCCAAGCACAGGAACCCGACGCTATGAAAGAAAAATGCGAGAATTGTCGGTACTGGGTAGATACGGATAACCCAGGAGATAAAATTCTTGGGGCCTGTGTGCGGTTCCCTCCAATTTTTGGTATGGGCGGCGGCGCTGCTTTTTGCGAACAGGCTATGTGGCCTGCAACAAAACCGGGTCACTGGTGCGGGGAATGGAAACTACGTGATTCATAACTGCGACCTCTGTCACTCCAAGGACTTCACGTCCCTAGAAGTCGCCCGTCCGTACATCGGCGATAACGAGCCGCCCGTCGTGTGCATGAATTGCGGGTTTTGCTATGTCCGTAACCGCCGTTCGTCCGGGGAAGTAGCCAAGTCCTGGGATGACATCTGGGGTGAGGGTTACACCTCCGAATGGCCTGCTGTGAAGGCAAGGCTGTTCTACGTTGCTGAATGGCTGGATCAGACCATTGGATTGAAGGGAAAGTCGCTGCTGGAAATAGGTGCAGGGGAAGGAACATTCCTCGAAATGGTCCGTGACAGAGGAATTTTGGAGATTGTCGGTATCGAGCCGTCTAAGAAAAATGTAGAGCGGATTCGAGATAAGAATCTCTGGTGCTATGAAGGCACGGTGGAAACCTGCAAGCTGAAAGAAAAATTCGATATCGTCTGCCTGTTGTGGACGCTGGAGAACTGCGCCGATTGCATCGGTATGTTGAAGTGCGCTCGTAAGTGGTTGAAGCCGGACGGGTATCTTGTTGTGGCGACGGGCTCGCGGATTCAAGTCCCGTTCAAAAAGGCGCTGTCGGCCTACTTCTCCAAAAACCCAGCAGACATGCATTGCTTCCGGTTCTCTAGCGCGACATTACATATGGCGATGGTGTTAGCGGGAGTGATGGAACGTCAATGCAATAATTACTTGGATTCGGATTGTCTTGTTTTGATTGGGCAGCGCGATAATGAAATACCAAAACAAGATTATTCACCAGCCACATGTTACACAAAGGAAGTCCTCGACTTCTTCCAGTCCTGGTCGGAGCAGTTTCCATGAACGAATATTTTTATATTGAACTTGCTGATAATATGGTCTCGCATATGAAACAGTATTTGGATAATAAAGATGTGCGTCCTGGGGACGTTGCATTTATTAAGATACGCTGTGAAGTGGTAATTAATTTTGGAGACGACACTTCTATGCGTGATTTCAAGTTAAAGTTGGAATGGGATGATGAAAATCGGCAATCGTAAAATAGGCTCGGACCAGCCATCTTACATCATTGCCGAGGCGGGCACGGCCCACGGCGGCGATCTCTATATTGCCATGCAATTCGTCGAGGCTGCGAAAAACGCAGGCGCGGACGCGATCAAGTTCCAGATGTTTACGCCCCGCGAGGAACTGTTCTGTCCCATGGAGGGGGATGAGGATCGCTGGACGTGGTGGAATAAATCCATGCTCACCCTTGAGAAGTGGAAGGGGGTCAAGCGATACGCCGACGACCTGGGCCTCCATTTCTTCGCCAGCGTGTTTCAAAAGACCGGAATCGAGTGGGGCAAGGAGCTTGAATTCCCGGTGTGGAAGGTGGCGAGCAGGGCGGCATATGATTTTCCATATGATGATGTTTCCGGCCCCATTATTGTGTCGAATGGGCTTTGCGTTGTCGGCCCGGCGCCTAACCAAATCATCCTTGAATGCCGATCTGAATACCCCACACCATTAGCTGTTGCTGGTTGGCTAGCCACAGACTTTACGAACGGCCTCTCCGACCACTCCGGCACAATCTTTCCAGCACTCGACGCCATGGCGCGTGGAGCAAGTGTAATCGAGGTGCATATCAAGCTGAACGACACCGGCCCCGATGCTGAATCGTCCATCACGCCTTACAACCTTAAACAGATATGCGAGGCCCGTGATGGTTTTGCCGCAATGCATTAGGTGCAATGTGGACATGCCGGGTTGGCGTGAGATCGGTAATTTTGTGATCTATGATCGTGTGCCGAGAGAAACCGGACTTATGCCGCAGGTAAGAATGATGGAGCACTGGGAGACACCTGTTATTAAAGCGATCTGTGAACATTTCAAATACGACAGGCTACATATGGACACAGAGGTTTCGAATGAAAAAGCCGACACTTTCAAGCGCGGAATAGTGGATAATGCTAAGGATAACGGATGGCCCATTATGACTTATGGCCAGCCCATGACGCTCGGGTTTTTGATCGTTCGTCCCGAATATCCAATTGCACATATAGATTTGATGGGCGTTCATCCGGAACATCGTGGACGAAAAATCGGAACATGCCTCCTCACGCATTTTCTGTGTTGGGCTATTGAAAACGGCTTTGATTTGTGCCGCGCCGGTACGATGGAGGCTAATTCGCCCGCGTGTTGTTTATATGAGTCCGCGGGTTTTAAACAGGTGGATTGTCTTAGGGTATTCCACAAATGAAAATCCACTGCATAATCCAGGCAAGAATGGGCTCCACGCGCCTGCCCGGCAAGGTCATGAAGAAAATTCTTGGCAAGCCCCTGATCGGCTATCTGATCGATCGGCTAAAGGTCTGCACGGAGATCACCCGTATTGTTGTCGCCATTCCGGAACGTGATCTGGACTCGTCGCTCGGGCGTTACCTGAAGACCAGGAATGTGGATATTTCAATCGGCCCCGAGGATGACGTAGCGAGGCGGTTTTCCATCGCGCTCAAGGATTTCCCTTGTGAGCATTTCGTTCGGATTTGTGCTGATTCTCCGTTGATGGACCCGCGCGAGATCGACAGGCTGGTAAGGGCGCACAAGAAGATAAACGATGTGTCGCTTACCTCGCAGAATTCGATTTCAGGTCTCAAGCCAGAGGTGGTCTGTACCAAGACGTTCCTCAACGCCGTACCTCTTATGGACACCGAGGAACGGGAGCATGTGACGTTGTATTTCTATCGGTTGACGAGCCTCGTTGTAGACACCCGGCGCGACTTCCAGCGCATCAAACGGATTATCGAATCGATGGATCGGCCTCATACAGACTATGGAGCGGCGGAATGCCTGGGCCTCTTACAGCTTGCGTGATCGGCGCTTCGGGTCGGATGGGCCAGGAGCATGTAGCGGTTTACGAGGCGTGTGGGGTTAATGTGGTGCCTGTAATATTAAAATTACCCTGTGACCAAACATATGTGTCACAGACAGTAAATATCGGCGAAATTGTTTCAATATGCACGCCTGATGAGCATCATTTTGAACTGTTGTCTATGGCGGTACATCAAAAGAAGCATGTGATGACGGAGAAGCCAATAGTCAGAAACCAGGATGAACTTGGGATTTTGAAAGAGGAACTTGAGTGGGATTCCAATAAACATATCCATATCGGTCAGAACTTCCCCCTGCGCCACCAGCCCATTTTCGCCGATCTGAAAGACCACGACTTTGGTGAAATCTACCGCATCGAAGCATCGTACAATTGGGGCCGGACGCACAAGCTGTTCGAGGGCTGGCGGGCCGAAGACCCGAATTACAGCCTCGTCATGGGCGGTCTGATTCACATGGTCGATCTTGTCTTATGGTTGACAGGGCTGGACATGGAAGTTGTAAGCGCTATCGGGTGCAACAAATCCGCGCCGGGCTTTCCGAACCACGATACCGTGACGGCGCAATGCAGGCTGTCCAATGGGGGCGTTTGCAATCTGACTGTGGATGGGGGAACGGGACCGGGCTCTCATAGCCACCAAATCACTATTTCGGGGACCAAGTGGGCGAAGTACAAAATTAATAGAGATGTAACCGACAAGCAGGCGTGCATCAAGGAATTCGTGCGCCGTATCAGGGCGGGGGAACCGCCGGAACGAGACTTTAGGGCGACAGAGACATGTCTGGAGATCGACAAGTTCGCGACCTCGTAGTTCCTACGAGCGGCGAAATTACTTCTGCGTCGAATCTGTCGCAGATTAAGGAACTGCACGACAAGATTGAGGCCATCCGGGTTTATGCAAAATCCTCCGGTGAAGGCCGCATAGGCATCAATAATATCGCTGTGGCCAAGGTCAAAGCCGAGTGGCACGGCGGTAGGATGCTGGCTCAAATTGAACGCCAGCAAGGATTTGCTCATTTGCGACACGATGTCGCAAATACGACATACCAGGATGTTTTGACAGAAGCCGGTTTGGATAGGCGTGCCGCTCAAAGGTGGCAGACGATTGGATTGGTCCCGCTGGATGAGTTGGAAGATTATTTTGACGACCAGCGGCAGGCTGATGACGCGATCATTACATCCAGGGGCGTCCTCAACATAGGGCAGGCCATCAAGGCCGAACAGCGAAAATCAGACGGTAAAAAAACTGAACCTACTGAAGATTTACATTCAGGCACGCGAGTATATTTTGGCCGCCCGATGATTGGTGACAGTGAAAAGCAAGCTGTCTTGAGTGTGCTGTCTTCCCCACAGCTTTCGCAAGGCGGGGCCGTTTCAGCGTTTGAAGAAAACTTTGAGAGCTTCATTGGCGGTGGCTTGGCTACAGCAGTCTCGTCCTGCACGGCCGCGCTGCATCTTTCCTGCATGGCGCTTTTCAAGCCCGGAGACGAGGTGATCGTTCCAGCCCTTACTCATGTGGCAACCGCTCATGCGGTAGAAGCTATGGGGGCCACACCTGTCTTTGCCGATGTTTCACGTGAAACCGGCTGCCTCGATCTGCGTACCGTCGAATTACATGTGACCGAGAAGACCAAGGGCATCATGGTGGTGCATTACCTCGGTATCTGTAGGGATATCGGGTTGATAACTGGCTTCGCGCGAGAGCGGAAAATAGATGTCATCGAGGATTGCGCTTTGGTTCTGGGGGCTAATCTGGACGGGCTGCACGTCGGTTTAATGGGCAAGGTGGGCTGTTTCTCGTTCTACCCGGTGAAACACATCACGACGGGAGGTGAAGGCGGCATGGTGGTGACCCGTTCCGCGAATCTTTCTGACAATCTTCGGCGAAGACGGCATTTTGGCCAAGCCGAGAAAATGGGCGACGTAACCACGCTGGGCTTGAATTACCGAATGACCGAAATGCAGGCTGCTATCGGGAACGTGCAACTCAACCGCTTCTCTGAGTTCATGCGCCGTCGTAGCAGAAACTATGATGTACTGAGGGCTGCTTTGAGAAAAGGGTACTTGTCGGAACTGAATATAATTGAAAGCCCAGTTTCGGCGAATTACGGCATTTCTGTGTTCGTGTCTAAATGGCGTGATGAACTACGCCGGAGAATGAAGGCACGTAACGTTGAAACCAGCATTTATTATCCCCACGCCGTTCCGATGCTGAAATACTATGCCCAGAAATACGGGCATAAGCCGGGGGATTTTCCGAACGCGGAAGCCATCGCGAGAGAGACGATCTGCCTACCTGTCGGGCCGCATTTGATCGACCGGCACATGGAACATTTAATCACAGTGTTGAGGGAAGAATGTAATGTTTAGTCTCCCGCTAGATTTTTGGTGTGTGGTATGGAGCCACAAATGGCGTGATCTTTTAGATCATGATGTTGGGTCGCCATATTTTCGTGAATTAACAGGCAAGAAAAGTGAATGTATGCGTTGTGGCCGTCTAACTACGAAGTGTCCTAGGTGTGGTTACGTTGATAGTGTAGGTTGTGATTGTAATGACTAAAATTGTCATTGTTGGCGGCGCAGGATTTGTAGGCCACCACTTAGCGCTCGCTCTCGGGCAGGACGTAACCTGCATCGATTCGCTCACCGTCAACAACCTGTTTAGCCTGTTAGTTCCAGGGAGCAAGTCGCCGCCTCATCATGTGACGATGGCGCGGGAACGCCTTGATTTGCTGGAACAGGCTGGGATTCCAATTATCGTGGAGGATGCTCGTGACTACCATCGCCTGTCTCATGCTATTGCTCCCATCAACCCAGATATTATCGTGCACTTGGCGGCAGTCGCTCACATTGACCGGGCAAACAAAGACCCTTGGAGTACTTTCGATAACTCACTGCGGACACTGGAAAACAGCTTGGACGTTGCCAGAGCAGTTGGCGCAGGGTTCGTGTACTTTTCGTCTAGTACGGTTTACGGGAACTTCTCCCAACCAGTCATCAACGAGGACGAACTGCTAACCCCAATCGGTATCTACGGTAATCTCAAACTTGCCGGTGAGCGCATGTGCATTGCCTACCATCAATCTTACGGGATGCCGCTCGTCATTGTCCGGCCCCAAGCCCTATACGGATCGCGTTGCGTTTCGGGACGGGTGACACAGCTATTCATAGAGCGGGCCATTGAAGGAAAGCCGATTACAATTCACGGCGATGGGACCGATGAACTCGATTTCACCTATATCAGTGATCTGATTCAGGGGATGCGCCTTATTCTGGACAATTTCCCCGATGGGATGCGAATTTATAATCTCACAGGCGAGTCTGCGTCATCGCTGGGCTTTCTGGCCCATATCGTTACAAAGCGGTTTCCGACCGAAATCCGGTACGATCCACTCGATCCCGAGAAACCCGCGCGTGGCACGATGTCCTGCGAACGTATTAGAACAGACCTGGGATACGAACCGAGGGTTGGTATCCAAGCAGGCATGAACCTTTACATGGACGCCTATAATGCGATATCGGACCCGAAAAACGGCCCAGTATTGGGATTGCGAGGAGCTTCGTAGACTCGATCTGCCTTCCTCTATTTCGGTTCACGAAAACAACGATTCTGAATTTACCGGCCTTTTCGATAAGCACGGGAATGAGATTTACCGTGTGAGTGACCGCGTGAAAGTCGGGTTCGATCTCAACTAATGGACCCGCGCCGCGCTCTGGAAGAACTGGCGACCCGCAAGGCCAATCGCAGGCTATTTAACGAATACGCCAAGCCCTACGACCATACACTGCCGTTCGGTGGCGATAATATCGGCGCTTATCAGTGGCAGATAGAATTCCACAACGCGGGGGCCAAATTCTCCGAGCGCTGCCTTATGGCGGCGAATCAGGTCGGAAAAACGCGCTCCGGTGCAGCGGAAGTCGCAATCCACCTTACGGGCGAATATCCGCCTTGGTGGCAGGGTAGGAGGTTCGATAGTCCGGTCAAGGGCTGGACCGGGTCCGAGCGTACCGAAGATTCCAAAGACCTGATCCAGTCTGAATTGCTCGGTTCTCAGGGCGAGCACGGCACTGGCTGGATACCCAAGAGCCGAATCGTAAATGCCACTTATCGTCAGGCTGGCGTGCCCGAGGTGGTGGACAAGATTTACGTCCGGCACAAGTCTGGGGGCACGTCGGAACTCACCCTCAAGACCTATCAGATGGAGGCCAAGGGCTGGCGCGGTAAAACGCTGGATTTCGTCTGGCTGGACGAGGAGTGCAACCAGGATATTTTCGATGAGTGCCTGACCCGCGTCCTGGTGAAAAAGGGCATCATCATCAAGACCGTCACTCCGGTTCTCGGGGTGTCCGGCGTGGTGCGGCATTTCGTCGAAGGCGGGCCGGGTATCTACATCCGTAACGTCACCTGGGATGATGCGCCGCATTTGGATGAGGACGAAAAAGAACGCCTCTGGGCGTCGTACCCGCCTCACGTAAGGGAAACTCGTTCCAAGGGCGTTCCCATGCTTGGTACGGGGGCAGTCTATCCGATTTCGGATGACGATATAGTCATTCCATATTTTCAGTTTCCCCATCATTTCTACCGCATCAACGGCCTGGATTTCGGCATCGACCATCCGGGCACGGGCGCGTTTTGCGCCTGGGACAAGGGAACTGATACGTTCTACGTCTACGATGAATACAAGAAATCCGGTGAGACGGCGATCTATCATGCGAGCGCATTGAAAAAGCATGGCGACTGGATACCCAATGCCTGGCCGCATGACGGGATGACCAGAGATAAGGGTTCGGGAATTGCTCTCAAGGATCACTATCGGAAGCAAGGTCTTTTTATGCTCAAGGACCACGCCCAGTACGAACAGAAAGATAAGGGTAGTCACGTTGAGCCCGGAACCATCGAAATGCTGGAATACATGCGAACCGGACGCTTCAAGGTTTTCGCTCATTGCACGCGCTGGCTGGAAGAAAAGCGCCTCTATCACCGCAAGGACGGCCAAATCGTGAAGCAGTACGACGATCTCATGGATGCCACTCGGTACGCTTTCATGATGCGCCGCTACGCCAAGGTGAAACCTCCGGCCGTCTCAAAGAGGCGCAGGTTTTCCGGGCCTATCGTTGGAGGACAGTCATGGAGGGGGTGACCCTGGAACGTCTTGAGAGAATGGCGCGCAACATGCCGGTCGAGAAATTGGCGATGCATTCGATAGAGAGAGAGCAGGGAGTTATCTATTTTGCCTACGGTGCCGATGGAGAGGGGAAGATTCACGGCATTTGGGGACATCGGGATATCGGCAGAACGCTCGAATTCAAGAAAGACACCTCGATTGACATTGTGCAACAGGTTCTCGTCAAGGACGCTGAAGGTCATATCGAGCAGTTGATTCACAAAGGGTTGATGAGCGATGCCGGCTAAACGTTTCTCCGATTCCGACTGGCAGGCTATCGGCGAATTCGTCAAGTCCGAGTTCGCCCGCCGTCAGGAAAAGCGCAGGAATCTCGAACGGTTGTGGAAGGAGATCGACCGGCAGATCGCCATGACTCCCGTTCCGCGCAAGGTCGAAAGTGGGAAAGAGACGGACTGGTTCCCGAACACGGAAATGCCGTTGCAGTTCAACGCCTTGGAAGTTATCGCAGCGGACGCCCGGCGGTTGAAGTTTCCCCGAGGAACGGAATGGTTCGAAGTCAAAGCAGAGCTCTCGGATAAATATGAGACCCGCTGGAATGCGCGTCGGGAACAACACCCGCTGACAGGTGATGTTGCTCTACCCCACAAGCTCGACCAGGAAGGTGCCGATACGCTGGTCAAAACTGTTCTGGATCACTATCACCGTCTTTATGATTTCCGTGGTCAGGTTGACCTTTTCGATGCCGAGGCCATTAAGTACGGTACTGCGCTAGCGCGGGTACGTCCGGTCAAGATGGCGAAGTTTTCTCACGATTTCCGAGGCCAGAGAAACGTCAACCTGACCGGCCCGGCGGTCATCACCTGTTCCATAAAAAATACCTATCTGGATGATCGACAAACGGCGGTCCTGCATGAGGGTGTTGCTACCACGCCTGCGATTATCCGTGTCAATATGCAACAGATCGACGCGCTCAAACGTGCGGCCAAAAAGGGCGGGAAAAAGAACGGCTGGATTTTCAGCCAACTCAAGAAGATCGAAGACCCGGCGGACGATGACGGCGAGCGCGGCATCGTTGAAATGCTCGAATATGAGGGAGACCTTATCGTTCCGCGCTCTCGTGGTTCGATTTTTCTTCCCAACGTGATTGTAACCGTAGCCGTTCGAGCCGGTATCGCTTTTCCGGTGCGTTTCCGGGAAAGCCCCGTACCCTTCAAGTCCTACGTGATCGGGCACTACATGCGCGACGACGTGCGTTCTGCTTATGGATCGAGCCCTCTTATGAAGGGCCAGCCGATCCAGGAAGCCTGCACGATGGTTTTCAATAACTTGATGGCCACGGCGGCTTTCAACGGGCGACCGCCTACCGTCTATGATCGCCATGATACGGAAATGGCCGCCGGTGGTGGGCCGGAGCTTTATCCAGGTGTTATGTTCGGCGCGGATTCGCCCAATGCGGTTGAAGTCCTGGAAATCGGCGATATCGGCGGATTGCTCAATGTTTATTTGGCGCTTCTCAAGCAATATGAGGATTTGACCGGGGCCAACGATCCCAGGCGTGG
>LAZR01002070.1_pt1 | contig 11970 bp, 5 predicted proteins | sample 329461 | NCBI WGS metagenome assembly LAZR01 (sample SAMN03002196, study PRJNA259156) | marine sediment metagenome | biome: sea floor; feature: Hydrothermal impacted sediments; material: marine sediment; isolation source: Loki non-amplified sample from Loki's castle hydrothermal vent sediment ...
TCATTATTATCCAGAAAATATTGATCGACGTTTTTTAGGTATTAAGAACTTGAATTTAAGGGCTGGCCCCGGTGATTCGTCATTATTGAATGAACCCATAGGTCATGAAATATTTAAAATAACAGGAAATCCATACTTGCGAATTTCATGGGGTAGATTATATATCACTTTAACAGATGAAAGTGGAAAGGTCTTAAAACCCCAAGAATATAAAGGTCTATATTGGATAACAGAGCAACTTGATAAAACGTACTTACGTACCCGTTTTAAAAATCCCAATGGAAATCTATATAAAACTACCGGCGCTACAGCTCTTCTTAACAGCTGGTGGGTTACTGAGAATCCTGATGATCTTAAAATACTCGGTACTTATTCTCCCCCATATCGTCGAACTTATGAATTAAAAACTAATACGGAAGTGGATGATTATACTGATTTAAGAGACTTTTTGTATTTTATTAATTTTGATTGGGAAAACATTGAATACATCACTGATCTAAGTATAATAGCAAAGTACTTTGCGTCTAGTATTTATCAAGGAAGTTGGGATGATTATATTATCATTGCGCATAATTATTATCTCTATTCTGATCCAAATATTGGTTTTGTAATGATTCCTTGGGATATTGAGAATAATTTAAATGCATTTAGCTCCTTTTTGGGTAATTTTAGTGATGCTCCTTTACTTAATGGTTATCAAGACCATTTCAACTGGAATAATTGGGGATTCTGGTTTGGAAATTGGTCATGGGATCCAAAAACAAGACCGTTGTGGGATAATGCAGCAAAGGATCCTGTATTTGTCAATTATTATCTTAATGAAATTGAGAAAATATTGAATGAAACACAATATTTGCTAGAAAAGGTTGATCAATGGTCGAATCTTATCAACGAGTCCCTACTTTTACCTTTTAATGTTACTTCTCCCCGAGATGCTTCGGCATACCAGACACCATATACAATTCAAATTGATAATAATTCCTATATAAATGAAAAATCAAGGGTAATAAATTTCTTGATTGATCGACAAAAATTTGTAGAAGAAGAATTAAAAAAACCAGTAGAAGAATTATAGAAAAAAATTTAGCAAGTTATATTATATAATTGATTTTATAATTTTAATCTGATATTCTCTCTCTCTATTCTTCTTCTAATTTCAAGTATTAACCTAACAATTCATCCTGATAACCTTTCAATGTATTTATTTTAAAGAAGCATTAAATCTTTAAGTTATAAATTTATAATTCACCATAGAAACAGTTTATTAAATTGGTGTGTCAATATATATTCAGAAAAAGTAATCGACCTCTTCAATGGTGACGGAGATAGCGGAGGGGAAAACCCTAGACGAAGCCTTGGAAATTACGAGAGGAGATGTTGCTGATTCATTAAATGGACTCCCCCCTGTTAAAATGCATTGTAGTAATCTCGCTGCAGATGGACTCCATTTGGCAATAAAAAAATATCGGGAAAAGAAAGCTTAAGGATTATGTACTAGTAATACCATAATCGCGAGTTTTACCTATCCAACATTTCAATATTGGTGTTCTTTATCAACTTGATTTATTGGAGGTTTCCCATTTGCTATATTATTGATGTTCTCAGCAATAATTCGGACAACATTCTCTGAAAATCTAGTAATTTCGGCGGATCCGATATTGTGGGGTGTTGCGATTACATTGGATAATTCCCAAATTGGATACCTCGAAGGTTTATCAACCTCAGGTTTCCATTTAGGATCCCACCAATGTGGAATCCACCACACATCAAGGGCTGCTCCGGCTATTCTTTTTTCTTTAAGAGCAAAATATAAAGCTTTTTCTTCAATTATACCTGCTCTGGCAACGTTTCAAACTTTCTGATCTTTGATTTAGAAGAGAGTTTCTAGAAGACTATTTTAATTTTTAAAGAGTCGAAGTAATTTATCTTAGGAGTGACTAACCCCAACATGTATCATGCAATTTTCACTGTGTATATCCTTATTAATTTTAAATTAGATCTTGTTTAATTTTATTTATCTGGAAAAAGTGAAGCTTTTACGCTATAAACAATAAGTCTATAAGTCAGCAAATTCTTTTAATACTAAATTAGTATCTAGTTATATAAAACTACAAATCTATTTAATGGAGATCATAAATGGTAGTAATAGCTGACGGAAGATTTGAATTACCAGATAATTTGTATTATTCAAATCAACACGTTTATTTGGATACATCGAATAAATTAATCGGGTTAGATCAAATTGGATTTGCCTTTCTAAAAAATCCTAGAGAATTAAAAATTTTAGCAGAAAACCAGATTGAAATTGGTGAACCTATAGCTGTAATAACCACAGATAATGGAATAACAACTTTGACATCTCCCGTAAAAGGGATCGTAAAAAAAGTAAATGAGGAAGCCCTAAATGATATGGAAAATGATACTTATTCCAAAGGATTTCTCCTTGAGATGGAAGCAATTGAAGAAATCGATAATTTATTAATAAGTGGAAAAGATAAAATCGAAAAGTGGGGACTTTTTGATGTAAAAAGCCTACTATATGGTGAATACATCTTTAAAATTGTTGAGATTGGGGATTCAACAGTTGGAAAAACAGCTATTAAAGTAAGACTTACTGACGATTATTTCAAAAAAGATTTAAAAACAACCCTCGGAGTCGATTTTGGGGCTAAGGAAATAAAGTGTGAGTATGTTAGTGACGATGTGCTTTTTACAGGAACACATAGGTTTAAGGCTAAAATGAATGTGTGGGATGCAGCCGGACAAGCTCATTATGAGAAGATTCGTGGAATGTATTATCGTGGAGCAAAAGGAGCGCTTTTGGTTTATGATGTCACAAATCCTGTTTCATTTCAAAATCTAGATACGTGGATTGACGAGTTGGAAGAAAACATAGGAAAAAATCTTCCTATGTTGTTGGTTGGGAATAAAATTGATCTTGAGAGGAAAGTTCCACGGGAAGATGCTGAAGAATACGCTAAGAAAAAGGGATTTCTTTACTTTGAAACATCTGCAAAAACGGGTAAAGGTGTAAATAATGCTTTTAAAAATCTTGCTATAGAGATTTACAAAAAAGAAGAGAATCTATAGATTTTTATTTTTTCATTTTTCTTTTATTTTCAGATTAATCAAAATAAATAGTAAAAATAATAAAAAGCCTTATAGGCACCTTAAAATTTTATGCTTTTTTTGAATCTTCTTTTTACAAGAATTATAGATAACATACATACAACACCTATTATTAGGTAAACATCGTATCCCGGGATACCGGGTGGTAAAGGAATGCGTGTTAACGCAAAATTTGGGCTCTCATCGTAGGTGGCAGGATTCGAAACATCGCTAATTTTTATCTTATAATCAATGTCGTCATCGAGATCTATTGGTATAGTCCAATCGTAAGAACCGTCATTAGGTGTGCTCGCCACAATTTCGCGATCAAATACATCACCTTTATAGAGTTCAATTTTTACATTTGTTATACCTCCTGTTGAGGTCCAGGTAATGGAATGAGTAGTACCAGTTTCCCAAGCAGTAAGACCATCAGGAATTGTAACAGTTATAGTGTCAGGAACTGTAAAAATTTCAAAATAGTCACTAAAATCGTCAGTGGCAAGATTAGCCACATCACTTATTAATACCTGGTATAGAGTAGAATCTGCTAAACCCGAAGGTATTGTCCAGGAATATTCACCATCATTAGGTGTGCTTGCTACGATTTCCATAACAAGTACATCGTTCTCATAGAGTTCAAGCTTTACATCTGAACTACTGCCTGTCGAGGTCCACGTGATGGATTGAGAAGTACCCGTTTCCCATACACTTGTGCTATCAGGAGCAGTAATAGTGATAATCGGATTAAATATCTCAAAATAGTCACTAAGATCGTCAGTGGCAGGATTAACCACATCACTTATTAATACCTGGTATAGAGTAGAATCTGCTAAACCCGAAGGTATTGTCCAGGAATATTCACCATCATTAGGTGTGCTTGCTACGATTTCCATAACAAGTACATCGTTCTCATAGAGTTCAAGCTTTACATCTGAACTACTGCCTGTCGAGGTCCACGTGATGGATTGAGAAGTACCCGTTTCCCATACACTTGTGCTATCAGGAGCAGTAATAGTGATAATCGGATTAAATATCTCAAAATAGTCACTAAGATCGTCAGTGGCAGGATTAACCACATCACTTATTAATACCTGGTATAGAGTAGAATCTGCTAAACCCGAAGGTATTGTCCAGGAATATTCACCATCATTAGGTGTGCTTGCTACGATTTCCATAACAAGTACATCGTTCTCATAGAGTTCAAGCTTTACATCTGAACTACTGCCTGTCGAGGTCCACGTGATGGATTGAGAAGTACCCGTTTCCCATACACTTGTGCTATCAGGAGCAGTAATAGTGAGAAACGGAGTCCCTAATATTTCAATGTCATCAACTAACCACCCTCTATAATCATTACCAATACCATCCAATGTGTCAAAATAAAACCTAAGTTGCACAGATGGATTACCAGCATATCCTGATATATCTAAAGAAACTTGCTCCCAAGGTGCAATATAAGCCGAAGAACTCTGATAAAGAAGATCCCAATTTATGCCATCGATTGAGATATAAACGTAAGAAACATCATAACTACCTCCTTCACCTTCTCTCCAATGATAAAACTCTAAAATAGTATCCCCATAAGAAGATAAATCTATTGGATAAGATACTAATTCACCATATTCCTGAAGTCCCGTATCAAAAGTTCCTGTAGATTCATCACCAAACCACATTGAATGAGTAGGTGAATGGTAAGGATCAGACCAAATACTAGTATCATCTGTTAAGTGCCATAAACCGGTGATTGTTTCCCATTTCGATAATCCACTTTCAAAATCTTCGAAAAAGATGGTTTTCCTAATTGAAATTATCTCAGTTACTAAATTGTTTCCAGTGAATGCTTCACTAGGCACAGGTGGAGCATAGGCAGTAAAATTGTATGTTCCATAATCTGGTGGAGTCCACATATAATTAATTGTTTCACTGGCACCAACAGGAAGAGTAGAAATAGTGGTAGAATCTACAAGTACAGTATCGAGATAGAGGAGCAGATCGACATTAGATTCATCATAATTACCATTATTAAAAACAGTTGCGTTCACGATATATGTATTTCCTATATCAGGACTGGAAGGAACTTCTAAAGAAACCTTTAACTCATGATCTAGAGTAATATAACTGAATTGAACATTTGTATCAACAAAGTCAAATGAATAAAACCCTCCCGAAAAGAGAAAAGTGCCGTTTAATAAAACACCTTTACTTTTTTCATACCAAGCAATCCCTCCAGGAAAAGTCAAATCTTCAAGCTCCCAGATTTCTACTAACCCAAAACCAGGAATATCATAAATTCTTTCATCAGATACAAGAAAAGAATGATCACCTTCTCCGTCTACAGAGATTGGAACAGTATCACCAAGATTTATATCAGTAAATATCCAAACAGGAGTATGGGCGCCATCCATAAAAACTGACCCTCCTGACATTAATCTTGTTTGAGCATCAACTATCCATGTATAAGTAATCAATCCTTGAATATCCAAAGTTTCATACCATAGAGCACCTGAGTAAGGGGTATATGAGAAAGTTGAGGAGTAAGGAGCATCAGATGTGAAAATATGATCTATATACATACCATCGAATAATTCAGTATCAATAATTTGTATTATCTCAGTTACTAAATTGTTTCCAGTGAATGCTTCACTAGGCACAGGTGGAGCATAGGCAGTAAAATTATATGTTCCATAATCTGGTGGAGTCCACAAATAATTAATTGTCTCACTGGCACCAATAGGAAGAGTAGTAATAGTGGTAGAATCTACAAGTACAGTATCGAGATATAAGAACAAGTCCACATTAGATTCATCATAATTACCATCATTGAAAACAGTTGCGTTTACGATATATGGTTCACCTACATCAGGACTGGAAGGAACTTCTAATGAAACACTTAACTCATGATCTGTAACGATATAACTGAATGGAACATTTGTATCAACAAAGTCAAATGAATAAAACCCTCCCGAAAAGAGAAAAGTGGCGTTTAATAAAATACCTGTACTTTTTTCGTACCAAGCGATTCCACCAGGAACAGTTAAATCTTCAAGCTCCCAGACTTCTACTGGACCAAAACCAGGTAGATCATAAATTAATTCACTGGTGATCTCAAATAGATGATCTCCCTCAGCATCGACCGCAATTAACATCTGATCTCCTAAAGATACATCCGTAAAAATCCATATTGGAGTATGAACTCCACTTCCAAAAGCAAAGCCACCTGAAGAACCTTGGGTAATTCTTGTTTGTGTATCAACATCCCAATACTGCGTTTGACTTGGCATGACCCAATCAACATGAAATATATCTCCTGAGACATAGGACCATGTAAGCTGTGAAGGGTAAACCGTTCCAAAAATAGTGAAAGTATAGTCTATGAACATCCCATCGAATAATGTAATATCCATAATTGGTACTAATTCTGTTGCTAAGTTGTTAGCTAAATAAACCTCACTAGGTACAGGTGGAGCATAGGCGGTGAAATTGTATAATCCATAATCTGGTGGAATCCAAATATAATTGATTATTTCACTAGCACCAACAGGAAGAATAGAAATAGTTGTTGAATCTACTAAAAGATTATCAAGATAGAGAAGCAGATCGACGTTGGTTTCATCATCTAAGCCCATGTTAGTGACTGTTGCATTTACCATATATGTATCTCCTACATTAGGACTGAAAGGAACTCCTAATGAAACACTTAGATCATGATCTAAAACAACTACTTCTGTAGTGAAATGTATTGCAAAATTGTCAGTTAAACTGTCTAATCCTTGATATGTATTATAATATTGAGTATCTACTCCTAAGTTCAATCCGCATGTATATCCATAACCCGTAGCATCAAGATAATCATAATTAAACACAATTTCTCCTGTTTCATATAAGATTACTTGGAAGGAACCAACTAAAGGTCCCGCATAATGATTTATATCTAACCATTCTGCGACCCAGTAGGTTCCAAATGATTGTACATAGATATGTCCACCACTGGGTGGAGTTAAATCATCCCAAAAAGGAGCTATCATATATGTATGAGATGGATCTCCCGAAGGAAAAGGAACATTAGAAAATTGTAAAGGTGCTGTATCTGTGAAACTGAGATATCCATTTGAACCTAAATATACAGTCGAAAACGTATCATTGTAAAATTGAAAATTAAAAGGTAATGCTACAACAGCATAATCGTCATCACCTAAAAACAGTTCTGTTCCACCTGAAGCATCTATCCAAGTATATGTGTAATCTGGTACCATAATATAATTTTTTAAATTAGAGATAGCTAATAACTCAGTCGCGATATTATTAACAATTATCGTTTCGCTAGGTATAGGGGGTACATAAGCAGTAAAATTGTAAGTTCTATAATCTGGTGGAATCCACATATACTTGATTGTTTGACTCGTACCAATAGAAAGAGTAGAAACAGTAGTTGAATTAACTAATACACCATCGAAATAGAGAAGCAGATCGACATTAGTTTCATCATTGTTACCAGTGTTAGTGACTATCGCATTTATAATGTATGTATTACCTATATCAGGACTGGAAGGAACTTCCAATGAAACACTAAGATCATGATCTATGATTGGATAGGAAATAATTGCATTCCCTTCACCTGAAATCGCTTTAGCGATTAAGTAATACTTTCCTGTACTTGTAGCGGTATATGATATTACTTCATCCGTTCCTAATCCAGTTGAGGTACTTGAAGCAACCATAATAGGTTCCCCTATAGAAGAAGGATTATCTGAATATAAATGCAGATCAAAATCCGCTCCGCTTGGAACGTCTAGAGTAAAAACATAATTTTGACCATTAATAAGATTAGCGTAACATCCTAAACCATGTTTATTGAACGGATTAACAAGACTACTTGTTATCCAAGCATTAAATTGTGAATCTATAGTTAATTCTTGCGTATATGCTTCGATTGCAACATCAACATTAAGTCTACCATACCCTTCATGAACATCTTTCCCACCGCGATTAAGTACAGGGGAATATGCTGTACTAGATGTTTCTCTCAATAAGGGGTACGTTTCAGTAGCCGACATCAATAGCAATGCCTTAACTCTCTTAGCTTCGGTGGCAGTATACCCCCAACTTTGATGACCACCCATGGCTTCAATAAGTAAATTTGAAGCTCCTGCGACAGCCGGAGCTGACATCGAAGTTCCTTGAGCACCGTCCAAATCATTAGCATATACATCAGTAAGATACGCTCCTGATGCATCATTATCATTAGTGTCTGTTGAAAACATCTGTAAATTGTATAAACTCCCACCAGGAGCGGTAATATCTGGTTTAACAGTGTTACCCGTGTATGACGGACCACCTTGACTACTATAATCAGTTGTTTGGTCATCTATACTCATTGCCGCAACCGTGATTACATTATCGGCGTCTCCAGGAGATCCAATTAAATTACCTCCTGGACCAGAATTCCCCGCTGAAACAACCGTAACAATTCCATTCTCAACTGCAGTATTTACGGCGTTAATCATTGCCGTGTCACCTGAACCACCGCCAAGACTTAAAGACATAGTAGTAATATTATACACCATCCTATTCGTTATTACCCAATCTATTCCACTTACTATATCTGAAGTCGACCCATAACCATATTGGTCAAGTACTTTTACTCCAACTAACTTTGCATCAGGAGCTACTCCTTTCCATGGATCTCCACTACCAAACTGAGGTGGATCAAAAGGCCAATGAATTTCACTCCTGAATCTTATTTTGAGATCACTTACATAACCGTCACCGGAGTAATCTAGAGTGGTCATAAGAAGTCGAAATGAGTAGGCTCCAAGGGAACCACTTGTCGCTGTATATGAAAGTGTATGAGACCAGGAATCAGAACCAACTTCATACGAGTCAACCATAGTAGTTCCATAATAGAGATAAACATATAAATCAACATCATCAGGACCTGGAGTAAAATCATCAAATTCGCAGAAAAGTTCTATTAAACCTGGATCTGTGACATTAAATCTTGTCCAATCATACATAAACGTGCCTATTGGCGAATAATAGCCAGTGTTATCGAATTCATAAGCCGCTGTGGTAACACTACGACCGCTTGCATCATAAGAGGGTGTACCGATTCCCGAGGCAATCCCAGAAGTATGAGATCCATGCCCGTTGTCATCATAAGGGGAACTTAATAAATTTACTTCATCTCTCCACCCTACTATTTTACTTGGATATCCTGGGCTGAAAAAATTATGCGAATCATCTACTCCAGTATCTATTATTGCGATTGAACTATATTGATCTCCATCATACGTAAGGGTATTCCAGACATAAGGTCTGAGATTCATATTTCTTCCAGCATAATATAATTGAGCTTGGTAAATTCTGTCCTCTTCAATGAAAAATGGTATATTTTGCTCCCTAAGGGAATCACAGAATTCATTTAAAGTATTTTGACCAATTCTGCCAGCAAATCCGTTTATAGCAACGTTATAAGTCGATTTTATACTCCCTCCTAACTCTTCAAAGAATAAAGAATTTGAGCTATAATCTCCTTCAGGGAAAAGAACAATAATTGGAATATTATCTAATGGAATTTGCTCAGGAGTTTGGTATTGACTATTGAAAATATCATTAGTTATAACTCTATAATCTGATTTTATTTTATGTTCGTTAGATTTTTCATTAAAAGATCTGACTTCAGCTGAATCTTTTAATCTTGCCTCAAGCGCATCACTTATTCCATTCTTATTTTTATCTGCTTTTAAATACTGCTCCTTCCACTTAAGAATGGAATCTTGATCAAATTGTACTTGGTTTAAATCAAGCCCTTGAACCTTAGATGCATCTTCTTTATTATTCAATAAAAATTCTTGACCTTCGATTAATGGGTAAAACATTCCTAAGCTAATTAAGATTATAATTAGAATTGAGTTTTTGTTATATTTTCTCTTTATACAAGACACTTTGATTTTGCCCCTTTAATTAAAATAATTTAAAATAATAAAAATTTAAGTCAAATATGTAAAATATTTAAGTCAAATTGTTGGTATATAACTTATATCACTTATATTTAAACTTTTGTATCAAATAGATTTAAATAGAGCCTATTGGGCAGTACAATGTTTTTTACTCATAAGTGTAAAAATTTGTAAACCTACTAGGTGATGATTAAGTTTTTATAATCCTCCTCAATATCCTGATTTTTTTTAAATCCTTCTTCGAAAAGGGTAGAGTTTGCATCCACTTCAATGCATTCCCCGACATAAAAGAAATAGTTGAAATTATGCCAAATAATAACAATATAAAAGCATAATTCTGTTATTTTCTAAATATTAAATAATCAAATCTTTACTTTTTACATATTCAATAAGGATGGATTGGATAATAATAGATTCAAATATAGGAGATAATGCAGTTATATCGCACTGATATTTAATTGGTAAAATTAATGAGTTGTTTTTTACTGAAGAAACTAAATTGTTATTGTTTGTTATTAAGATTGTTCTCCCTAAATTATTTGAGATGGCATTTATGTCGCTAGGTAGATTTTCCATGAATTCCCCATGTTCATTATTAACCAAGAAGAAACATCTAACAATATCACTCGAAACTTCGAGCGAGCGAGGAAGAATCTGTCCAAGTGAAATGCTTTCAGAAAAAATATTATACAAGCTAAGATTAAGAAGAGCTGAATTATTTGCAGTACTTTGTGAGATACCCTTGGAAATAAAATAAAGGAATTTGAAGTTTTTGCCTAAGAATTCGATTGCTTTTTTTGAGATATCTAGATGTCTCAGCTTATAATTCGATAGATCTTGAGCAATATTTTCAAATATTTCAGAATTTTCCTCGTTTAAGGGATCCTTTCCTAAAAGTAATTGCGAGATTAAATATAAAACAAAAACAGTGTTTTGAAAAGTCTTAGAACCATGAACAACTTCTGATTTCACGTGAGTTGGAAATACAAAACCAAAATGCTTTGCATTTATAGACCCAGGAGAATTTGTTACAAACCACATTAATTTCTTATCAATTTTTAATAAATGAAGTTGATCAACAATCTTAGTTACAATTTTCGATTGGCCTGATTTAGATATTAATATAAATAGAGTGTCATCATCACGTTTTTTTGGGAGGACATAATCATAAAATTCAGAAGTCTCATAGAATTCTGAATTAAACTTAAATTTGGGTTTTGATGCAGTATTCAAACAATGCATTGCCACGAAACTCCCAAAATGATTGAAATCGTTGCCTATGAATATAACTCTTGAGATAATTGAAGAAACTAATAATTCTTGAATTTCCTGAAACATTTTTCTGTTATTCTGGTTGAAATAAGCATCCTTACATGATTTGAAGCTTGAATGAAATTCAAATAAATCATTTAAAATTGATTCATATGAAAATGGAATTTTACCGTTTTTAATTTCTGTCATTTATCTCATTAAACCTCTAGTCTTTGCGATTTGAAGGAATAAGTATTGAAGAACTATTATTTCAAAAATAGGGGCAATGTTTATATTTTCCGTGGTATGTTCAAACACGAAGATATTATTATTTGAGCGCCCAATTGATGATATTTTCCTACTATTGTTAAGTAGAATCAATTTTCCACCCCTTTTATTTGTAATTTCCTCTATCAAATGAGTGCTTTCTTTCATACTTGTTTCATCTCCAATTATCAGTACCCCCCTAAAAGATTCATCAACAATCCGAATGGGCCCATGTTGAAATGCACCCATTGAGAGAGCAACACAAAATGTCTGAGTAATTGCTTTAAAATTTAATGAGGCTTGAAAAGCTGAACTTAACGATGCTCCCTTTGAAATAAAAAAAAGATTATCAAGTTTTTCACCTAAAAAATCTGTTAAATTT
>LAZR01002071.1_pt1 | contig 11965 bp, 5 predicted proteins | sample 329461 | NCBI WGS metagenome assembly LAZR01 (sample SAMN03002196, study PRJNA259156) | marine sediment metagenome | biome: sea floor; feature: Hydrothermal impacted sediments; material: marine sediment; isolation source: Loki non-amplified sample from Loki's castle hydrothermal vent sediment ...
ACGGATTGAACAAGCAGAATATGATGCTTTTCTAGATTTATTTATTCAAGCGGTTAAAAAACGGTGGCCTGAAGTATTGCTGCAATTTGAAGATTTTAATCAAACCAATGCTTTACCTTTACTAACGCGTTATCGTGATCAACTATGTTGTTTTAATGATGATATTCAAGGTACAGCAGCGGTAACAGTAGGCACGCTACTCGCCGCGTGTAATGCCAAAAACGAGGCATTAAGTCAGCAACGTATCGTCTTTGCAGGTGCTGGTTCTGCTGGGTGCGGTATTGCGGAGCAAATCATTGTACAAATGTGTTCGGAAGGCTTATCGGAACTGCAAGCACGTAGCCAAGTTTATATGGTTGATCGCCATGGATTATTGACGCAAGGTATGGTCGGTTTACCTGATTTCCAGCAGGCATTGATTCAAACTCAATCTTCGGTAGCCGATTGGCAATGTGATGGTGACTATCCATCTTTAACAGACGTTATTCAAAATATTAAACCTACGGTATTAATCGGTGTTTCGGGTCAGCCAGGTTTGTTTAATCAAACTATGATTGAAACGATGTCATTAAATTGCGATCGGCCGATCATTTTTCCTCTGAGTAATCCCTCGCGGAACATTGAAGCAACGCCTGAACAATTAGTGAATTGGACGAAAGGTATGGCGATTATTGCAACTGGCAGCCCATTCAAGCCCGTTGAATATCAAGGTCAGCATTATAGTATTCCGCAATGTAATAACAGTTATATTTTCCCTGGCTTTGGTTTGGCAGTCGTTGCTGGTGGTGTGAAGCGAGTTAGCGATGAAATGCTGGTAGTGGCAAGTGAGCAGTTAGCTCAAGCCTCACCGAGATTAAGATCAGCTGAGGGTGCTTTACTACCATCATTAGCTGAGATGGCAGAACTGAGCAAAAAAATGGCCTTTGCGATAAGTAAAGTAGGGCAGCAACAAGGGCTTGCACCGAAGATGTCAGATGATGAGTTAACAGCTGAAATTGATAAACATTTTTGGCAACCAGAATATCGAAAATATACACGGGTTATGGATTAGTAGCTGATATCCCAATTTAAGGAGTTAAACAAAAAAGGGGCAGATTATTTTAAATAATCTGCCCCTTTTTTTATGTGAAACGATGGATCCTAAGTTTTAAGCTAAAGAATCACGTTGTTGCTGTAATTGTGATAATGCTTGTTCCATCTCACCTAGTTTTTCACGTTCTTTTTGCACAACATCAGCAGGTGCTTTCGCCGTGTAATTTTCATTACTTAATTTACCTGATGATTGTTTAATTACTCTGTCTAACTTGTTGATTTCTTTATCAAGACGATCAACTTCAGCTTGTTTGTCGATCAAACCTTCTAATGGAATTAAAATTTCCATCTTACCGACTAACGCCGTGGCTGAAGCAGGGGCATCTCCTTCTAATAAAGCAATACTTTCGAGATTAGCCAAACGACTTAAGAAATCGCGATTAGCAGCTAATCTGTTTTGATCTATATCCGTGCTATCTTTCAACAATACAGGTAATTGTTTTTTCGGTGGAATATTCATTTGTGATCGAATTGAGCGAATGCCAGTAATAAACTCCATCATCCATTCCATATCGGCAACTGCTGTCTCATCGACTTTATTTAAATCAGCAATTGGATAAGCTTGGCTCATAATACTATCGCCCGTTTTACCTGCTAGAGGCGATACGGTTTGCCAAATTTCTTCGGTAATGAAAGGCATAAATGGATGAGCGAGGCGTAATACCGTTTCTAATACCCGAACCAAAGTACGACGAGTACCACGTTTAGCTGCATCTGAGGCATTGTCATTATTCAATACTGGTTTAGAAAGTTCTAAATACCAATCACAATAGTTATTCCAAATAAATTCGTAAATTTCTTGTGCAGCATGGTCAAAACGATAGGCTTCAATTGCTGAAGTGACCGCTTGTTCCGTTGTTTGTAATTTTGAAATTATCCACCTGTCGGCAAGGCTTAATTCAACATCATTATTATCAATGCCGGTATCTTGATCTTCGGTATTCATTAATACATAACGCGCCGCATTCCATAATTTGTTACAAAAATTACGGTAGCCACCAATACGGTTCATATCAAAATTGATATCACGACCAGTTGAAGCCAATGATGCAAAGGTGAAACGCATGGCATCGGTGCCGTGTGCTTCAATGCCTTCTGGGAATTCTTTACGTGTAGCTTTTTCAATTTTGGCAGCAAGTTGTGGCTGCATCATGCCAGAAGTACGTTTAGCGACCAGTGATTCCAAATCAATGCCATCGATAATATCAATAGGATCAAGGACATTACCCTTAGATTTCGACATTTTATGACCATGCGAATCACGTACTAAACCATGGATATAGACTTCTTTAAATGGCACGTCATCCATGAATTTGATGCCCATCATCATCATTCGAGCCACCCAAAAGAAAATGATGTCAAAACCCGTCACTAACACGCTAGTTGGGTACCACGTTTTTAATGCTTCGGTATTGTCTGGCCAACCTAAGGTTGAAAAAGGCCAAAGCGCAGAGGAGAACCAAGTATCTAATACGTCCTCATCTTGATTCAGGCTAATGTCAGCGGCAATATTGTGTTTTGAACGAACTGCAGCTTCATCATGACCGACATAAACATTACCTGCTTCATCGTACCAAGCGGGTATACGATGACCCCACCAGATTTGACGAGAGATACACCAATCTTGAATGCCATCCATCCAGTTGTAGAAGGTTTTATCCCAGTTTGCAGGAACGAATTTAATTTTACCTTCTTTCACTGCTTGTACGGCTGGTTCAGCTAATACATCAGCTTTGACATACCATTGATCCGTTAATAGGGGTTCAATAACGGCACCTGAACGATCGCCACGAGGCACCATCAAGGTGTGTTCTTTAATGCCTTCTAATAAACCTAGTTTTTTTAAGTCTTCAACAATAACTTCACGCGCTTTATAACGATCTAATCCACGATACTTGGTGGGGGCTTCGTCATTGATCGCCGCATCAATCGTCAGAATATTATATTTTGGTAGATCATGACGTTGACCGACTTCGGCATCATTAAAGTCATGAGCAGGCGTTATTTTAACGCAACCCGTACCAAATTCAGGATCAACATAATCATCAGCAATAATTGGAATTTCGCGACCCACTAAAGGCAAGGTAATTGTCTTGCCAATAAGGTGTTGGTAGCGTTCATCGTCAGGATGTACAGCAACAGCGCTATCACCCAACATAGTTTCAGGGCGAGTTGTTGCGACCACTAAATAACCAGAACCATCGGTTAATGGGTAACGAAAAAGCCACATATGACCGGCTTCTTCTTCTGATAATACTTCTAGATCTGAAACAGCAGTGTGTAAAACGGGATCCCAGTTAACAAGTCGTTTACCGCGATAAATTAAACCTTCTTCATGCAGCTGAACAAACACATTTTTAACGGCTTCAGATAAACCATCATCCATGGTGAAACGTTCACGTTCCCAATCCATAGATGTACCTAATCGGCGAAGTTGGTTAGTAATTTCACCACCTGATTCTTTTTTCCAATCCCACACTCTATCGAGAAACGCTTCACGGCCTAAATCATGTCGAGTTTTTCCTTCAGCATTTAATTGACGCTCGACGACCATTTGCGTAGCAATACCTGCATGATCGGTACCTGCTTGCCACAAAGTATTATCACCCTTCATGCGGTGATAACGTGTTAATGTATCCATTATCGTATCTTGAAAAGCATGGCCCATGTGCAAACGGCCTGTGACATTAGGTGGCGGCAACATGATGGCGTAGGGTGTACCTTCACCTGTTGGCTTAAATTCACCGTTTTGTTCCCAAGTTTGATACCAGCGTTGCTCGATTTCGTCAGGTGTGTAGATTTTTTCCATGAGTATTTAGGATTGCATAATAAAATAAGACAGGCATTATACCGTGATGTTATTGAAATTTGGTTATGGATATTAGTTTGAATGACGCAGGGCATGTATATTTGGATATTGGGATCTGGAGCAGCTAAATGAATATCTCACGGAAGATGAGCTTGATAGTCGTTGCGAGCGTTATTTTAGTCACGCTTCCCTCTTTATGGTTTTATTATCAAAATGCTAAAGGCGTCTTATTACAAGATGAGTTAGAAGAGCTCAAAGCTGAAACCCAAAAAACAATCAATCAAGATGAGCTTTTATTGCAACTTGCCGAGCCAAGTCTAAGCGCTTTATCTCGTCTCTTGAACAGGCAGTTAGATAGCCCTTCAATCAACGAAGCTGATTCAGAAATATTGTTTGATCATAAAATGATGCAATTCGACGATGGCGCTTGGCGTAACCGAAAACAACATTTTGATGGTCGTCTGCAAACAGGGTTATTTTTACCAGCAGATAGTCATCTTACTCCGCAAGCGAAACAGTTCTATTTATCCGCTTTAGATGTATTTGATATGTTTGGCGCATCAACGACCATCAATCCTATTTTTGATAATGTTTGGATGCTTGGGCATGATCGAAGTGAATTAATTTTTAATCTTACATACCCTGATTTTATTTACTTAATGCCAGCAAATACCGATTACACCAAGACACCTTGGATGACATTGGCATCAACTGAACAGAATCCCGACAGGGCGCTAAAATGGACACCCGCTTTATTTGATCCTGTGACACGTTCATGGATTATTAGTGCCGTTTATCCTTTAGATATTGAAGGGAAATGGCGTGGAACCTTAGGTGTAGATATTAATATTAATCAGATGATTAAATTACTTTATTTATATGATCCTGAGCATCTCAATCAACAGCATTTTTTGTTAACTGCCGAGGATGATTTTGTATTAGCAGGTCAATGGCAACATGAATTACAACAAAATCCTGAAACATTTAAGCTAGGGCTTAAAGAGCAAAACCTTCAGTTTTTAATCGATAACCCGCTATCAGCAAAAGCCGAGCTATATGCTCCTGTAGTGATTGAAGGTAAAGAATATCAAGTTATTGCTAGTTCGATAGCGCCAATGATGTGGCGTTATTATAGGTTAGTGCCAACACATGAAATATTAAAGTCTTTAGAAAATACTGTTTTAAAAACATCGTTACTTATTCTATTTACAGTTATCTTGTTAGCTGTACTTATTCATCTCGCCGTTAAAAAAATTATAGTACGACCGTTAACATTGATGTCTGAGCGAGCAAATGCTTATGCTAATGATCGTTTATTACCTGCATTTGACATAAAAAATAATGATGAAATTAGTGACTTAAATCATGCATTACAAAGTATGTACGATGACTTAAGTTTAGAAAAAAAACAGTTACTGGATTCTGAACAACGTTATCGTAGAGTTGTTACCCAGATCCAAGAAGTGATAGTACAAATTGATGGCATGGGAGCTTGGCAATTTTTAAGCCCTGTTTGGACCGGTCTGACGGGCTATGAACTAAGTAAATCGATAAACAAACCGGTCAACGATTTTATTCATCCAGCTGAACGCCACTTAGTAGAAAGAACGCTGGTTGATCTAGCGAACAACACTGTAAAGAATTGGCTGGGCGAAGTCAGACTTTTAACCGCTCATCATGGGTTTTTATGGGTCAATATCTCATTGCAGCAGACGAAAGATGTCAAAAATCCTAGTGAGACTTTTATTGTCGGAACCATAGAAAATATTCACAACAAGCGATTAGAACGCGCAGTTAATGATGCGCTACGGGCAGCTGAAAAAAAGGTGTTATCGTCGGACTTTCAGCTTAATGCACTGCTACAGTTTGTGTGTGAAAAGATGATGGATATTTTAGGCGTTGCATTATTTTGGATAAAAATAATCCAAGGTGGCAAGACCAAAGTATTTTATGCTGGCTCAGGATCACCATTTTTATTTGATGTTCAGGGAGCATGGCCTGGTTTAGCGGATATTGATGATTATTTTCAAAGCAGTTCTATCGAACACAACTTGATTAGGCTAAACAACGCAGATAATCAGCCTGAGTCTTGGCACCAACGTTTAGAGAATGATGGACTCTGTGATGGTGTGTTATTGCCTTTTAATTTCGCCGATACCACGACTGGTGTCATTGGTGTGCATAGCATCTACCGCGATAAATGTGGCGAAGCATTTCAAAAAACTGTGTTGTTATTTACTGAGGGTTTGCGAGTTTTATGTAAATTGACCGAAGATCAATATTTGATGCGTTTACATCGAGTTGCGGTTGAGAATACAGCCAACTCAATCATGATTATCAATGTCGATAGAGATATTGAATGGGTAAATGATGCCTTTATTCGATTAACCTTATTTCAGGCTGACGAAGTAATAGGCCTTACGCCGTCTGTTTTAAAGGGAGATATCAATGGTAATGAGAGTTATACAAAGGAGATCTGGCAAACACTTTCAACAGGAAATATATGGCAAGGCGAGCAAGAAAATTATCGTAAAGATGGTAAAAATATTGATGTTTATCAAACCATCACGCCATTGCTGAATGAGCAGGGTGATATTACCCACTTTGTTGCGGTGATTGAAGATATTACCGAGCGTAAAGAAAACGAAAAACGTATTGCCTTTATGGCGACACATGACGAGTTGACTAAGTTACCTAACCGAAATTTATTACATGATCGTATCGAGCAAGCTATTTCACATGCGATTCGCAATAATAATAAAATGGCAGTTTTGTTCATCGATATTGATCATTTCAAATTTATTAATGATTCATTAGGTCATCAAATTGGCGATGAATTATTAAAGGTACTAGCCAAACGTTTCATTGATACCTTGCGTAAAAGTGACACAGTCGCGCGTTTTGGCGGCGATGAGTTTGTCGTTATTTTGCCAGAAATAGTTGCTCTGGAAAGTATTAACGGCATTGTCTCTAAACTATTACAGGCAGTGCAGCGGCCATACCATATCGCAGAACATGAACTGATAGTGACCGGTAGTTTAGGCATTAGTATTTATCCTGACGACTCAGAAAATGCTGATGACTTAATTCAGCATGCTGACTCAGCGATGTATTTAGCCAAGCAACAAGGCCGTAATAACAGTCAATTTTATACTGCTGAAATCAACGAGAAAATCACTCGACGATTAACATTAGAAAAAGCCTTGCGGCAAGCTTTGGAACTTGATCAGTTTATCGTTTATTATCAGCCTAAAATTGACTTAGTCAGCTATAAAATGACGGGGCTAGAGGCACTAGTTCGTTGGCAGCACCCCAAGTTGGGTTTGATTTCTCCTATAGAATTCATTCCTCTAGCAGAGGAGACGGGAATTATCCTAGCGTTAGGTGACTGGGTTATGTTAACGGCTTGTCGCCAAATGCATGCCTGGGAGCAGCAATATCCTGATTTGGTCAATATGTCGATTAACGTGTCGGCGCGGCAATTTTGGCAGCCTGATTTTTCATCACGTGTCGCTTTAATTTTAGCTGAAAGCCAAGTGACAGCAGAAAAAATAGAGTTAGAGTTGACGGAAAGCATGGTGATGAATGATGTTGAATCGGTTATTGAGACGATGAATGCACTTAAAATGCTCGATATATCGTTAAGCCTTGATGATTTCGGTACGGGGTATTCTAGTTTGAGTTATTTACAACGCTTTCCGGTTGATGTATTGAAGATGGATCGATGTTTTGTAACCGTTTTGCAAAATGAGAATGCGGATAGCGCAATGGTGCGGTCTATCCTTGCTTTAGCTGAAAACTTTAATCTGAGCGTTGTAGCTGAAGGGATAGAAAACGTGCAACAACAACGTACTTTAACAGATTTAGGTTGTCATTATGGCCAAGGTTATTTGTATAGTCGACCTGTTGATGCTGCAGGCATTGAGGCCTTACTGAACTTAGATAAAGTTAATGTGCAATATTTCAATCGCGACCTGTAGATTGATTAATTTAGCTTAGTTTAGGGCATGTCTGTCCAGTAGTTTAAATTTAGATTTTATGAGTGGTTAATTCATAGCCACGCTGCTGATAAAATCGATAACGTTCGCGACCCATGAGCTTGAGCTGTTTATCATCATTTATAAATTCGGCGACGCGTTCAAATTGACTGAAAAAAATTGGTTGTTCTGTAGCCAGATTAATCAGTAAATCCATCAGGCGAGGCGGTTTTGTGTTGTAACCAATCAATACTGGACAATCCGTAGCAGATGATTCATCGGCTAATTGGTGAGGGACAAAACTATCTGCACGGAACGACCATAAGGTTTGATTAATTTGATCGGCTTGTTCAAGGTCATCCGTATGTATATAAATCTGATGACCTTGTTTATACGCTTTTTCAATTAATCGGCAGGCAAATACCTGCCGATCAAATGCTTTCGTACCTTTTAAAATGTAAAAACTTACACGTGTCATAACAATATAGTGCTACTTTTTCTCGGCAATTCTATTTAATAAATATTGCACTAAAAGTGGAACAGGGCGACCTGTAGCTCCTTTATTTTTACCACTATTCCATGCGGTACCTGCGATATCTAAATGCGCCCACGTAAATTTCTCTGTAAATCGCGCTAAGAAACAGGCTGCTGTAACGCTACCTGCTTCTTTACCACCCACATTCGCAATGTCTGCAAAGTTACTATCTAATTGTTGTTGATAGTCATCCCACAAAGGCAGCTGCCATGTTCTGTCATAACTATCATTACCCGCTTTGAGTAAGTCGTCTGCTAATGCTTGGTCATTGGCCATTAAGCCCGTTGCTTGACTGCCTAACGCCACAATAATTGCACCCGTTAAGGTCGCAATATCAATCACAATTTCAGGATTAAAACGTTCGCTGTAGGTTAATGCATCACATAAAATCAAACGTCCTTCAGCGTCAGTATTGAGGATTTCAATTGTTTTACCTGCCATGCTAGTAACAATATCACCTGGTTTATTAGCATCACCATCCGGCATGTTTTCTGAACTTGGCACTACGCCAATAACATTGATCGGTAAATTGAGTTCGGCAATCGCTGAAATAGTTCCGAATACGCTGGCTGAACCACACATGTCATACTTCATTTCGTCCATGCCTGCTGCTGGCTTGAGCGAAATACCACCAGCATCAAACGTTAAACCTTTGCCCACAAGTACCACTGGACGAGCATCACCAGCGCCTTGATAATTCATTGTAATGAGTCGCGCAGGTTCGCGACTACCGCGAGAAACAGATAATAATGAACCCATTCCAAGTTCTGCCATTTCAGCTTCATCAAGAATAGTGGTGGTTACTGAATCGAATTTTTGGCCAATTTCTACCGCTTGATTTGCAAGATAGCGAGGCGTGCAAATGTTGCCAGGTAAATTACTTAATTCACGAGCTAGATCCATACCTTTAGCAATTGCTGAGCCGGTTTCAGCAGCCTTTTCGAGAGCCTGGACATTGTTTTGAGTATAGAAACCTAATTTATCTAAAGGTGATACTAGTGGTGAGACATTACTTTTAGTTTGTGTGTATTTATAAAGTGCAGATGTCGCAGTAATCATCGTTTGACGCGCTTTCCATTCATCGTTACGCGTGGTGACAGTCACTTCGTTCAAATAGCTCGTTGCGTCACGGGCACCAGATTCATGGATAACTTTCGCCATTGCGGTAATAGCTGCATTAAAATCATTTTCAGTTGTTTTGTCTTGTTTGCCGCAGCCTACAAGTAATACACGTGGTGCTTCAATACCCGCAACATCATGCAATAACACGGTTTGACCTGCTTTACCTGACATATCACCACGATCTATTATTCGGCTAATTGCATTGTTGCTGACTTCATTAAGTGTTTTGGCACTCGGGCTTAATTGCCCCTGTTCAAAAATAGCAACGACGATACAATCAGATTTCTGTGTTGCCAGCGCTTCAGTTGTGACAAAATACTGCATGAGTTTCCCCTGTGAAATAGTGCCTGTTTGCACTAGATGATTTAGACTGCAATGTAAATCGCATCCATAAATAGACCATTCTAACTTAAGACCATTAAATAATGCCCGTCATTCGACAATTTTTTCATACTTATTTCACGATCATTGACCGCTATTTAATGCGTGAGTTTACGCTGAACATGCTGGCGGTAACAGTCGTGTTATGGCTGATTTTTGTAGCAACACGCTTTGCACGTTACCTCGCGCAGGCAGCGCTTGGTAATTTACCTAGCGATGTTATTTTCAGCTTGCTTGGTTACAGTTCACTTGGTGCGCTGTCAGTATTATTACCGATGAGTGCCTTTTTAGGGGTGATGCTGGGCTTGAGCCGAATGAGTTCAGATAATGAGCTAACCGTTATTGCTGCCTGTGGTATTTCTAGCAGTCGGGTGATGCGAAATGTAGTGATCTTTGCTGGCAGTATTTCATTAATTATCGGCGCATTATCTCTTTTTATAATGCCTGATGTTGTGTCCCAACGTAATTCACTTGAGCAAAAATCAAAATTATCGGCTGAAACGGCAGGCTTGATTGCGGGCAGTTTTAAGGAAAGTCGTGATGGTAAATGGACGTTTTATTCAGAAGGACTGGGAAAAGACGGCCAAAACATGGTTGAAGTCTTCATTGAAATTCATCGCGATCCTAAGCCCTTAGTTTTTCGTTCAAATCGGGGGCGGTTTGAAATCGATGCTGAGACCAATAACAAGTACTTAGTATTAGAAAACGGCTACCGTTATGAAGGCCAACCAGGGCAACTAGATTATACGATTACTCATTTTGAAACGCATAGTCTTTTAGTTGAAACAGGTGAAAAGCAAGAAGTGAACGAGCATCTCAAATCATTGCCTTCAACTTTGTTATGGCAGCGAGGGCATGCACGGGATTTCGCCGAATTACAATGGCGAATTTCAGCGGCAGTGATGACGTTAATATTATGTGTAATGGCATTAAGTATTGCTAATAATGGACCACGGACAGGCCGCTACGCAGGTTTCCTGCCAGCGATACTGGTCTACATAATTTATAGTAATTTATTAGGTGTTACGCGTGCGTGGGTCGCTAAAGGTGACATGGCACCTTGGCTTGGTGGTGTGTGGGTACATCTCGTGATGATTTTATTACTACTTGCAATGTTAAATAGGCAAAAACTGTATTTTCATTGGCTCCAACTTCGACGTAAGCAAGGAGCGGTATGATGGGGATATTACAACGCTATATTGCCAAATCAATATTAAATAGTACTTTTTTGGTCTTATTGATATTGCTTGGTTTATATACCTTTATGGATTTTATTGCTGAGCTTGAAGACTTAGGCAAGGGCAATTATCACCTGTATGAAGCGGCGAGCTATATTTTATTGTCGATGCCCAAACGGATTTATGAGCTGTTGCCGATAGCAGCGTTAATAGGGAGTGTGTTGGGATTGGGAAACCTTGCCAGCCAAAGTGAGTTGGTTGCAATGCGTGCAGCGGGAGTATCAGTACAGCAGATTAATAAAGCCGTGATGATTGTCGCGATTTGTTTGATGATTGTAGCAGTATTTGTTGGTGAAGTTTTACGACCACCACTGGAGCAGCGAGCTCGTGAAATCCAATCAACGGCACAAACCGGTACTGTAGGCGCTCGGTCTGAACATGGCTTTTGGACACGTGATAGCCTACATTTTAATCATATTCGTTCTATCTTACCCGACGGTCGATTTGCCGATATTACGATTTACGAGTTTGATAAACAGCATCGTTTACGTGTCGTTACCAAGGCTAAAGAAGCCTATTATGAGGGACCAACTTGGGTACTTTCTGATGTCATTCAAAGCACGATTGATGAGCAGGGCGTACAGGTTAGAGCTATCACTAATGCGCACTGGCGGTCACAACTTAACCCAGGCATGGTCAACATTGTACTCGTGCCGCCTGAGTTTTTACCACTTTGGAATTTGTTAGATTACATTCATTATTTAAAAATCAATCGTCAAGCTTCTGCACAATATGAAATTGCTTTTTGGATGAAAATTATGATGCCAATTAGTTCGGCGGTAATGGTTTTTCTTTCCGTACCTTTTGTTTT
>LAZR01002072.1_pt1 | contig 11963 bp, 12 predicted proteins | sample 329461 | NCBI WGS metagenome assembly LAZR01 (sample SAMN03002196, study PRJNA259156) | marine sediment metagenome | biome: sea floor; feature: Hydrothermal impacted sediments; material: marine sediment; isolation source: Loki non-amplified sample from Loki's castle hydrothermal vent sediment ...
GACCGCCACTGTCTGACATGATCACTTCGAACAGCCCATTCTCGATTTCTCGAGCGGCCATAACCTGCTCTAACCTGTTGAGGGATTTGATGCCGGCAAGCAAGGGGTTCACTGTCAGAGGAATACGGGAAAAGTCAGCGGCAACACCGGAGGCAAGCGGCACTTCCGGCATCGGCCCCGCTGCCACCATAAGAGTGGGCCTGACACTTGTGCCAGGCTGGTATCCCCGGCCACCCTCGCCGCGGGTGAGCGTCAGCTTGAGCACCCAACCGTCGTTTGACTCTTTATTTATAAATCCGACCGAGTATCGACCAGCCGCTGCGGTACACGCTTTAAAGAGCTCTGCCAGAGAAACCGGAATTCCTAATCTGCCCGCATCACGAACCATCCGATCGAGGTGGCGTGACAGGAGCACACCCCGTTCACCGTGCATCCGTATGGTCTCAAACAGACCATCTCCATAGGCGGCACCCCGGTCACTGGCGGGGAAGCCACGTTCATCCGCCCAGCATAGATTAAACATGATGTCTCAACCTTCGTAACGGCGAACAATCAAGGTGCCGTTAGTGCCACCAAAACCAAAAGAGTTAGATAAGGCTACGCGCACTTCGGCGGCACGACAGACATTGGGGACAAGGTCAAGATCGCAGCCTTCAGCGGGATTATCGAGGTTGATCGTCGGCGGTAACACACCGTCACGGATGGCCAACACGCAGAAGATGGTCTCAACAGCCCCTGCCGCGCCCAACAGGTGTCCGGTCATGGATTTCGTACTGCTCATAGCCACCTGGTTTGCATGATCACCAAACACCTGCTTCACCGCGGCAATTTCCGCTACATCACCAACCAGTGTTGAGGTTCCATGGGCATTAATGTAATCAATGTCTTCGGGCTTCAGGCCGGCGTCCCGAAGCGCATTGGTCATTGATCGTGCTGCACCCTCCCCGCTCGCAGGCGGTGCTGTTATGTGATGGGCATCGTCACTCATTCCAAAACCGACCAGTTCACCCTGTATAGTGGCACCACGCGCCAAGGCATGTTGGAGCTCTTCCAGCACCACTACCCCGGCGCCATCACTGAGCACAAATCCGTCTCTGTCTCTATCCCATGGGCGACTAGCCTTTTCAGGCTCATCGTTGCGGGTCGACAGAGCGCGTGCAGACGAAAACGCGGCAACACCCGTGCGCGTTGTCGCCATCTCAGAACCACCGGCAAGCATCACATCGGCATCGCCGTAGGCAATAGTGCGAGCCGCATACCCTATGTTATGGGTGCCCGTCGTACAGGCCGTAACAATGGCAATGTTGGGCCCGCGATAACCAAACCGAATCGCTGCATTGCCGGAAATCATGTTGATGACTGACGCCGGGACGAAGAACGGTGAAACCTTTCGCGGGCCGGATTTCTCCATCGTCAGCACGTTCTTCTCGATGTATTCCAGCCCACCAATGCCGGATCCAATCGCAATGCCGGCACGATCGCGATCCAGTTCGTCGTATTCATTGAGCCCACTGTTATCTATCGCTTGTTGGGCCGCAATCAGACCATAATGAATAAACGCGTCAAGTTTTCGGGCTTCTTTAGGCGAAAGGTATGGCTCCAGGTCCAGATTTTTAATCGCACCGCCAATGCGGGTGTTGTATTCAGACGCATCAAAGCGATCGATCCTGGCAATTCCGCTACGACCTGCCCGGACACCCTCCCAGGAAGACGCAACATCGTTCCCAAGAGGAGACAACATTCCCATACCCGTTATAACGACCCGTCTTTTGCTCATAGCCCCGCTCACCCGGTTTTATCTCGCGCTGTTACTGAATAAACCCGAAACACGGGTTATTTCAGGCAATAAAAAAGCCGTCCCTCGCTTAATGGCAAGGACGGCCTTTTGCCTAGCTTTCTTGAAAGCAGAGTATCAGGTGTGCGCGACGATGTAGTCGATCGCGTTCTGAACACTGGCAAGCTTCTCGGCTTCCTCATCGGGAATTTCTGTTTCAAACTCCTCTTCCAATGCCATCACCAGCTCAACGGTGTCCAGTGAGTCAGCGCCAAGATCCTCTACAAAAGAAGACGAGTTCTGAACTTCGGACTCTTTAACGCCCAACTGTTCACAAACGATCTTCTTTACGCGCTCTTCAACTGTACTCATAATGTCCTCACTTTGTGTATCGACCAAGCAACTCAAACGCTGCCAGTTTAGTGTAAACCCTGCTTTCGAACAAGCAGGGATCCGGTTAAACATGTTGTGCACCAAGGGGTTGCGCACGAGCTCCGAAACCGGAGCTTATCCCATGTACATTCCGCCGTTTACATGAATGGTTTCTCCAGTCACGTAGCCGGCAATATCCGACGCCAGAAATGCGACCAGAGCCGCCACTTCTTCCGGCTGCCCCAGACGACCCGCAGGTATTATTTCCAGCATAGCTTCACGCTGCCTGTCGTCCAGTTTTTTTGTCATGTCTGTGTCGATAAACCCGGGTGCAACGCAGTTAGCGGTGATACCACGATTCGACATTTCCTTCGCAAGACTCCGGGTAAAACCCTCCACGCCCGCCTTGGCGGCGCAATAGTTCGCTTGACCAGGGTTACCCATGCTGGCCACCACGGAACTGACGTTGATAACGCGACCCCAACGGGCTTTCGCCATGCCACGCAATACGGCTTTGCTGGTACGGTACACGCTTGAGAGATTGGTTTCGAGCACTGATGCCCAATCATCGTCTTTCAGCCGCATCAGAAGATTATCACGGGTTATACCGGCATTATTAACCAGAATAAGAGGCGCACCGGATTTATCCGTTATCGCTTTCAGCCCCACCTCAATACTTTCGGGGTCAGCAACGTTCATGACGATGCCGTAGCCTTTAGCACCTGCGGCGTGAAAGCTGTCCGTAATAGACGCAGCTCCCTCTGTGCTTGTGGCGGTACCCACTACTTCTGCACCCTGCTTTGCAAGCGCAAGAGCAATAGCCTTTCCTATTCCCCGAGTCGCACCGGTTACCAGTGCTGTTTTGCCTTCCAAAGACATTCGCAACTCCCTTTCTTCAAGACGATTCGTTTGCAGCAAGCGCCGTTTTCAACGCTTGAGGATCTTCGATCCCGTGAACGGCAAGCTCTCGATCAATCCGCTTAGCCAAGCCTGCAAGCACTTTTCCCGTTCCGCACTCAATCGCAACGGTAACATCGCTAGCCACCAGATTACGAACCGAGTCGGCCCACAGCACCGGGGAATAAAGCTGCTTGAGAAGATTGGCCTTCAGTGTAGCGGAATCTGTCACCGCTGCGGCGTTAACATTCTGTATAAGAGGTATGACAGCATCATTAAAACGCACCTCGTCCAACGCACGCCCCATCTCCTCAGCGGCGCCTTGCATCAAAGCGCAATGGGAGGGGACACTGACTGGAAGCGCCAACGCTTTGCGCGCACCTTTCGCTTTGCAAGCTTCAATAGCCCTATCAACGGCAGCCGCAAGGCCAGCAATTACCACCTGACCAGGCGCATTGAAATTCACAGCTGCGACAACGTCGCCGTTGGCGGCCTCATCGCAGGCCGCGATAACGTCCGCGTCTTCAAGGCCAAGAATAGCCGCCATTTTCCCTTCACCCGAAGGCACGGCTTCCTGCATCAATTCGCCACGCAGTCGCACCAGCTTCACGGCTTCTACAAAATCGAGACTCTCTGCCGCAACCAGCGCGCTATACTCGCCCAGACTGTGGCCTGCCAGGAACTGCGGCCTGGGACCGCCTGCTGCAAACCACTGGCGCCATAGCGCGATGCTGGCTGTAAGGAGTGCTGGCTGAGTAACCATTGTCTGATTCAACTCTTCCGCCGGGCCTTTCTGACACAAGTGCCAGAGATCATAACCAAGCACGCTAGAGGCTTCAGCAAAGGTTTTATTGATCATGGGCCAAGATTCGGCAGCCACGGAGAGCATGCCAACGGACTGGGAACCCTGACCGGGAAACAAAAAGGCTGTTTTCATAAACGGGATCTTATCGTCATTGGAAGTTTCAAGAGATTAGCCAATAGTACAAGCTGTATGGGTTTCGCGCGAGCGCGCCTCCAAAATGTAAGCGGCTCCCACCCGGGACGCTCGGGACACTTACAGCATGAGATCATCAAGACGCTCATTAATCCTGCGCGGTACTTCCAGCTCAACCTCGCGAACGGCTTGACGAATGGCGGAAAGCATGGCGCGCTCATTGGCATTGCCGTGGCTTTTTATAACCACACCCTGCAGCCCCAAAAGACTGGCACCATTGTGCCGGGAGGGGTCCATCAAACGCAGTAGGCGCGCAATAACAGGGCGCGCAAGAATACCCACGAAGCGCCCATACAGTGTGCGGCTGAACGTTTGCTCCATGAGCTCAATAAGCAGCCCCGCCACACCTTCCCCCGTTTTCAGAGCAATATTACCGACGAAACCATCACACACAACCACATCGGCGACGTCACGGAACAGGTCACTGCCCTCTACGTAACCGATGTAATTAATAAAGTCGCACTGGGCGAGCATATGGGAAGCAAGACGCACCTGCTCGTTGCCCTTTATTTCCTCTTCTCCGACATTCAACAGCGCGACGCGCGGCTCACCTTGCCCACAGATTGCGGATGCCATAAGTGACCCCATCAACGCATACTGGTAAAGATTCTCGGCGCTGGAATCGACATTCGCGCCAAGATCCAAAACATGGCAGCGCCCCCGAAGGGAGGGAATCAGCTTGGCAATTGCCGGGCGCTCAATGCCTGGATACATGCGAATAATCGACCGCCCGAAAGCCATCAGGGCCCCGGTATTTCCCGCACTGACACACCCTTGAGCTTCTCCATCGCGAACCAGGGCCAGGGCAATGGCCATGGACGAATTTTTCTTGTGCCGCAGCGCATGGGAGGGGCGCTCATTCATACGAACAACGTCGGCCGCTTCCACAATGCGGATTCGTGGATGCCCGTTATGCAAAAAAGCCTCAAGCTCGCTCCGGATTCCAACCAGAACAAAACTCAAGGCTTTATTTTCACGCACCGCTTCAAGGGCCGCGGCGACCACCACTGCTGGCCCTCGATCGCCACTCATAGCGTCAATCGCTATGGTGACAGGCTTCGCTTCAATCTCACTGGTGACCGGCTTCACCGATTTTCCATTCGACTGAGGTTCGTGCGGCTATGCAACGAATTTACTCGTCGCTGGCTTCGATTACCTGCTTGCCACGATAGAATCCATCAGGAGACACGTGGTGACGACGATGAACTTCGCCAGTTGTGGAATCCGTGCTCAGAGCAACAGGGCTCAGAGCATCGTGGGCACGGCGCATGCCACGCTTGGAACGGGTCTTGCGATTCTTCTGTACAGCCATGGTTATACTCCTGACCTGTTAACGTAAACTTTGCGTGAATATCGCTACAAGTAACATGTGTTCGTTTGATTGCGCCGGCCTCCGAAAAGATGCCCACGCCCGCATTAATGCTTGGTTTTCTTGAGACCCGCCAGCACGCTGAACGGGTTATCGCCCGACTTTTCTTCCGCTGTAGCTGAAGCATTGCCGGGTTCGTACGCTTCCAGATCTTCTTTCGCAGGACATTCATTCCTGTCGTGAAGCGGGTACGGAGGCAGAACCAACAACAACTCGTCCTCCGCCATCGCCCAGAGATCTGCACTGAAGTCGTCCGTCAGATACGGCTCGAGCTCCCTTGGCAACCGTTGCGCCTGCTCATCACTGGTGACAAGCCCCAACGCGAACCGGGAGACCAGCACAGAATTCATACTTTCCATACAGCGCTGACATTCCAGCCTGACAGAGGCCTCGAGTTCACCAGACACAACCCGGCGGCGCTCTCCATCCATGTAAAAGGACAGATTTACCCGACAAGTAGCGTCGTCGTCGAATCCCAAAACAGCTTTGCGGAAACGAGTGAGCGCACTCAGAGGAATCGCTCCCTCCAGCACGCTGGTATGCTCCGCCAACTTGTAAGGGTCGACTATTTTAGGTAACTCGGTATTAGACGCGTTTGACATAGGCGCGCAATTCTAGGGGCCGAGCGCGCTTCTGTCAAAGACTTCGTTGGGTTTTGAACGGGGGTTCCGGATTCCGTAGGTGTATTCTACGATACGCACACTTAAAAACGACGCACAAATCCCGAAAGGATCGACTCTATGTCCGGAAAACCCCTGTTACTGGCATCTTCATCCCGGTATCGCCACGACCTTCTCAAACGACTTGGACTACCCTTCTCGAGCGCCAGCCCCGACATTGATGAATCCCCTTTTGCGGGAGAGACGCCCCACAACCTCGCCATACGCTTGGCTGAGCTTAAAGCCAGGGCGTTTGCGTCTGAATACCCGGGGCACTGGATTATCGGTTCCGATCAGGTAGCCGCCTTGCCAGATGGCACCCTGCTAAGCAAACCGGGAAATTACTCGAATGCCTTTGCACAACTGGCCCAAAGCAGCGGTCAGAACATTAACTTCCTGACCGGGCTTGCGCTGTTGGACGCCAGCTCAGGAAACCTGCAAACCTGCTGCGAAGAGTTTTCCGTTCATTTCCGGAATCTGTCCGCGGAGGAAATCAATGCCTATCTGCGCAAGGAAGAGCCTTACGACTGTGCCGGTAGCTTCAAGATGGAAGGCTTGGGCATCACGTTGTTCACGGCTCTGCAGGGCAGAGATCCGAACAGCCTGATCGGCCTCCCCCTGATTGCACTGACCAACATGTTAACGGCATGGGGCAGAAACCCGCTCCTCGAGCCTTAGCAAGCTTGCGCTATCGCAACTCCAGACGGGACTCAGTCAACTGCTCAACAACACTTTGACCAAAAGACATCCCTAACTGATCCACAAGATCGCGCAGCGGGCCTTTGTGATGGGTGTAATCAACCATGTCTTCCTGGCCGATGATCTGTCTTGCAACATGGGAAGCACTGCCAAGCCCGTCAATAAGGCCCAACTCCAATGCTTGCTCGCCGCTCCAGACCAAACCGCTAAACAAACGGTCATCGTTCGCGAGGCGATCGCCACGCCCTTCTTTAACGGCGTTTATAAACTGTTGATGAGTGGTCTCCAGCACGTCTTGCCAGAACGCCACCTCCTGGTCTTGCTCCGGTGAGAACGGGTCCAGAAAGCCCTTGTTTTCACCGGCCGTGTAAAGCCTGCGCTCAACACCCAACTTATCCATGATACCGGTAAATCCAAAGCCGCCGGCTACAACACCGATAGATCCCACCAGGCTGGCCCGGTTTGCGTAGATCTCATCCGCTGCAGAAGCAATATAATAAGCGCCGGACGCGCCGACATCCGAGATCACCGCATACACTTTCTTTTCCGGATACTCTGCCCGTAACCGTTTGATCTCGTCATACACATAGCCGGACTGAACCGGGCTTCCTCCCGGGCTATTGATGCGCAGGATGACCGCCACGGAATCCTCTTGCTCAAAAGCTGAGCGCAAAGAACCCACAATGTTATCGGCGCTGGCGAGTTCGTCCGCAGCAATTGGGCCGTTTATTTCAACCAGCGCCGTATGTTTGCCAGTCGTTACACCCATGCTGCCGCTAAACGGCGCCCAGACGATCGCCAGTAACGCGAATAAATAGGTAAACGTAAGCAGCTTGAAAAAAATTCCCCAGCGCCGGCTTTTGCGCTGTTCGGATTGCAGAGACATCACCAGCTTTTCAATCAGTCGCCAGTCGCGACCCGATGTTGGCGGCAAGTCCGGCCGACTGCGCCCTGAACGAGGCGCTGCTTGCGGCTCTGAAGATGCATCATTCCACTCTGAAGTCTTATCGGAATCCCATTCACTCATGCGTCTATCCTGTCAGAAACAAAAACTCGAAGATTAATTACAAACCGAGAACGCCACGAAGATCCGGCACAGAATCAACAATGGCATGAGGTGCGTAGCCGCCAAGCACGTCGCGCTTGTGCACACCCCATTCAACGCCTATCGACGGCATTCCGATGCGCTGGGCCATTTCAAGATCGTAGCGGGTATCGCCGATCATAACCGCCTCTGCAGGCTCGATCCCGTAAAACACCAGAATCTCCTCAAGCATGCGCGGGTCCGGCTTGGATCGGGTTTCGTCGGCACAGCGGGTAATGTCAAAATGCCGCCCCAGCCCACTGGACGTAAGCGCAGACTCAAGGCCTTTGCGGCTTTTGCCCGTTGCCACAGAGCACCCACGACCAGCGCTTCTCAGGTCGGCCACAACGTCTGCCATACCCTCGAATATATTTTGCGGCGTCGTCACTTTACGGAAAAAATAATCCGCGTAGCCCTCCCGAATACGGGTCATCTCCTGGCGGCTGATTCCGGGGTAAAGCCGCTCCAGCGCCTCAACCATGCCCAGACCAATAATGTCACGATAGGCCTCTCTCTCCAGCGCCGGATGCCCTAACTCGGTAGCCGCCTGATGCAGGCTGTCGGCAATATGGTCTACGGAATCGACGAGCGTTCCGTCCCAATCAAAAATAACAACTTTCACATCCATTAATCCGCTCCTGTTGCCCGCACTTCGAGCCGGTTAAGTACGTGGCTGAACACATCATCATAAGGTGCTTCGAACCGTGCAGCCTCGCCGGTTACGGGCATAGCCAACTCAAGTACCCTGGCGTGCAGCATTAAACGCTGGCCGCCCACCGACCGGAATGCCTTAAGACTGACATCATCCATATATTTGTCATCCCCTGCGATCGGATGACCGGCGTAGACGCTGTGAACGCGAATCTGATGGGTACGCCCGGTGACCGGTGACGCCTCCACCAGACTGTAGCCGGCATAGCGTACCAGACAACGAAAGGCCGTTAGCGAGGCCTTACCGGCCTCATCCACCCTTACTCTTCGCTCGCCATTAGGCATTTCATAGCGTAACAACGGCTCATCAACGCGATTGAGCTTAGCGGGCCAACTCCCGGCCACCAACGCATGGTATTGCTTACGAATGCGCCTCTGTCTGAGTTCATCCTGGAGATAACGCAGCGCTGATCGCTTTTTGGCGACCATCACAAGCCCGGAGGTGTCTCTGTCCAGACGGTGTACAAGCTCAAGAAACCGCGCCTCCGGCCGCGCCGCTCGAAGCACCTCGATCAGGCCAAAACTGAGGCCGCTGCCACCATGCACCGCAATACCAGAGGGCTTATTGACCACCAGCATTTGCTCGTTTTCAAATATGACGGCGGCCTCCACCATGCTCTGAACCCGGCTGCCCGGCGCAGCCTGGGGCGCTTTTTCTTTTCGAACAACCGGAGGAATACGCACCTGATCGCCCGTGGCAACGCGCGTATCAGGCTTCACGCGCCCCTTGTTAATCCGCACTTCGCCTTTCCGAATAATGCGATAGATAATACTTCTGGGCACACCCCGGAGCTGCGCCAGCAAAAAATTGTCCAACCGCTGCCCATGATTGTCTTCGTCAACCGTTACCCACAGAACCTTCGGCTGAACGGACGCCTGCTCGTTACTTGCCGGTTTGGAGCCAGCCCCGTCGCCTGGGCGCGGCGGCGCTTTTTTGGCCTGAGCCTTGACCGGCTTTCCGTTAGCAGGCTTGCGAGACATACGATTCCTCTATGCAGTGGTGAACGATGCAGTGGTTAACGGGCGGTGCGAGCGGGATTGAACGGTGCCCTGAATACTGTTATATTCCGGTGTGATCTGTCGTTTGTCTACGGCCTGGCCAAATCGAGTCAGAAGCCGGAGCGGCAGAAGTATACCGACACTATTCAAGAGTTTGAACGCCGAACGCCCAATCACTATCGGGCAAGGCGCAAGAAACGCTTCCGAAGTGCCAGGTCAGACCCGCTAAAGAAGCGGCGAACTGGCACCGGAAAAACTGAAACCGTGCGGAAAACCGCCGGGCGATATCGCAAAGAATCACTGCCACGCAAGGCCGGGCCGTCCAGCTTACGAATACGACGTGAGACCCAGGCACTTGTGTGAACTTGAAAACGGATTATATGCGCCAACAGACACGAACCCTACACGATACCCTCCTGCCATCAGGCAGGCGGGATGTCAGCGGTGGTCTCAGATCAACAGGATCATACCCCGAGACGGTTTGATTTGTCTGTCCGCCGCTGCGCCCCTAATGTAACGGGGCTCTCGGCACGCTCGTCCTGCTTCGCAGATGCGTCGCCCTCTGGTTTTCTGTCAAAATTAAACGACAGGAAAATCTTCTTTCCATGAAAAGAATGCTTATTAATGCAACTCATCCAGAAGAGTTGCGCGTCGCCCTGGTTGACGGCCAGCGCCTGTTCGATCTCGATATCGAATCCAGCTCCCGCGAGCAGAAAAAAGCTAACATCTACAAAGGGCGCATTACCCGGGTTGAACCTAGCCTGGAAGCCGCCTTCGTTGATTTCGGCGCTGACCGCCACGGCTTTCTTCCTCTGAAAGAAATCTCCAGGGATTACTTCAAAAAATCCTCTGGCCAGTCGGAAGGCAAGGTCAACATCAAGGAAGTGATTGCTGAAGGCCAGGAAGTCATCGTTCAGGTCGACAAAGAAGAGCGCGGCAACAAAGGCGCCGCCCTCACCACGTTTATTTCCCTCGCAGGCCGCTACCTTGTCCTGATGCCCAACAACCCCCATGCCGGTGGCATTTCGCGCCGCATTGAGGGTGAAGAGCGGGCACAATTGAAAGAAGCGATGAATAGCGTACAGGTACCCAAGTCCATGGGTATCATCGTGCGCACCGCCGGCATCGGCCGTACCACTGAAGAGTTGCAGTGGGACCTCGATTACCTGGTGCAATTCTGGGAGGCCATTACCCAGGCAGCCGGCGAGCGCAAAGCTCCCTTCCTCATTCATCAGGAAAGCAACGTTATTATCCGGGCGGTGCGTGACTACCTACGCCAGGATATCGGCGAGGTACTGATCGATTCGGAGAGCGTTTACGAAGATGTTCTGAACTTCGTACGGGCGGTCATGCCCACCTTCGAGAACAAGATCAAGCTGTACAAGGACGAGATCCCACTGTTCAGCCGCTATCAGATTGAGGGCCAAATCGAAACCGCCTTCCAACGGGAAGTAAAACTCCCTTCTGGCGGATCGATCGTTATCGATCCTACCGAAGCATTGGTATCGATCGACATCAACTCATCTCGTGCCACCAAAGGTCACGATATTGAAGAGACTGCTTATCAGACGAACCTGGAAGCAGCGGAAGAGATCGCACGTCAGCTTCGCCTACGCGATATGGGCGGCCTGATTGTCATCGATTTTATCGACATGACTCCCGCCAAGCACCAGCGCGAAGTTGAGCAGAAAATGCGCGAAGCGCTGGAAATTGACCGGGCAAGGGTGCAAGTTGGAAAAATATCCCGGTTCGGTTTGCTTGAGATGTCTCGTCAGCGGCTGCGGCCTTCGCTGGGCGAGACCCGCAGTGAAGTGTGCCCCCGCTGTGAAGGCCAGGGCACCATTCGTGGTATCGAATCCCTTGCCCTGAGCATCATGCGCCTGATTTACGAAGAGTCGTCCAAAGAGAAGACAGGCGAAGTCCGGGCGATTGTGCCGGTTTCAGTGGCCACTTTCCTACTCAACGAAAAGCGCAAACAACTGGCGGATATTGAAGCTCGCCAAGAAGTCAGTGTTGTCGTTGTGCCCGTTCCCCACATGGAAACGCCGCACTTCGAAATTCTGCGCATGCGCGATGATGAATCCACGCCCGAGCACATCTCAAGCCATCAGGTAGCGCAAGAATACAGTGAGCGTGAAGAAGAGGTGCTTGAAGTGCCTGCAGCAGAGAAACCGGCTCGCGAACAGGCTGCCGTAAGGGCCATTCGCCCAGTTGCTGCCCCTGCCTCGACACCTAAAGAAGCACAGAGCACAGATTCAACAGAACAGGACGACAGCATGCGGCGGCGCAGGGGCCGCAAGAGTGCGGGCGGCGCCATCGGGGAAGAATAGCCGCAAACCGAAACCCGCGACAACGCGAACGCCAAATCCGGGGATCAACGCAGCCAGCCAGCACGTCAGGAT
>LAZR01002073.1_pt1 | contig 11963 bp, 7 predicted proteins | sample 329461 | NCBI WGS metagenome assembly LAZR01 (sample SAMN03002196, study PRJNA259156) | marine sediment metagenome | biome: sea floor; feature: Hydrothermal impacted sediments; material: marine sediment; isolation source: Loki non-amplified sample from Loki's castle hydrothermal vent sediment ...
CTGTTTCCAGTGCCTTGAGGATGAGCAGGTTATAAAGGATTCCCGCAAAACTCCCCAGCAAACTGCCCAGCACCACGAGTACTGCACCTTCTCGCAGCACCAACCGCCTCACGGCCTTCGAGGAAAATCCTAAGGCGAGAAACAACCCGTTTTCCTCTGTTCGATTTTCTGTGTTGAAAACAAACAGTAAACTTGTCAATAACAAAGCCGCGACGATGATGAAGAAACTCAGCCCAAGAAAAAGCTGAGCGAAACTAACGGACTGTGAACTCGCCCGGAGCCCTTCACTCTTAAGATCCCGGAAGATAAATCCGAGCCCGGACGGATCTATGGCCTTCTTAAGATTCTTCTGTACATCGTCCTTTTTTAAACCTGGAAACCGTACTGCCGTAACATTCCCGAAGCGGTTGGCCCACATCCTCTGAGCTGCGGCCAGAGTCACGAATGCTTTGGGAGTTCCCCTGTAATCGTCCCAATAATCCTCATCTTTATCCCGGATCTTATCCAGATCTATAGGTATCCCGGGCTTCCAATCGCGGCAGTTTGCCTCGTCTGCTAAGCCGGGAAAATCAGGCAGTAAATCTTTATCCGCATAAATTCCTCTCAACGGCACTACAGCCTTCACCCTGAAATCAGAGTTCAACTCTTCCAGATCACGTCTTGGTCCGAGTATATAATAAGTCAGCTGAAGCCGGTCACCCGCACCCGCCTGTAAATCCCTGGCAAGCCATTCATTAATGATGATCTCATCATCTTTCATGTCAGGAGGAACGACGGGAGCGCCCGGGGCAGAGATAAAGGAATATGGCGTTGATCTCTCGCCTCGGCGCAGTTCGTTGACAAAATATGTCAGTATGGGCTGAGCCGACTCGCTTAGACTCAAGGCGCCGTCGACAACAGAAGGATCCAGGAAGATTCGACTCGATCTGAGTTCGACAATGGTCTTGCCGTGAATTTCCCTCAATTCAAGACCGGAATCAGCAAGCGTCCAGGCGTCCCGGGATGCGTCATTCACTATCTGGATGTCCAGAGGATTTCCTTCTCTTTCTGAAACAAGCAGAACATTTGCCTTTTGGGCAAAACCCATTTCTCGCGATATGCCAGACAAGGAAACAAACGCAGTGCTGGGGATGACTTGATCCGCCTTGAGATTAAAGCTTCCGAATTCAGAATCCAAGGCAATGCCTCTCACACGAAAGCGCCTGGCAACCGCGGATTCAGAATCCAAAGAAAGAGGTGCATCCTTGGGCATAGCATCCAGCTTCTGAAACCGGAGTAATATCTCATCGTTTTTTTCTACCCCCAGACGTTCTGCAAGCTGACGGTTGACGATGACTTCATCGGGAGCAATTTGACTGTAAAAATCCTCAGCACCGCCCATCTCTCCAAAACGGGCATCTATCCCGACCACCTGAATGCTGTTGACTCGGCGCTTCCCGCCCTCAGCTATGGCCATCCCTCTCGTTTGAAGCAGGGGAGCAACGGTGGTTCCGAGGGATTTCGCCAGGTCATCTGCCAAGCGAGCCTCGAAGAAACGATCCTCTGAAGATAGAGCAAACTCCGTCGTTCCGAGCCTGTCAGACACAATCTGTTGAAGGCTGTGGCGAACAGAATCACCGATGACCAGGGCACCGACAAGCATGGCCGTGCTTATCAGGGTTCCTAGGACGACCCAGAGATGTGTTTTTCGATAATAGGCAAGGCTGCGCCAGAGTAATTTCCAAAGATTCATTCGATTAGATCATTCTCTAGTATCCCGTCCTGGAGTCTGTACACCTTGTCCATCAGCCGCGCAATCTCGATCGAATGAGTGACAGTTATTAAGGTTGTCCCCTCTTCCTTATTCACTTTGACCAGAAGTTGACCAAGATTCTCGGAGGATTCCCTGTCCAGAGAACCTGTTGGTTCGTCCGCCAGGATCAGCTTTGGCCTGTTTATGAGGGCTCTGATGACAGCCACACGCTGCATCTCACCTCCGGACAGTTGCGCCGGAAAATAATCTTTGTGTTTTTCAAGGCCAACTCTTCCCAGTAAATTTGTGGCTCTTTCCTGAACGTCCTCATCTTCTTTTTCCAATCCAGGAGGAATCGTCGGAATCAAAACATTTTCGAAAACCGTACACTGGGGAAGCAGATGATGGAGTTGAAAAACAAAACCGATCTCCTGGTTTCTGATTTGAGATAGTTCCGCATCATCCAGGTCAGCCAGATTTTTCCCCGCAAATATCACCACTCCCGAGGTGGGCTTATCAAGTGCACCGATGATATTCAAAAGAGTGCTTTTCCCGGATCCCGATGGCCCGACAATAGCCACCGATTCGCCCTGGATGATCTGAAGGGAGATGTCCCTAAGGACAGTTGTATGACCCTCGCCGGACGGAATTTCATATTTTTTGGAAATATTTTTGAGTTCAAGCAACATCGTTATAAATCTCCTCAATATTTTTTGCCATCTGGTCCATGGAAAATTGCTCCAGCACGACTCTTCTTCCCTGTTCGCCCAGCTTTCTCACTTTTTCCTGATCGGAAAGAAGGGAAGCTATGGCCGTCGCCAGTTTTTCGCTTGTATTCGGTTCATAGATGACGCCGCCTTTAGTCATCTCGATAAATTCTGGATAGCAGCCCACATTCGGCTGAACGATAGGAACTCCGGCTGCCAAGGCTTCGACTTGATAGGCGCCAAATGCCTCTCCGGTAGGGACAGGCACAGAGAGCATCGTCAGGGATTTGAGAAATTTTATCCGGCTGTCCTTGCAGAAGTCCTTGAATACTCTTACATCTTCAGCGAAACCGTGTTCAGATATTTTTTTCAACTGTCTGTTCACAAAAGGTTTATCATCGCTCGAGTAACCGCCGGTCAGGTGCAATCTTAAATCCTTAAACCGGCTCTCTTTTTTTAACTCGATAAAAGCGTCAACGAGTATCCCCAGTCCGAAGTATTCAGACATCCTGCACAAGTATCCGATGACCGGAGGGTCAAAGGGAAGAGTTGATCTTTGGTACCCCTTAAAATCAATCCCGCCATATATCACCCTTATCCTGTCTGCAGGCATTTTCAGCTGATTTTGAGATTGTTTGGAATAAAACTGACTGGCTGTCACAAAGAGGTCGACATCAACGGCTTTTTCGGCCATTAAGTTCCAGACCTGACTCTGGTAATGTTCGTCCATCAAATCAACCCATTCATTCTCATCCTGGAGTGAACACACTACACCTGTCCCCAGATCATTTTTGAGTCTGTGGGCCAGTCCGAGTAACAGGGAATTCGAGAGATGAACGACATCCGGAGCTATCTCAGTCCTGAGGTATCGGATAAGATGGTCCAGCTCTGACGCCTGCCTTCCCCTTTCCCCGTGCAGCATGGATAGTGTCATTTCTTCGAGTCCGGTGGCGCGCGTTGAGCCGGATTTTTTTGCTGCCAGATGCAGTAAAACAGAAGAATCGAACATACGTTCTATCCATTCAGGAGCATGCCTATAAAAGGGCAATTTTTCTTTGAGAAAGACATTGATAGCGCCATAAAATACCGGCGTTTCAGTTATATTTGCATTCCCTTCCAGATCTGAAGGGAGATACATGGGAACCTTGACCACATCATGCCCGAGGGAAGCCAGCGACTGGAGTAATGCGGTATCTCGGAAACAGTTCTGACAGTAGAATCTCTGGCCGGATCCAGGGGTTACATACGCAACTTTCATAACTTTTCTCCGAAGGCATAGATCCGTCCATCGTCGGCACCGATAACGATGAATCCTCCTGCCACAGCAGGGCAGCCGAAGATGGCCGCACCGATCTCATAAGACCAGATTTCCTTTCCATCCTTTAGATCAACAACATAGAGTCTTCCATCCATCGACGCGACTACAACTTTATTTCCAGAGATAACGGGTGAACTGTCTATGTCGTCGCGACTTTGCCAGGCCCAAATTTTTTCGCCGTTTTTCCGGTTTACACAATGCAGATATCCATCACGTGACCCGATGAGAACACGGTCTTTTCCTACGGCAGGAGAAGAAAAAAATGCATCCGGATGGTCTTTATCTTCGTACTCCCAGACAATTTTTTTCTCATCAGTGTCAATACAAACCAGTTTATTATCATAATGTCCAAGATAAGCTCTGTTTTCCACAAAGGCAGCAGAAGCGGGAATGTAAGAGCCAGCCCAGACTTCTCCTGCCTTGGTTCCATCAGAGATAGATAAAATGTGGAGCAATTCATCACAGCCGCCAAAGACAACGTGAACACCGTCTGTGGCGGGAGTTCCGTTGATATAGTTATCGGTTTCGTACGACCAATTCAATTTTCCTGTTGCCGCCTCAAGACAGTATAACCTGTTGTCATAGCTTCCTACCAGTATCAAAAGTTTTTTATTATCCGGGTCTCTCACCCAGTTGGCTGAGCCGTAGATGGAGTTTTGGCACTTATATTTCCATCGAACCTGTCCTGTATGCGCGTCCAGGGAAAAGAACTCTCCGCTCAGATTTCCAACGTAAATGGCTCCATCCAGGAGTAAAGGTGAGGCTTCGATGTCGTCTCCGGTATCGAACTCCCAGACTTTACTCCCATCTATCAGGTTTATCGAATACACTTTTCCATCGCTCGAACCGATATAGACTCGGCCGAAACCCATAACCGGGGACGAGATTATCCATGACTCAGTCTTGAAAGACCACAATAAAGTCAACTCTTCAGGCAATTCATCGGCCGCCACTCCGGATAACCTGGAATCTCCTCGAAAAATAGGCCAACTCACCTTCTCAACATCTATAATCCTCTTGGCAACCTCTTTTTTCGAACAAGCTATCAATAGAACTGAGAATAAAAACAGGAATACGATATATCTATATTTCCTCATTTCTCATCACTCAATTGGAGATGCTTTTTCCCTATTCCGGTCCCTCCAGGAAAGCGCTGCTGTGGGACAGGCCGAGATGCAGTCTCCGGCCACCTTTTTCAGCCCCTGGCTGAGTGGCTCTCCGAACGGAGTCTCGACGCGAACATCGAATCCACGGTCGATAAAAGTTAAACCGAGTTTTTCACCAGCCTTTTTTGTGATCTGTATGCACAATCCGCATTTGATGCACTTTCCAGGTTCATAAATGACGTGGTCATGCTGGATGTTTTTTTGAAATCTCTTCCTCTCTACGAAAGTGAAGCGGCGCTGATTGGCCTGATACACTTCTGAATACTGCCGCAATTTGCAGGAATCCGGCTTTCGACAGTCACAGCCAAAGCAACGTCGCGACTCCCTGACAGCCTCCTCATCCTTATAACCATCCTTTAAACCGCCTTTCGGAATTATCCTTTCGTCCCCTTCCGCCTCTTTCATGAATTCGCTTACTTCTTCTTCACCAATTTTTCCCAGCCTTGAATGGAATCGCCGCGGCGGGCCGGTAACAGCTTCGGTTTCTAAAAACTGATTCACAGAATAGGCCAGATTCTTGCCATGAGCAACTGCCCGGATGGCCATACGAGATTCTGAAACGGCATTCCCGCCAGCGAAAACACCTGGAACACTCGTTTCAAAAGTCTTGGTGTTGATACTTATGCCCCGGGGGGAAAGCTCAAGCCCTGAAGTCTCAAACACCCGGGGGTCTATTTTGCCAGCGGCTATGATGACCACATCGTATGTCTTTCTCATATCATCCCATCTCAACTGGGTGCCAAGAGCGCGCTCCATTAAAAATTCGGCTCCTAGCTCTGCAATCCGTTCTATCTCCAGATCAAGGACGGCTTGGGGCAGGTCCTCATCGGGAACACCATAACGAAGCATGCCCCCTGGTTGAGGGTTACTGTCATACACATGACAGGCATGGCCGTCTTGAAGAAGATAATAGGCCGCAGATAGGCCTGCCGGTCCCGCCCCGATGATGGCGACTTTTTTTCCTGAATTTGCTTTTGAGGCGGGGCAGAAAGGAGGCTCTTGAGCCAGATCAACATCCGCCACATATCTTTTCAAAGAACAGATTGAAACAGCGCTGTCATAGGATTTTCGATGACACCCGTTTTCACAGGGCGCCGAACAGATTCGTCCCAAAACCGCAGGCAAGGCGATATCTTTCTTCACTGTTCTGATCGCATCCTCGAGCTGTTCATCTTTAATCTGCCTGATCATCAGAGGAATGTTCATATGGGCTGGACAGGCACGGCGGCACGGTGCATCACAATCTCCGACATGCTCGCTCAATAAAAAATCCAGTGCATCTTTCCGAGCCTCCAGGACCTTTTCATTCTCGGTCTCGATCCGCATCCCCTCGGCAACCGTGGCCGAACATGAGGGGAGCAGGCGGGCTGTTCCCACCTCATGAACGACACAGATCATACAGGACGTGAACCACTCATATCCATTTAGATAACACAGTGTGGGAATGTTAATATTCAATTCCCTGGCTGCATCCAGGATTAAGCTGTCTGCAGGAACGGAAATGTCCTGGTTGTCTATGGTTATTTTGATGGTCTTCATGTGATGTTCACCGACTCCGTCGGACACACCTGTTTACAGGTCCCGCATTTCGTGCATTCTGTTTGCTCGATCATGTGTCTTTGATAAGGCGTGACTGCAATCGCGCCTACCGGACATTTCTGGGCGCAGACTGTACAGCCGATACACGTATCATCGATCGTGTAGGTGATGAGAGCTTTACACCTCTTTGCCGGACATGTTCCTCTCAAATGAGCTTCATACTCTTTTCTAAAATAAGTCAGGGTCGTCAATACAGGATTCGGGGCTGTTTTCCCCAGTCCGCAAAGACTGCCCTGTTTTGTTTTATGGGCGATCTCCTCCAGCTTTACAAGATCTTCCTCTTTCCCTTTACCGGCACACAGGTCCTCGAGAATACGGAGCATGTGGCGTGTACCTATGCGGCAAAACGTACATTTCCCGCAGGACTGGTTTTGTGTAAAAGATAGAAAATACCGGGAGATATCCACCATGCAGTCTGAATCATCCATCACCAGTAAACCGCCGGAGCCCATCATTGCTCCTACCTTGGTGAGGTCTTCGTAATCGACTCTGGTATGCGCCAGTTCGGCCGGTATGCAGCCGCCCGACGGCCCGCCAATCTGAACGGCTTTGAATTGTCTCCCATTTTCGATGCCGCCGCCGATGTCTTTGACAATCTCTTGAATCGTGATTCCCATCGGGACTTCAATAAGTCCTCCGCGGGCAACTTTCCCGGCCAGGGAAAAGACTTTAGTCCCCTTACTCTCTTTCGTCCCTAACTCAGCAAATGCATCAGCCCCGTTGCGGATGATCCAGGGCACTATGGCAAATGTCTCACAATTGCTCACCAACGTCGGATGATCCCACAGCCCCTTTTGAGCAGGATAAGGGGGACGGAAGCTCGGATTGCCGCGCCTTCCCTCGATTGAAGCGATAAGCGCTGTTTCCTCTCCACAAACAAACGCGCCGGCTCCTTCCAAAATGTTTAACTGCAACGAAAATCCACTTCCTAAAATATCATCTCCTAAAAATCCTTCCTCCCGGCACTGCTCGAGGGCCGCCTTGATCCGCTGGACAGCTAACGGATATTCAGCGCGAATGTAAAAATATCCATCATGAGCGCCAACGGCATAGGCAGCGATGATCATACCTTCGATGACCCGGAACGGATAGGATTCCAGAATCATCCGGTCCATAAAAGCCCCGGGATCTCCTTCATCGCCATTCATAATGATAAATTTCGTATTATCTTTTGCTTGCTGCGTTATTTGCCATTTCTGTCCGGTGGGAAACCCTGCTCCTCCTCTCCCCCTCAGCCCGCTGGATTTGACTTGATCGATGACATCATCAGGAGAGAACTCCGAAAGACTGCGTTCTAAGGCTTCAAAACCACCTTTGGAACAATATTCTTGAAGGTCGATGGGATCGATTTGACCAGAATGCTCAGTAGCAATATGTTTCTGTCTACCCATAAAAGCCTGGATACTCGGATCACGCATATGAAGAGGATGACGCGTGAACATGCCAGAATGCGGATCATCGATGATTTTTTCAATAAGACTGAAGGCCGCGTTTTTGATCCGCTGGCCGAAAGCCTTAGGTCTGTAGTGTTTGAGGATAATGCTTCTCACATCTTCGGGCTGGACGCTGTCATAAAGAACCGGGTCTTTGTCCGGCACACTCACTTCTAAGAGCGGTGTCCGGTGACACATCCCCACACACCCAACCCTTTTCACCTGAGTACGGACGCCGGTTTCCTCCAGGCACATTTCCAGAGCCTGCTGCACCCGGCTGCTCCCGCTGGCTACACAGCAGGAACCCAGCCCGATCTTGATCTCTCCGGCATCCTCAGTTTTTATTTTGCGATCCCGGGATTCAACTATTTTCCGGCTCTCGTGATGGGAAAAACCCTGGAGAATATTGGCAACACCTTCTATTTTCACATGCCCGTAAGTCACATCATCGATCTGAACAACCGGAGCAATAGTACAGCAGCCAAGGCAAGCAATCTTTTGAACAGTGAATAGACCTTCCGGATCAGTATCCTGGCCTTCCCCGATATGCAGTTCGCGGCAGAAGGCATCATGCACCAATTCGGAGCCCTTGACATGACAGGCCGTACCGACACAGACGCGGATGATGTGCTGCCCCATCGGAGTGTGCCGGAATTGGGAGTAGAAGGTCGATACGCCTGTAATGGCAGCGGGCGATATATCCGTGATATCGCAGACCCTCCGCAGGGCCGATTCTGGAAGATAGTTATATTCCCTTTGAATAGCATGCAGAATGGGGATAACGTCGCCGGCTTTAGTGCCGATTTCATCGACAATCCGATCGATAAAAGAGTTGATGCTTTCTGTCTCCGGTTTCATAGCCGTTTTAATCTCCGATGCAAAACAAATTCTTCTCTCCACGGATGTAGATCCGGTTGTGCATGAAAGCGGGGATGGTTACTGCCCTTTCACCTAATTCGTGCTGGCTTATAAGTCTGAATTCTCTCTCTGCCTTAAAGACATAGATGACGCCTGACACATCCATTAGATAAACAGAATCACCGACTAAGACCGGAGACGAATAGAATCCCTCACTAAAATCCTGAATCCATAATCTCTCTCCGGTCTTTTTATCAAAACATGTCACCGCCCCGTAACTGGCAGCCATGATGACCAAATCATTTGTAGCCAGAGGACTGGATACCTCCGAGAGGTCATCGATGTATTCCCAGACTACATCCGGAGTCTCCCCAAGTCTTATAGCGGCCAGACGGGCATAGTCGTTAACCACGTAGACCATCCCCGCCGCATAAGCTGGAGAAGGGCCGATTTCCCCTTGCATGCATCTCACTCGCCATAACTCCTGTCCAGTTTGTGGATCGTGAGACATCACGAACGGGTTGGAATTGAGAATGAGCTCTGTCCGGCTTCCCGTATTCACCAGTATAGGCGAAGCCCACGAAATCTCTACATCCCGGGGCTGGTCGTACGCCAGGTCTCCGGTGAGGGTTTTCAAGGCAAGAAGACGCCCCCCCGTGTTCTGATCGAACTGAATAATCACTAGATCTCGATATGTAATCAACGACGACCCATGCCCGTAATGATTATCAGGCATTCCCAGGTTTTTTGCCCAAATCCGATTTCCTTCAAAATCGAGACAGGCGATATCGCCGGTCGCAAACAGAACAAAAATCCTCTGCCCGTCGGTCGTCATCGTAGGGGCGGCATAACCTGTATCCTCTGTAACGTTGGGCCGCCGCTCAGGGGATCCGGGAATGTCATTGAGTTCCTTTTGCCACAGAATTTCCCCTGAATCGGCATCAACACAATAGACAATCTGTGTTCTTCTATCGGCTCCTGAAAGAAAGATTCTTTTTGCCCAAATGATGGGTGAATTATAGCCGGGATGAGGAATTGGTGTTTTCCAAAGAATGTTCTGACCCGAAGGGCCATCCCATTCCGGGGGCACATCTGTGTGATAGGCCACTCCGATTCCTTCCGGACCACGGAACCCGGGCCAGTTATTCCTTATCTCTTCGATACTGGGAAAAACAGCGGCTCCCTGACCTCCTTTAGTTTTGACGATACCTATGTTTTTCAAATCAGTCTGGGAGATAATACCGAGAATAAAGGCCAGGATAAACAATCCCAGTCCACCAAAGAGGATGTACTTTCGAGAGATGAACTTGTTTTCCCGGGCTTCATCCGGCTCAGGGCTTTTGCTCAAGTCGGGTAACCGGGGCTGCAGAGAACTCATGTATTTCAAAGCCAGCAGAAGAATAAGCACAAACGCAAAGAGCAGATAACTTCCTGTCCTTATCTGCCATTGATAAATGAAATAAGCTTTTCTGGCCAGTAGATCAAGCGCCCGGATTTGTTCCTTTAAAGCCGTATCGCTTGGATTTTCCTGGAGTTGTGTCATTAACTGAGCGATGGCCTTGCTGTTCATCGGATCGACAGATTTAGTCTGCAAGTAATTGACGATCATCAAGACACTGAGTATCCCTGCCAGCACGGCGGCAACAATGGCAATCCTCTTGGCTATGTTGTACCACAGTTTCGCCCTGTTTTTTCTTCTATTATCTTCAGCCTGTTTAGCCATTATCTTACGCCCTGAACTGTTTTATTTTCACTTCTTTGGATCCCATTTTTTCTGCTTCTTTGGGAGTTATGATTCCTAACCGAACCTGTTCGTACGGGCAGTAAGAAAAACATCGCCCGCAGCTGAGACACGTTCCTTTATCTACGTAATATTCCGATTGTCTCCTCCGCATAAAAAGGTTGATAAGCTTTAGACAGAGGATCAATCCTATAAATCCCCCTAAAATCCATCCTCCAACCTTAAACTGACGCTGAATGGCGCTTGCTTCCGCAAATAATTCTTCAGTCGGCTTTCCCGAAGCTCTAAACGCTTTTGTTTCATCTGTCAGCTCTGTTCTCTGGCCTGAATTCTCCAGCAGAATCTCTTCGGCCAAAGAGACGTTCGCATGCAGGCGGGACAGCGGGATTTCTAATCGAGATCCGATCCAGCCGCTGCCAAACACAACGATAGGAAGCAGAACGATTATGAATGCAAGTTTTTTGACCTCAGCTTCTCTGTTTGCCGGCGGTGCCGCTTCGTCAGGTTTCTTTATCGCTCCAAACGGACAGGATTCTTCACACAACCGGCAATTATTGCATTCATCTGGTGTAATCCCGACATGCCTCTTTGACAGACGGGACATCCAGTTCAGCAGCACGCCGTAAGGACAAAGAAACCGGCAGTATGGACGGGCGACAACCGTTCCCAGCAAGAGCATGGACAGGCCAAAAATTACCATATTAAAATCCGCGCCAAAACGGAAGAAACCGATGAATGGATCATACTGACAGATAATAAATCCTGCACCGGTTGCTGCCAGCAGGACTGCCAGTCCCAAATAAAGGTAAGGAAGAACACTCAAGACGGCAGCCAGCCCTCCTGGTACGTTGGTGGGCTTGAGGACCACGGCATCTTGAATCGCCCCGAGAGGACATACGGCGGCACAGAAAGTGCGACCGTAGAACAAGGCCAACACAAGGGGAAGAACAAAGAATACAATGACGAATACAGGAATGGCGTAGGCCGGGTTGAACAACGCATAGGTTACGTTCTGTATGGCACCGATCGGACAAATGCATCCCTTTCTGTAAAACCCGAAATAGGCGAGAGAAAACACCATCAACAGGAAGATGTTCTGCCGCGATCTTTGTTTGTGAGCGAAATAAGTGGCCAGAAAAAGAGCCACGATGAGGACTCCTATATCTATGTATTCCAAAGCAGTGGCTCGAGGTGTGGGGGTGAGAAAATCGGGCCGGATATAATCTGTTTCAAAATCGGGCTTTGGGACGCGTTCCGGGACCTGGGACAGTCCTAGCAGAGGGAAAAGAAACAACAAAGCAACGATGAATAGCTTTGATCGTCTCGACTTATATCTCATTCAAATGACCTTTCAGTCAGAATATCCTTTTCTTTGGGGCTCTTTTTTCAGACTCTATCATGGATTGCCT
>LAZR01002074.1_pt1 | contig 11961 bp, 11 predicted proteins | sample 329461 | NCBI WGS metagenome assembly LAZR01 (sample SAMN03002196, study PRJNA259156) | marine sediment metagenome | biome: sea floor; feature: Hydrothermal impacted sediments; material: marine sediment; isolation source: Loki non-amplified sample from Loki's castle hydrothermal vent sediment ...
ATACAAGGTCATGCATCGCACCCAGACGTATTAGCCCAAGCAGGCGCGGCCGATGCCGATCTAATTTTAGCCGTCACCAACAGTGATGAGACTAATATGATCGCCTGTCAGATTTGCCATAGTCTCTATAAAACGCCAACTAAAATCGCTCGCATTCGCAGTACAGAATATTTATCCAAGCCTGAGTTATTCGGCAATGATGCTATCGCGATAGATATGCTGATAAGCCCCGAGCAAATCGTCACCGATTATATTGAAAGACTGATTAGTCACCCCAATGCCTTACAAGTGCTTGATTTTGCCGGTGGTAAAATCCAACTTGTTGCAATGAAAGCCTTTCACGGCGGTCCTCTAGTCGGTAAACCAATATCAAATTTACGCGTTCGTATTCCGAAAATACCAACGCGCGTTGCCGCCGTATTTAGAAATGGTTATCCGATCATTCCTAAAGGAAAAACCGTTATTGAAGCCGATGATGAAGTCTTCTTTATTGCCGCCAAAAATGATATTCATGCTGTAATGAATGAACTTCGCAGAATGGATAAACCTTATAAACGCATTATGCTTGCCGGCGGCGGTCATATTGGTGAGCGTTTGGCAAAAGCGCTCGAACATGATTATCAAGTCAAAATTATTGAAGCTAATCCTAAGCGCGCCGAACACCTTTCTGAAGAGCTAACCAACTGCATCGTGTTATTGGGCGATGTAGCCAATGAAGAATTGTTGCAAGAAGAAGATATCGATAAAGTCGATTTATTCTGCGCGCTGACCAATGATGATGAAGCGAATATTCTCTCCGCAATGCTGGCTAAACGCTTAGGTGCACGCAAAGTATTATCGTTAATTAATCGCGCTGCTTACGTTGATTTAATAGAAAGTAGCACCATTGATATTGCTCTATCGCCCCAACAAGCCACCATAGGTAGTCTTTTAGCGCATATTCGTCGAGGTGACATTGTCGCTGTTCACTCGCTACGCCGTGGTGCTGCAGAAGCAATGGAAGTCATTGCACATGGCGATAAAAACTCATCGCTGGTTGTCGGTCGTCGTATTGATGAAATCAATCTACCGCCAGGCACCACTATTGGCGCCATTGTTCGTGGTGAAGAAGTGATCATTACTCACCATGACAGTGTCATCGAAGCAGAAGATCACGTTATTTTATTTCTAATTCATAAACGTTACGTCAAAGAAGTTGAGCGTTTATTCCAAGTAGGGTTTACGTTTTTTTAATGCTTATGGAACAATCATTACAACACCATTTTCTTATCGCCATGCCGACATTAATAGATTCCTTTTTCTATCGTTCGGTTATCTATATTTGCGAACATAATGAAGATGGCGCGATGGGATTAATCATTAATCATCCCACACAAATTATGCTCGATGAGCTGTTTTCACATTTAGAAATCGACAATGTCTCATCAGCGACTAAAACCACATCGGTATTATTTGGTGGTCCAGTACAGAAAGAACAGGGGATGATTATTCATGATAGCCCTCATCAATGGGTGAGCACCAAAGCACTTAATGATGAATTATATTTGACCACTTCGACCGATATTTTAGACGTGGTTAGTACACCTTCTGGCCCCGATAATTTTATTATCACGCTTGGTTATGCAGGTTGGGAAACGGGCCAACTAGAACAAGAAATTGCTGACAATAGCTGGCTCACTGTACCTGCGAATAAAGACATCTTATTTAAGACGCCTGCCGATCAACGCTGGCTAGCAGCAGGTAAATTACTTGGTGTTGATATGAACTTGATGACACCATCGATGGGACATGCATGACCACGCCGCGTACCCTTCTCGGCTTTGATTTTGGACTCAAAAATATTGGTGTTGCTGTCGGTCAAGAGCTTACCGGTAGCGCAAGTGGTATTGCCGTTATTAAAGCGCGTGATGGCATTCCCGACTGGAATGATATTAAAAAAGTCATCGAACAATGGCAGCCGCAATTATTAATCGTTGGCCTGCCGCTTAATATGGATGGTACAGAGCAGGAAATGACTGCTGCTTGTCGAAAATTTGGTAATAGACTGAATGGCCGCTTTCAACTCCCTGTTGAATGGCAAGACGAACGTTTAAGCACCTATGAGGCATTGGAACAACTAGGAATTCGTGACAAAATGCAATCCAAGCGGCGAGGTGATGTTGATCGCATCTCAGCTCAACTTATTCTTCAATCATGGTTGAATCAACAATGACAATTCCAGCAACGAATACCGATATCCAGACCTTGCTAACGGGAATGGCGGATGAAATACACGACACGTTAAATGGCAAAGATCCCTTAATCATTGGCATTCATACGGGTGGTGTTTGGGTCGCCCAACAACTTGTCGAAATATTAGGTGCAGATTTTTTTGATGCGCCACTTGGCACATTAAATATTGCTTATTATCGGGATGACTTCACCCGTATTGGCATGCATCCACAAGTGACGCCTTCCGATCTGCCTTTTGCCGTTGATGATCGTCATTTATTGTTAGTGGATGATGTTTTATACAGTGGGCGAACAATTCGTGCGGCACTGAATGAGATTTTTGATTATGGCCGACCAGCGAGTGTGACGTTTGCGGTATTGATTGAACGAAATGGTCGTGAATTACCGATACAAGCGGATATTATTGGTCAATCACTCACCATGACGGAAAACGAACATATAAAACTACACAATAACAATGGTTTAACGTTGACACTGTCGGCAACAAAACCAGGGGAAGATGATGTCGCATAACCAACTAACAGAAAGTGGGCGACTACATCATTTTCTGAGTATTGAAGGGTTAAAACGACCTTTGTTGACAGAAATAATGGATCGCGCCGAACAGTTTTCAAGCATTTCTCATCAACAAGTAAAAAAAGTACCACTATTACGTGGTAAAACCATTGTTAATCTGTTTTTTGAAAACAGCACTCGCACTCGCACTACTTTTGAACTCGCAGCAAAACGCTTATCAGCCGATGTGATGAGCCTCAATATCAATACCTCGTCCGCTTCAAAAGGCGAAAGCCTACGTGACACGCTGCACAACCTTGAAGCAATGCACTGCGACATGTTTGTGGTACGCCACAACCAAAGCGGCGCTGCCGAATTTATCGCACAACATGTCGCGCCTCACGTTAGCGTTATTAATGCTGGCGATGGCTGTCATGCACATCCTACGCAAGCGATGCTGGATATGTTCACCATTCGCCGTCATAAACAGCATTTCCCTAATCTACGAGTAGCGATCATTGGCGATATATTACATTCCCGTGTTGCACGCTCACAAATTCAAGCCCTCGCGACATTAGGCGTTGGCGAAATCCGAGTTATTGCACCTAAAACATTATTGCCCACCGACACTAAAACGCTTGGCGTACATGTTTATCATGATATGGAAGCCGGATTAAAAGACGTCGACGTAGTCATCACTCTCAGATTACAGCTAGAAAGAATGCAGGGGGCCCTGTTACCGAGTGCTCGCGAATACTTTCAATGCTACGGATTAACGGAACGAAAACTAAGCTTCGCTAAACCCGATGCTATCGTGATGCATCCGGGCCCAATTAATCGAGGTGTTGAAATTGCATCCGCCGTCGCAGATGGCCCACAATCCGTAATTTTAGAACAAGTGACACACGGTATTGCAGTAAGAATGGCGATTATGTCGATGGCACTGGGTTCACAAGCAGAACTGCATGAGGCGACAGCATGAATCTACACATAAAAAATGGTCGCGTCATTGATCCAGCAAACCAACTTGATGCCCAACACGATATTTTTATTCGTGATGGCAAAATTATCTCTATAAGCACGTATCTTGATGGTTTCATTGCCGATCAAACTATTGACGCCTCAGGCTTGATTGTTTGCCCGGGTTTAGTTGATTTAAATGCCCGTCTTCGAGAACCTGGGCAAGAACATACCGCTACGATAGAAAGTGAAACCTGTGCTGCCGTTGCAGGCGGTATCACATCATTATGCATTCCACCTGATACCGATCCGGTTATTGATACGCCAGCGGTTGTAGAGCTCATTGAAGATCGTGCTAAAAAATCAGGTCGTGCAATGGTTTATACCATCGGCGCGTTGACCCAAAAATTGCAAGGTGAACTACTCACCGAAATGGCAGCATTAAAAAAGGCTGGCTGCATTGGTGTTAGCAATGGCCTTTCACCGATTAAAAACAGTCTCATTCTTCGTCGAGCAATGGAGTATGCCGCGACATTAGATCTGACTTTATTTATTAATGCCGTCGATCCTTGGCTACAAGGTAACGGCTGTGTACATGAAGGGGCGATTAGTGCCAGACTCGGCCTCACCGGCATTCCAGAAACAGCTGAAACGGTAGCCGTAGCACGTGATCTGTTATTGATAGAACTAACTGGAGTACGCGCTCACTTTCACAATATCTCCTGCGGAAAAACTGTTCAGTTAATTAAAGATGCACAAAATAAAGGCTTAGCGGTTACTGCTGATGTCAGTGCTCATCACCTGCATCTTAGTGAACATGATATTGGTAACTACGACACGCTGAGTCATGTGATGCCACCATTACGCAGTATTCGCGATCGTGAACAATTACAACAAGGCTTACGTGAGGGCATTATTTGTGCGATCAGCTCCCATCATCAACCTCTAGATAATGATGCAAAACTAGGCCCTTTTGCAGAAACAATGCCCGGAATATCCGGACTAGAAACATTATTAGCCTTAACAATGAAACTGGTCGATGATGAGGAGATTACACTTAATCATGCGATTGCTAGTTTGACCTCTCATCCTGCTGACATTCTTGGTATTAAGGCAGGCCAACTGAAAGTAGGTGTACAAGCAGATATTTGTATTTTTAATCCGAATATTTACGATGAATGCCAGCCCTCGACCTTTGTAAGCGCAGGTAAAAATAGTCCTTTTTCTGGCTGGTTATTCAATAATAAAGTAAGTCATACTATATTTAATGGCAAACTGGTCTTTGAGCAGGATAAAATTGATCGGATTACGGTCTAATTGCCAAAATGATCTCAAATTTATAATTATAAGGATTGATAATATGAATACTAAAAAATTAGCTGCATTAATCATCATGTCGAGTTCACTCACAATCAGTGGCTGTGCAAGCAGCTTGCAAGGTGATACTTATTCACGCGATGATGCTCGCCAAGTACAAAACGTACAATACGGCACCGTCGACTCGCTTCGCATGGTAGTGATTGAAGGTACTAAAACGCCTATTGGTGCAGCAGCAGGTGCCGTTGTTGGTGGTGTTGCAGGTAGCAGCGTCGGCGGTGGCAAAGGCTCAATCATTGCGGGTGTGCTTGGTGCGGTAGCGGGTGGTTTAGTCGGAAGCGCAGCTGAAGAAGGCATTACAAAAGAACAAGGTGTTGAATTGGTTATTCGTAAAAGTGATGGCCAAACGATTTCGGTTGTTCAACAATACGAGCCTAACAATCCATTCCAAGTGGGTGATCGAGTACGTTTAATGTCGCTTAATGGTGAAGTTCGAGTCACTCGATAAGCTTTCGAGTAAATCGTATGATCGTAATAAACAGACTGTTAGCATTTCCAATGGCGTTATTTTTTCTCATAACCCTCTCGGCCTGCTCACCAGAAGTCGGTAGCGATCAATGGTGTGCAGATATGAAAGCTACACCATCGGGCGACTGGAGCATGAATCAAGCGGCAGATTTTGCCAAACACTGTATGTTGAAATAAAGCCGATGTCTAATACCAAACTATATGCATTTGATTTCGATGGTGTTATCTGTGATAGCGCCATCGAAACAGGAATAACTGGCTGGAAAGTTGCCTGCCAACTATGGCCAGATATGCCGACAGAAACACCGCTCGGTATACTTGAAAAATTCCGGCAAGTTAGACCCGTGATGGAAACGGGCTATGAAGCGATTTTGATCATGCGTAAGCTTTTTGAAGGTATTACTCCCCAGCTTTTATTAGAGCAATTTAAAACGCAGATTAAAACGATTATTAGGCGAGATGAACTTAGTATTGCGGGCCTAAAACGTCGCTTTGGTGAGCAGCGTGATAAATGGATAGAGGCGCATCTTGATGAATGGATCATGATGAATCCTTTGTTTGAGGGCGTAGCAGAAAAGCTCCGCCAAATTGATCATGCTTTTACTTATATCATCACTACCAAACAAGAACGCTTTGTAAGCAAAATACTCAAAGCGAATAACATTATATTTCCTGCCGAACGTATCTATGGTTTAGATCGCGACCTAAGCAAACAACAAGTTCTTGCTGATTTGTCAAAACGTCACCGTAATCAACAAATTATGTTTGTAGAAGATAGACTGCCGACACTACTCGATGTGATTAATGATGATCGTTTATCAGAGGTGCAATTATATTTTGCTGATTGGGGTTACAACACCGACCAAGATAAAAAATCAGCAAAACAACACGCTACAATAACAACAATTAACCTTGCTGAAATGCTTGTTTTATAAGATATAAATAATGTAATCCAATGTTAATGCAGATCGTTTGAACAAGACGAATCAGCGAGCATTAACATTCGTTTATCTGCCGTTGTGATTGCAAGCCCTTTGAGTAAACAGACCATGCCTTACGTTCGCTTATTATTTCTAGCAGCTGCCCTAATAATGATGACGGCTTGTACAGAACAATCAGCACCAGCCGAAAAGGTCGCTAAGCCTCATCTTGTTGAAATAATTACCGCCAAAAGCCAAAACTTGAATCTTCAACGTGAACGTAACGGCACACTGACAGCATTACGCGAAATTCAAATTTATAATCAAGAAGAAGGTCAAATTACCGCTTTGCCTTTTTATGAAAATGACCAAGTCAAAAAAGGCGATATTGTTGCCAAACTCGATGACCGTTTACTCAAAGCCCAGTTAGAACGCACCCAAGCATTACGACGCAAAGCCGAAGAAGATCTAAAACGTTTTAAAAACTTGGGAGATCGAGGTTTAACCCCCAAGACTGAAATCACCCGCGTAGAAACTGAACTTGCAGTTGCCAAAGCCGATGAACATGCCCTATTAACACGTTTAGATTACACAGTGATCCGCGCACCGATATCAGGCATCGTTAGCCAACGACTCAGCGAACAAGGCAATATTGCAGAGCGTTATACGCATTTATTAACACTATCCGATCAAAGTTCGCTAATAACTGAAGTCGCGGTATCAGAATTGCTCATTAATAAATTGCATGTTGGTGACAAACCCGAACTTTCAATTGATGCTTTAGGTGATCTCGATCCGCCTTTACACGGCACGATTACCCGTATTTACCCTAATCTTGATCCCTTTACACGCACCGGAACCGTTGAGATTACTCTCAATCCTGTTCCTGCAGGTACCAGACCCGGTCAATTAGTGCGTGTTACGTTAAAAACTCAACAAGCCAAACGTTTATTGATTCCTTTCACATCACTTCGACGCTCTACCAAGGGTGATTATGTCTTCACTATCGATAATGATAAAAAAGCCCAAATTACGCCAGTCGTCACCGGTTTAAACGTGAATGATCAAGTTGAAATTCTTAGCGGCCTACAAGAAGGTGCGGCTGTCGTTGTACGTGGTTATACCAATCTGCATGCAGGTAAAACCGTGACTATTGTGAATATACCAACGCTCGTACAGAAAACGCCCAATGAATAAAAGCAGTATCGCTGCATGGTCGATTCGCCATCCAATAGGCGTCAGCATGCTTGCCTTAACGGTTGTCATCATCGGCTTTTTTAGCCTCACGCGTCTAGCCATCGATCTATTGCCACAAATTATCTACCCCGAGGTTCGGGTTCGTATTATTGATAATGGCGTGCCAGCATCCGTATTAGAAGATAGCGTAACGCGACAACTTGAAGAGCAATTGGCAATCACCGAAGATTTGATTGGTATTCAATCTCATACTGAACGTGGCATAGCGACCGTGGATCTGTCATTTGATTATGGCAAAGATATTGATATTGCACTGCGCGATGCCAGTACAAGGCTTGATAGAGCAAAACGGTTTTTACCCGATACGATTGATCCACCGACTATTTATAAGCTCGATCCCTCGCAAATTCCTGTTATGGAGTTTGTCATTAGCTCGGAATTACGAGGTGAAACCGAGCTGCGAAGCTGGGTGGATGATGTATTTAGTAAATGGTTTATCAATGTATCCGGTGTTGCGTCAGCGGAAGTCGGTGGCGGCCTGATTCGTGAGATTCAAGTTATCCCCGATCAACAGCGCTTGGCAGGTATCGGTTTAAGTTATAAAGACATTATTGACGCGCTGCAAACGTCAAATAAAGATGAGGCAATGGGTCGATTGCAAATGCCGGCCCATGAAATAACAGGACGCATTACGGGTCGCTTAAAAGACATTAATGATATTAAAAACCTCGCTATTGCTCATAATGCAGGCAATACCGTTTATTTAAGTGATGTAGCTCAAATCGTCGACACCCATGTTGAAGAACGTATAAAAGTACGCGCTGATGGTGTCAGTGGCGTCAAACTGTCGATACAAAAACAACCTACCGCCAATACAACAGCTGTAGTTGAGGCCGTGAAAGAACGACTGGATTGGCTTAAAGCACAAAAAATTCTACCTGATGATGTCACACTCACAACGGTCAGTGATCAATCAATCTATATAGTGCAATCGCTTAAAAATGCTAGCTGGTCAGCGATAACAGGCGCATTTTTAGCGATGGCAGTGGTGTATCTTTTTCTTGGTAATTTACGCCGCACGCTGATTATTGGCAGCGCGATACCTATTGCCATCATGTTTACCTTTGTATTAATGGCGCTAGGTGGACTAACACTCAATATCATGACACTGGGTGGTTTGGCACTCGGTGTCGGCATGTTGGTCGATAATACGATTGTAATGTTAGAAAACATTTATCGACATCAAAGAGAGAATACCGATTCCTTCGTTGCAAGTACTGAGGGCGCTAACGAAGTGACTAGTGCGATCATCGCTTCTACATCAACCAATTTATCTGCCGTTTTGCCCTTTTTGTTTATTGGTGGCCTGACAGGGCTATTGTTTAGCGAATTAATATTTACCATCTCAGCGGCTATTTTTGCTTCGATGATCATTGCTGTGACCATCGTGCCGGCTTATGCCGCCAAAGTAACAAACATTAAAACCAATCGAGTGAGGCATGTTATCGATAGTGGCGTTGATCGATTGCAGCGAGCTTATGCAAGCAGTATTGGTGCTTTATTACGATTTCGTTGGTTGGTTATTTTGAGCTTTATTATTGGCTTAGGATTCAGTATTCCTGTTTTCCTAAGTGGTAAACACATTGTGTTGCCCAATTTAGATAACGGCAATATCACCGTTAAAATAACGGGCGATACCGGTGTTTCATTAGCGGAAATGGATCAAAAAACTAAGCTGATTGAAGCTCTATTTGCCAAACAAGCAGAAACAGAAACGGTTTATAGCTTGGTCGGTGGCTCAGTATATGGACGTTCACAGCGAGAAACGCCAAGTGAAGCCAGTATTACTGTGCAATTAAAACCGCTGTCAGTGCGCCAAATCAGCAGTGGTGACTGGATTAACCGGATGGATAAACTGATTGCAGAACAACAATTAGCAGGTTTTGATGTTCGGATGACGCAACGAGGTATACGCGGTATTCGCACTAATAAAGGCGATGAAGATATTAGCTTACGACTACAAGGCGCTAACGAGATTGAACTTAAAAAACTCGCCGACGACATTGCTGAAAAAATGCGCCTGATTCCCGGCATTACTAACGTTGCCCATTCAGCGGAAGATGAACAGTTTGAACTAGCGATGACGATTGACCGCGAACGTGCGGCGAGCTTAGGCGTGAACTTACAAGACATCAAACAGGCGACTCAAATCGCATTACAAGGTGTTGTGGTCAGTGATTATCTTGACGATGATAAAAGCTATGACATCCGACTTAAGCTGGCTGAAAATGAGATAAAAAGTCCGCAGGATATGGAGTCAATTTTATTATTTCCTGCCAAAGACAATACGGGTCCGATTTACCTTGGCACGGTTGCTAATATTGAGTTACTCAAATCACCCATAAGTATTTTGCGTGATAATCAAATGCGTATTGTTGAACTAACCGCCTCATTGAGTGATGGCAATACACTTGGCGAAGCATTAAATTCACTTTCTGAACTACGGGCGAATATTACATTACCTAAGGGTTACACCCTTTATGATGGTGGTTCGCAAAAAGCCCTGCAAGATCAACAGCGATTAACGGAAGTATTATTGTTGCTTGCCCTGTTTTTAGTGTTCGTGGTGATGGCCGTTCAATATGAATCATTACTCAATCCATTGATCATTATTCTCAGTGTGCCATTTTCAGCAATAGGTATCGCCTTAGCGATCGATACATTAGCACTTCCATTATCAATGCCTGTTTGGCTGGGCATGATCATGTTGGTCGGTATCGTGGTCAATAATGCGATTTTGCTGGTTGAATATATAGAAATCGAGCGAGATACAGGCAAAGATATCAGCGCATCTATCGTCGCAGCGGCTCGTTTACGACTTCGCCCAATTTTAATGACAACACTCAGTACCGTTGTCGGCATGATACCGTTGGCATTGGGCTGGGGAGAAGGCGCCGAAATGTTACAACCCTTAGCTGTTACTGTTGTTTGGGGCTTAACATTTTCAATGTTGGTCAGTTTATTAATGGTGCCTGTTATGTACCATTTATTGCATTCGTTTAAGACGCGTAATAAGCAAAAAACACTTATCGCTGGTTAATTAACGAGCCTTTACCCTTTACTTAGACGGTTCAGTCAATGCTCTGCCGTTATAATGATTATAAAAAGCTATCGCTTTATTTTCTGCATCTCGTCCAAAGATAAACATCGAAATATGCCCCCATAACGGATGTAAATATAGCTCCGCTGGCACACCTGCTTTACGCAAAGCATTGTAGTAATTAATCGACTGTTCTTTTTCGACTAATTGATCGCGTTTGCCATGATATAAAAATACCGGCGGATCTTCTGGCGAAACATGAGTAATCGGCGAAGATTCACGGTAAAGCTGAGGATTTTCGTCTCGCTTAGCTCCTAAAAAAGGCACAATAATCGGGCTATTATTGTAAACCCTCAGATCAGCTGGCGTACCTTCAGCAACAACCGAGTGAATTTTTGGCAGCGGTGGCGATAAATTAAGTGTTTGTGCTTCGCCCGGTGTCACGCCAGCCACTAATGTCACCAAATGGGCGCCTGATGAGAAACCCCAAGCATTTAGCTTGTTTAAATCAAACTGATATTTTGCCGCATTATTTTGTATCCAGCGCAGCGCCATTTGTAGATCTTGAACGGGTGCGGGATAAAGAAACTGAGGCACTAAACGATATTCAACATTCAAAACCGCGTAGCCATGTTCTGCCAATTTTCCTGATATAAAATTCATATCCGTGCGATCACGGTTTGACCATCCGCCACCATGTACCATCAAAACGACAGGCCAAGCCTTTACTTTGGATGGTAGTTTTCGTGGTAAATAAAGATCTGATGCTAGCGCTTTTGGCCAATCTTCCGGTGTGTAGATTATGTTTTCTATAACATCATAATGAGGGTCTTTGATCTCGTCATAGTTATATGACATACCAGGGGAATCGATATAGTTTTGTTGATAACTGGCACAAGACGAAAGTGCCGTTATCAACACTAACAAAGACAATATCAGGGATATCTTTTTATACATGGCATGACCTAATGATTTAAAAACAGCTCAAGAAGTATAACGTGAGTGATCGTAAGACAGCTTATGTAGATTTTAATTTTCTTTGGATGTGTGTTTGGTGAAGCAGATCGCAGAATCTTCGATAGTGAAAGCTTATCGTTCATATGATGCGAAAATGCGTAGCATGTGGCACGCGATTCAATACATTATAGATACAAGGATTTTAATTTGGAGTTTGTTTCGGGCGTTAAATTTGAGGAACTTATTGGAAAGCAA
>LAZR01002075.1_pt1 | contig 11958 bp, 38 predicted proteins | sample 329461 | NCBI WGS metagenome assembly LAZR01 (sample SAMN03002196, study PRJNA259156) | marine sediment metagenome | biome: sea floor; feature: Hydrothermal impacted sediments; material: marine sediment; isolation source: Loki non-amplified sample from Loki's castle hydrothermal vent sediment ...
ACCCACAACCTACCCCCATTATGGCCATAACTCCATAACTTGTCGTAAACCCATACCACCACTAATACTAAACAAACTTACCAAGTAAGTTATGTCCATAAATTATGGACTTTTTCCCCTTTTCGCCCAAACCCACAGTTATAATTTCAACTTCTTCACATCAACAAAAACGATCGTTTTTTGAAATTATACCCCAAACAAATTTAAAATTTTAATTCCTCGACGGAGAATTCGCGAAAACCGATTTGACTTTTTCCCTTTTCTGTGATATACTTTTCTCGTAACCAAAATAATTTTACCGACGACAAAAAGGCAAATTTTCAATGACAAAACAAACCGGTCAGACAAAGATTATAATTTCAAAGGTTGAACTTAAAAGACTATACCATCTCTATACATTAAAGATGGTTTTCTTTTTGCATTCCATAACCATAACCATAACATAATTAGGAAAGGGGTGATTTGAAATGGTAAAGGGATACATTGTTGAAACAATGCCATTTAAGGATATAAAGGATTATAAAAGATATTTAGTGGTTAACTATGGATATAAAGATGGGGGGATAGTTACCTATGATTTAGTTCCCACCACCAATAAGTCCGAACATGTTAGGAAGATGACCAAAACATTTGAAATAGTTGTTCACGATACAGAAGATGTAATGGATTAGGAAAGGAGGTGGAGGTAGTGGAGCAAGGAACTGAAGCTTTAGCTATTGAAGAACTTAGGGATTGGGTTAAGCAACAATCGACATTTGATTTGAAAGTGTTGGAGGATGCGGTTGCACGTGAGTTACTGAGTAGATGTGAGGGAAGATAGATGAAGATATATTGGTTGGAATGTATGATAGTTATAGGAATAATAGCTTTGATATACTTGATTATAACGAATTCAATTACTATTTATTAGTAAGTTCAATTATTGAACATACGAATTTATCGTATAAAAGGAGGTGATACCAGATGACGACTACAACTAATGATATTACAAGGGAAGAAGTGGTGAAGGATATATCGAGGAGTACTGCAGCATATATTATGAGGGAAACGATTAAGTTTGTGGATAGTGTTGATGATATTATTGATGTTGCACATGATGTTATTAGACATTTGAATAGGAAGTTGAATGTGGAGGTATAAGTATGAATGACCAAGGAGATGAACTATTTAAGTGTAGATGTTGTGGTGCTAAGTATAAGAATAGTTTCTGTTCAACTGATGATGTTGGGGTGTGTAGGTGGTGTAGTGATGAGGAGGCGTAGATGAGCGACTTAATGATTAGTATAATTGCTCTGACAATCTCAGTGATTGCATTGATTACTAATATAATAGTGTCTATCAGAATGAGGGGGTTGAGATGGAGGAGTTGAAGAAAGGGATTTGTAGGACGTGTGGTGAAGTTATGGTAGGAGCGACAAGAGGGTTTGTAGATGGACAGTTTAGTATGCATAATGAAGAGAGGCATAGTAAGAGGTTGGATGCGGGGGAAGCACTGATTATAGAGTATTTTGAAGGGGAAGCACCTGTGATACAGAGGGAGAGGGTTGATAAGAGTGAGGTGTTGAGGAAGAGGGAGAGAGAAGTTGAAGCAACTGCGGTGTGGGTTTAGAATGGAAGATAATTGTAGCTATTGTGGACGTCGACTTCAAGAAGGAGAAGAATGTCTTTGTATTGATGAAAGTGACATGTTTGAAAATAATGATAAGTAGGAGAAAGAAATGAGTAAATATACAAAAGGACCATGGGAATTTATTAGGGCTAAACGAACAAGATTTCAAAGAGAAAATGACCACTTAATTCTTAACAATGAAATGCGACATATAGCAGAGGTATTTCAATACCAAAATGCTAAGCATATTATTGGTCTAAGCGAAGCTCAAGCCAATGCCAGACTAATATCAGCTGCACCTGATTTATTGGAAGTATGTAAAATGGCGGAAATAGAAGTTAATAAATGGCACTCTTTAAATGTTGCAGACCAAGATGTAGATAATGCACATAATGCCTGGAAATGTTTAATGAGACTCAACCAAGTTATAGCTAAAGCTGAAGGACGGTATGAAAAGAGGGAAGAATGAGTAATATATATCAATCACAATCAGACGGTCAATACTATTGTAGGGATTGTAAAAAAGAACTCGAAGATTGCACTTGTCCAAGTACTGAACAACAAGAAGCTTGTAAGGAATTTTGGGCTGAGCATAAAGAGAAAGAGGATGGGGAAGGATGAAGAAGCCAGAAAAGAAATTCCTAACAGATAATCCTGAGTTACAAGGTAGCCCTATGGAAATGGAAAATATGGCCTACAATCAAGGTCGTGTAGATATGGAAGCCTATCATAACTATGTATTGAGTAAGAAAGAAGAAGAATTAAAAGAAGCTTTAGCCCATCAAGAGTTAGAGTTGTGGACAAGGCATCAGAAGTATTGGTTGGATAAGTTGTTGAGTAAGTTACCAACGGAAGGAGAGATTATAACAGAGATTAACCCTTTTGCTTCCAATACAGTGCATTATTCAAGAAGCGATGTTGAGAAATTAGCCAAAGCTATCTATAAAAGACAGCAGAATGTAAAGGAGGAGGAATAATGACTAAAAAAGAAATGATAGAAGCAGAGTTTGACTATTTACGCTTTGAAGAATATTGTGCTGAACGTGGTTATCTATGTAAGAGTTATGAGAGTTACTTGAAAGACAAAGAAAGACAGAAGAGTATAAAGGAGGAGGTGTAATATGGCTACTATATACAAGATTAGGAATGGAAGTGATGGAGGTAGGGGTTGGTGTGGACACAAGATGGTGAAGGGGGAATTATACTATTTAGTTGATGGAAGGACAACAGCAAAGGCGTATTGTAGGGAGTGTGGAGATAAAGCAGGTATAAGAGGGAGAGATGTTAGTGTTGAGGAGTTGTTGAATATGGGGGTGCTGAATGACAAAACCGACGATGTCCCTGTTCAAGAAGGTGTGGGTACCAATATACAAGTGGCAGTTGGTGGAGTGGTTGGGAAATAGATACCCTAAAGACGTGAAGAGGTTTAAGAAGATGAGGAAGAAACAGTTATTCGCTATATATTTTAAGGTGAGGGGGATAGAGAGTGGAATATAGTAGTTGTACAAAGTGTGGATGTATATTTAATGTTAATAGTGAATGTGAGAATAAGTGTTATGATTTACAAGGTGAAGTGAAAGAAGTTGAGAAGGATGCTGAAGAAGTTGGGGAGATAGAGAAGCAACTCGTTGGAATAGGTAGCGATAGTGATGTGTGTTGGGCACCCGAGATGGATTGGTTACTTAGTTTAATGCCTGATAAAGGATTGATAAAGTTGAGGGATGTGGTTAAGTATAGGATGGGTGAAGAAGAGTACTTTCGTAACTCTGAGTGTAGGATTAGTGGGGGGACGATGAATTATATAATGAAGTGTATGGATAGGGAGATGAAGTGGAGGAGAGATAATGGGGTACAGATTGAATATTGAGAGGCGTTAAGGTATGAAGTTGTTAAAAGGTAAATTTGGTGAAGGAGTATTGAATGTAGAGGAGTTGAAAGAAGCGAACCTCATGTTTGTAGCTGTCTGTAACGATATATTGGACATGGGTAAAATTAACGACACACAGGTCTTGTCTATGATTAGTGAAGCTACTGCTAATACATCTATGGCGGTGGGGTTAGCTGTGGCTTATAAAGTTGGGGTGTGGTTGTATTTTGGTAGGTATGCGATGCAAGGGGGTGGTAGGTGATGGTGAAGAGTGCGAATAGTATGACGGAGGAAGAACTTAGACAGGAGTTGCAGAAGATACGTGCTGAGAGGTCAGGGGTTGGGAGGAGGAGGGTTAAGCAGGCGAAGAGTAAACGAATTGAGGGAGTTAATAAGGAGAGGAGGAGGAAAGATGAAGCACAAAAAGAAGAAAGTGCTGAGTGGGTCTAAGGAAAAGAAGGAAAGTTTGGTAAGTTCAAATATTGAACATACGAATAATCACAACGGTGCCACTCCTCAGGTATCCTCCCTCAAAGCTTACCGTAAGTCTATTGAGGATATGACCCATGATATTAAGATGTATGCGTTGAAGCAATGTCCCGACAATCTACTATCGGTGAAGATGAGTCTGATGGGAGCGGTTAGGTTAGTGGAGGATATGATGAAGATGAATAGGGAGGAGAGATGATTACTACATGTGTGGTAGTTAGAGTGGTAGGTTGGGGGGTGGTTGGACTTGTGGTAGGGTGGTTGAATTGGTGGGTGTGTGAAGGGAGATTTGAGAAGTGAGTAAGGAATATTACATCATTTTAAATTGTGGGGATATGATAAATAGGGGGGCGGATAGTTTGGCGGAGTTGGTGGATATGTTGAAGTTTGAGGGGATTAAGTATAAGGATGTAGCACTAATTTGGCTTAAGGTTGAAGTTTACGACTATCATTGGAGGTAGAGATGAAGAAGTTGAAGATAAATGAGGCTAGTTTACAGGATAGGTATATAACTGGGATGATGGCGGGGTTACTAGTTGCACTAGCTTATAGGACGTGTCCGAAGGAGACGAAGGAAGTGTTGGATAATTGTAGGGTGGATTATATGGAAGAGGAGGAAGTAGAATGATTTATTGTAGAGATACAGAAGATGCTATAAAGGAAAGTGCAGAGCACCACAAGAGGAATTTGGAGGTGTTAAAGGGGAAGGGAGAGTTTAGAAGTTTGATATGTAGTAGAATGCAGATAGGAAACACAATCATTCATTATGATGATATTCATTGTGCTCTGTGTATGAGGTTTTATCTGTGTAGTAACGGAAGTGAAAAATGCCCTTTAGTAATAGTAGGTAAAAAGTGTGGAGATGGCTCAGTGTGGGGTATGCTTAAGAGAGCTACTACAAAGGATGAAGCTATCTGTGGGGAAGAGAATATGATTAGGGTGTTGATGAGTTTGACATCACCTACTAATACTAAAGAAGAGGTGTTAAAGAAGTTGGAGGAGATTAAGCAGTGGGTAGAGAGAATGTAGACTTTGATAAGAGGATGTATAGCTCATCATCTATATCGGATATGATGGGATGTCCTAAGTTGTTCTACTTTAATTGGGTGAAGAACTTGGAGAGTAAGGAAGAGAAGCCAAGTCTAATGTTTGGAAGGGTGTTTCATGAGGTTTTGAAGTGTTGGTATAAGACGGGTAATAAGGAGGAGGCGGTTAAATTATTTGGGGACATACCATCTCATATAGCTGATGACCACAGGACGAGTGGGTGGGGGGAGGCTATATTTAAGCAATACATCGAAAGATACAAGGTGGAACCGTATGAGGTGGTGTATCTGGAGAAGCAGTTTATTGTTGAGATTGGCGATAGGTTATACGCAGGGACAATGGATGAGATTGCGAAATGGAATGGATTGATATATGTAGTTGACCATAAGACTACTAAATCATTGGGACTTAGTTTCTTTGATGGTTTCCGTCCCCACCCACAAATTGATGGATACTGCTTCGCGTGTAAAGAGATTGTGGGGGAGTGTGCGGGTGCGGTTATCAATGGGATTTCTGTGGCGAAGAACCCGAAGGAGAGGTTTCAGAGGTATCCAAGTAGTAGAACGAATAAGGAATTAGAAAGATGGAAGGAGATATTTACTGATTGGACCACAGATATTGAGAGGTGTTTAGATACGGGGAAGTGGAGGATGAACACATCGTATTGTAGTAGATGGGGGAAGTGTAAGTATTGGGAGTTGTGTGTGTATGGAGAGGACCAGAGGTTGATAGATGCTAAATTTAAGGTTAGGGAGGAGGTGGAAAGTGGAAATGAAAGCAAAGGAGATGGTGTATAAGATATTGAGGGAAGATTTGGACGTGACGAAGGAGGAGTTAAAAGATGATGCTGAGTTGGAGAAGTTGGGTATGGATGAGTTGGATAAGGTAGAGATTACAATGAGTTTGGAGGAAGAGTTTAACTTGACTATAACTGATGAAGATACTGATAAGTGGGTTAAGGTTGGGGATGTTGTGAAGTATATAGAGAGGGAGGTGGAGTAGGTGAATGAGAAATCTGAAATAAGGATGAAGGGGTTTATAGATAAAATAAGTAAAGATGAATTAACGAGTGTGTTCATAGCTATAGTTTCGATATCACCGAATGACCAAGACTTACAGAGAGAAATCTTCAGCTCTATGGGTGGATATGCACAATCATTGCTGTTAGTTGCTATGTTGGAGATGGTGTTGACTGGAGCTGAAAATAAAAGGAGAAGGGAGATGGAGGAGAATGCCTAATGCGAAGGATTTGAAGATAGATAACCTTAAGCTGAAGGTACTGCCGTATGGAAAGAGTGGGACGGGGAAGACTACGTTTGCGTGTAGCTTTCCTAAACCATATGTATTCGATTTCGATAATGGTATACTTAGTCAGAGAGGGATGGATGTTGACTATGATGTGTATAGTGGAGTGGCTGCGTATCAGAAGTTTGAGGAGAAGTTGAGGACGCTTGAGAGTGAGTGTCCGTATGAGACGATTGTGTTGGATAGTATAACTACCATGCAGGAATATAAGATGAATAGTATACTACAAGTGACTAGGAAGAAGATACCGACGCAATATGAGTGGATGGTGTTGATTACGGATATGAAGGATTTATTCACGAGGATTACAAGTATGGATAAGCATGTGGTGGTGATTGCACATGAGATGATGGTGCAGGATGATATGACGGGGGAGATTATGTTTATGCCTGTTGTATATGGGAAGAAGTTACCTGCCCAACTACCCCTCTGGTTTGATGAGGTGTATCGTATGTTTGGAGGGAGGACGAAAGAGGGGAAGCCAGAGTATACGTTCTCAACGGTTTCGGATACGAGGTATGTGGCTAAGAGTAGGTTGGAGTGTTTGGAGCCATTGATGACGTGGAGTAAGGAAGGGAAGAAGATGAGTGGATTTGAGGTTATTATGGAGAAGGTGAGGGGAGGTGAGAAGAAATGAGTACTAAAGCAGCTTTAATTTTAGGGGATTACACTAATGGTTGGAGTGATTCAATACAAGTACAAGTTGTCACCAACATTAAGGAGGTAAAGCAGTTCAGTAAGGATAGGGACTTTGTCACAATGGTTATGTCTACACACCTAAATGATGTGGTAAGGGCACTTGAAGCTAATGAGAAGCTGAACCCTACACCAAAAGATGAAGCTTGTTGTGCCAACTTTAAGGAATGGGCTGGCAAGCAAGGAGAGAGTTGCGACATACCTTTTTGTCCTTATTGCCAAAAGGGGATAACGGATGAGAGGAGAAAGAAGTTCTTTAAAGGAGGCGAGTAGATGTTAGGTACATGTAGTAAGAAGAGTTGTGGTTGGACATGCATGGGGAAATATTGTCCAAAGTGTGGGCGTAGGACGATACCTGACTATACGAATTGTCCCTACTGCAAGAAGGAAGTGAGTGTAGAAAGTACCTTTTGTGGGGAGTGTGGAAGGCCGGTGCAGGAGGAGGTTAGGACATTTGTGGAAAAGAAGAGGAAGGAGGCAGAAGAAGAGGAAGAGAGTGGTAGTAAGGTTAGAAAGAGTGTAGGATAACAGAAGAAAGAGAGGTAAAGAGTGAAATTTGAAGCAGGATTGCATGACTTTAGTGATTTTGCGTTACTACCGTCAGCGGAGTATGAGTTTGTTATTAAAGAACCGTTGGAGGTTACGGAGTTGAAGGGGCAGAAGACGGATATAAGTGGTAAAGAGTATACCTTCGTGCTCTGGGCTGAGGTTACGGTAGGGGAGTATGCTGGGAAGAAAGTGAGGAGGCAGTTTAGTAATAGGAGTAAAGGTGCGAGGTACTTCATGAAATCATTCATGGAGAGGCTTGGCATCAGCATAACCAAGGATGGAGCGTTTAACAGCGAAGATTTCTTGGGTAGGAGGTTTAAAGCGACTGTTGGGGAGAGGGCGTATACAGACCAGCAGGGGCAGGAGAAGAAGGCGAATGACCTGGATACGGAGAGCACTATAGCTCTGTAGTTGAAGTTGGGTGTGCCCTGTGAATAGTCTAAAACGTAGACTGGTTACCGATTGGCAGAGACTAATGGTCGCAATACTAGTCAAGAGCGAAAGCGGGGCACTACCTATAAGGAGGGGAGATATGACGTTAGAAGAGCATAGAGATAGTTTATTAAAAGAGAAGGTTGAGGAGAAGAAAGACCAGAAGTATAAAGATGGTTATGTTGATGGAGTTTTGGATATGTATAACATGGTTAAAGCACATCAAGCCGGAGTATAATTTCGTAAGTTCAATTATTGAACATACCAATATCAAAAAGGAGGATAGAGTATGAAGTTGTCAGTGGATACAGGGGATAGTGGATTGAGTAGGAGGTTGAGAGAATTGAAGATGAGGAATATGATACTGACTAGAAAATCGGCGTCTCTACAATCGTCTGTTGAGCAGTTGAGTAAGCAGATACAGCTTAAAGTTGAGATGGAGAAGAAGATACACCAATATGAGGAGATGAATACACAGTTAGCCAGTACTATTAGTCATTATGAAGATAAAGTTGGGGAGTTGATGAAAGCAGTAGTATAAAGAGAAGGAGATATATGTCTAAAGTTAAAGTTGACCAGATCAATATTAAGGATGAACGTTTTAGGGAAGAGTATGGAGAGATAGAGGAGTTGGCAGTTAGTATACAAAGATATGGGCTACTTCATCCAATAGCGATTGATGAGGATATGAACTTGATTGCCGGGGAGAGGAGATTGAAGGCACATAAGTTACTAGGACTTGCTGATATTGAAGTTAAGTTGATGAAGGATGCTACTGTATTGGAGAAGAGGGAGATTGAGATAGAGGAGAACTTGAGAAGGAAGGACTTCACGTGGCAGGAAGAGGTTAAGGCGAAGAATGAGGTTGATAAGATAAAGAGGGAGCTATATGGTTCAGCCGTCAAAGGGCATGGAGGAGGATGGAGTATTAGGGATACTGCCGACAGTCTTGGAGATAGTATTGGTACCGTATCACGTGACCTAAGGTTAGCTAAAGCACTCGAAGAGTTTCCTGAGTTGGTTAAGGAGAAGACTAAGGATGGGGCGTGGAAGAGGTATCAGAAGATGAGGGAGAGAGATATTGTGCAGGAATTAGCCGAAAAAGTGGTGGTTAAGGTGGATACTAAGTGTTTGGTGAATGGGGATAGTAAGGTGGAGATGAAGAGGATTAAAGCTGCATCAGTAGACCTTGTACTAACCGACCCCCCATTTGCGATTGCACTAGATAAAGGATTTAAGAGTGCAGATGCATGGGCGGGGAAGGTGTATGATGATGAGTTGCAGCATGTTATGAATACGATTGACTTGGTGGTGAAGGAATGTTATAGGGTACTTAAAGAGGATAGGCACATGTATTTGTTCTTTGCTATCCAACATTATGACTATGTGTTTAAGATGTTGACTGATGCAGGGTTTAATGTTAGTGCGGTACCTTGTGTATGGCATAAGACAGGGGGTGGAGGTGCTGGGGGAAGTGAGTATGCGTATGCGAGTAATTATGAAGTGTGCTTCCTGGCGATGAAGGGTAGGAGGGCATTGAATAAGTTGGGGCAGACGAATGTGTTTACTGAACCGAGGGTTGCCCCTCAACGTAAAATACATCCTACGCAGAAGCCCCACTCATTATTAAGAAGGTTGATAGAGCAGAGTAGTCAGCCGGGGGAACTTGTGGTGGACCCATTTGCAGGGTCATCATCTACGTTGATTAGTGCGTTCGAAACGAAGAGGCAAACTTTTGGTATAGAGTTGGATAAGGAATACTATCAGCAAGGCATACTACAAATAGAAACATTTAAACAAGCACAAGGAGAAGAGTAATGTATATAAGTCTAATTGATTTGAAGTACGCATATCTCGCAGGTTTGATTGATGGAGAGGGGTGCATTCAAATAAAAAGGCAAAAAGACAGCGCCAAAAGCTTTGGTTTCTACTTTAGGTTGGAAGTCCAAATTACTTCCACTAATGAGAAACTAATAGCCTATTTGATATCTAACCACGATGGATACATCTACAAACAAAAAAGCGCTAATCCAAAGCACAAAACAGCGTTGCATTGGAGAGTAGGTAGCACAACAGCTAAGAAGTTGCTCGAAAAAGTGTTCCCGTACTTAATTATTAAACGCGAGCAAGCACAAGTAGCATACAAATTTCAACAAATACTTGATGACAATCCAACAAGTGGAAAGAGAGAAGCTATGACAAAAGATATGTTGAGTCAGCGCTCAGTGTTGTATAAGAAGGTAAGAGGACTAAACCAAAAAGGGGTTATGAGGATTGAGGAATTTAAGAAGGCGCAGGGAGAGGAGTAATGGATATAAAAGGTAGGTTAATTGAATACTTCAAAACTCTTACATATGAGGATTGGGAAAGAGGATATGAGTATAACTTCTACAATGATTTTATATACGAAAATAGTAGTAGTGCACTCTTAAAGAAAGGTGGCAAAGAGTTGCACAGCGATAAACTTGTCGACGACATTATTAAAGTTGTGGAAGAAAAGTAATGGGACACCTCTTTGTTAAGATACTAATTGTGGAGTATGCAATTATCGTAGCAGCATATGTGTGGCAGAAGGATTGGGCGAGGGTATGCTACTTTATAGGAGCGATTGTACTTAGTGTAGGTGTGTTAAATATGAAGTGAAGTGAGATATGATTAAGAAGATAGTGGAGTGGATTGAGAAGTGGAGGTGTCTTTATGAGTATCTTAAGAATGATTAGTGCTATATGTTTGATGGTTACATTGTGTGGTTGTGCACATTCACATCAGCATGCTATTGATGATAATTGGGGAGGAGTTACTCAAGTGAGTAACTCCTTTCGGACCACTTAGACCTGTGAGGGATGTGGAGGTTAGGTCTTCTGCGGGAGGGGTAGAGGAAGAATTGCCTAAGGGATATAAAGTAACTAAAGAACTGTTGGAAGACGATTGGAAGCTACCTCTCGTGTGGCAGGTAGCAGCAGAGGAAATTATAAATCAAATGGAACATTATAACAGGCGAAGTTCGCCATAGGAGGTAAGAGTGAAAGATAATGCACAGTTTAAAACAATGAGACACATCGAAACGGTAAGGAACTATCTTAATGGTGTAATCCGTGAGTTTACATTAAGGCAAGAACAGCACGACCAATCAAAACTTCAAGAACCAGAGTTACCAATTTTTAATGTTTATACTCATAAACTTAGGGGATAACTTATGGCTCTGAAGAATACAAAAAGTGTATGAAGAAAATGAAACCAGCTATTGAACATCACAACAGAGTTAATCGGCATCACCCTGAATATTTTATGTTAGAAGATAGATATACCTTAAATCTTGTTTCGGCTTTGGGGTGCATGAATTTAATTGACCTTATTGAAATGTTATGCGACTGGAAAGCGGCAACGCTTCGACATGGAGACGGGGATATTTATAAGAGTCTTGAAATAAATGCTAAAAGATTTGGGTATTCTGGAGAATTAAAATCTATACTTAAAAACACGGTAGATTGGATAGAAGGTATTGAAACATACAATAAGGCAGATGAGTCTTAATTGAGTTAGAACATTATACTGTGAGGAGTAGTGCTATATGAAAGATGAAGAAATATTGAAGAAAGCGATAGAGAATGCAGTTGGGAATGGGTGGATAACATCAAAGGTTTGGCAAAATGATGGAAATACAAAACTCTGGGCTAATGAAATGTATAGAGATATTATCTTCTCCCATTCCTTTGCTAAAGCTTTTTGGGGAGAACCCCTGTTGTTTGGGGATGTAATATATGTGGAGATGAAACTGATGCAATGAAATCTAACTGGCACAAACCATGTTGTGGAGTGAAAAGATTAGGAGAAATTAAATGGAAATGGCATCTCCAACAAATAGTTCTCGAAGAACAGCCGTTAAAGTATATTGAGAGATACTTATGAAAGACAATGAATGGCAAGTAGTAAATCGTAAGCTTTCGGAGAAGTTGAAGAAGGC
>LAZR01002077.1_pt1 | contig 11955 bp, 14 predicted proteins | sample 329461 | NCBI WGS metagenome assembly LAZR01 (sample SAMN03002196, study PRJNA259156) | marine sediment metagenome | biome: sea floor; feature: Hydrothermal impacted sediments; material: marine sediment; isolation source: Loki non-amplified sample from Loki's castle hydrothermal vent sediment ...
TATCTAATCCAGAAATAACGATTCAGAATATAGTCGCAAGTGGAGATTTACACACATTTATAGATTTAAATATGGCTGCGATTATAATGGAAAATGTTATGTATGAGCCAGAAGTATTTCCAGGTGTAATTTATCGTATGGGAGATCCCAAAACTGTTTTCTTACTTTTTTCTACGGGAAAAGTAGTTTGTGTAGGAGCAAAGAATAAAGAAATTGTAAGAGATGCGTTTATAAAGTTAAATCAAGAAGTACGGGAATTGGGTCTTGATAAAAAACCTAATGTTAACATCGATAATCAAGACTTAACTTTTATTTAATTTTTTTTTATTTATACTACTATTAGGTTTTCTAATTCCTTACAAAGTTCACCCATGTTGTTTTGCTCTCGTTTACATAGTTGTTTTTCCCTTGGTGCTTGTCAATCTATTACATCGAATAAAATCCATTCCGATCGTCTTGTCTTTACTAATTTAATATTTGGTAAACCGTATGGAGATAAAATATCTTTTCCATTTTTTATTTGCTTACCATTGGTCTTATCTGATTTATAATCTTAATACCTTTAATGTTATGGAGGTTGATAATTTCTCTCAATAACACCGGTTTTTTAACTTCATTGATTGTCTCATTTAGTTTTGAACCAATTTTTTTTTCAAACTGAGCCCTTTCTCATTTCTGTTACGTTTAAAGACGGAATATTTGCCCCTATCGGTCAGAATGGATGATATCATAATAATAGTCATAGAGCTCGTTTTGATCAGCAACCAGTGGATACAGCTTCTATGGTACAAACTTTAATCGTAGCATATGAGACTATTGATGATAATAAATATAGGAAATTTGCAATAGATACATTTTATTGGTTCCTTGGAAAAAATTCTCTGAATCAAGAAGTTTACAATGATTTAACGGGAGGTTGCCATGATGGCTTTGGAGAGCACTCTCTAAATATGAATCAAGGAGCTGAATCAACAATTTCTTACTTGCTTGCTAGACTTTCAATTCATTCAAAAGAAATGAATTTCTTATTCGATAATGAGAAGGCAAACCCTGACTTAATATTTTAAGTAGATTTTACCTAAACTTCTTTTTTTAAGTTGAGTTGGGTTTAATTAAGTCAAAAATTAAAGAAATCTTAGGTGTAGAATGTAATAGCCATTTTATTTAATTATTAATTTTATGATTCAATTAAATTATACAAATCTATAGCTAGTTTTTTCATAATTGGAACGTGTCCTTCAGTTAGAATGCGATCTTCAATGATGATTACTGGTGGAATTAAATCCCCGTATTGTTTTATAGTTTCTTCAGAATAAACATCTTCATAGCTTATTTCTATTTTATCTTGAAATTCTGGAATTGAAGTAAATAATCGTTCAATAACATTTCTTGTTTTGCAGCATTTAGCACAAGTCTTTTCTTCTTCTTTTAATAAAACATGGATTGTTGGCTTAGAAATGATATATCACTATTTCTCCATTATTACCTTTTAATTTAAGGAATAATTTAGTTATTAAATAATTTGTGAAAAAGAAATACTCCAAACCAACCTCTACTAATCGGTTTATACAGAAGAAGAGAAACATTTTTGTATAAATTCTATCTATCTTCTCTTTAAGAAAATACAATGCTAGAGACAACTGGTAAATGATCTGAACCATATTCTGTAGGAGAATTAATATCAGGCAGCATATAAGTAATTATGTTTCTTTTTCAGGAGTAGTATCTTATCTTAAAGAGGAATTTCCATTAGGTAAATTTTTAGAAGATATAAAATCCCAAGAAGATTCTAAAGACTATTCATTTTTGTATGGGAGAATCCGAGAAAATTAAAAGAATTAGAAACCAAAAAAAAAAAAAGGATTATAGAATTGACAATTTGAAAATAGCTTTCGAGTTATATTAAACTAATAGCTATTCTCATATCTCCATTAGTTACTTTTTTTCTGCCAGAGTGCTTAGCAATATCAAGAGCGCAGCCAGTTAAAGTTTTAGCATATTCTTCTAACCAGTCCATTAATTTATCAACTGCGGCTCGACTTACGATTTCAGCTCCGGCTTTTTTCATTAGAGCCCGTAGGGGACTCCATGCAAATGCAGCCATTTTTTATTCCTCCACTAAAATTTTTGATTGTTTTTTATAAATTTTTAAACTGTATTAAATTTAAATTAGTCTTTCTTATATTTAAATCTGTCGTTTGATCATCATTAATCCGATAAATCTGATCAATCAAATTCAGTCGACAAAAAAAATCCACGAAAAAAATTAATAAATTTTTTACTAGTGAGTTCAGTTGATCAGAAATGATCAATTCTTGATTTCAAATGAGCATGTTTACTTTTGATCATTTTTAAAACTCTAGGATATGGTGAAATCTATTGACGAATCTATGATCAATATAATAGGATATAAAGGATTGAATACGCTACTATTATTAATTTTAATGAATTGATAAAAAAGTGCTACTATTTTAAGTATTTAATAAAAAATTTAGCAAATAAATGATTGAAATTAATAGACTCCATTACTTTTTATTGAGACTCCATCTTTTCCTGAAAAGAAGCTATTCTATTAAAAAAAATTTGACTTAATAATCAATTTTTTTTACTTTGAGATTTTCCACATCATTAAAATAGGTTTCTGTAGAATAGAGAAATATTTTCCTAACCAACACTTCAGCAATCATTATTGCATCTACCATTGATAGGGATTTATATTTACATTTAAGTTCTCCAGCCAATATCAATATGTTATCGCTAATGGGTATAAACTTAATTATATTACTTTGACGGAGATTTTCCATTATAATTTGAGCGTTAATTTTTCCTTTTTTTCTGCATAAATGATTAAACAATTCAATATAATTTAATTCTGAAGATATGAAATTATAGTGATTTTTTCTCTTAACTCTTATCTCTTTAATTATATCTTCATGATTACTTATAAATAAGCTAATAACCCCCGAATCAAGAAAAATAGTATTTTTCATTAAGATTTCTTCATATATAATTTGTTTTTCTCATTTGCTATTTCTTTTTTGCGTTCTTGTGAGATTTCTTCAATGATCTTAATACCTGTTTCCATATCTAAGATTGATTGTATTTTCTTATCCGAAAGATGGGGTAATATTTTAATTCCCTCTAAAGGATGATCAATTATTATTACTTTATCACCATCTTTCCATCCATGTTTCCTCCGCATTTCTGAAGGAATAGTAATCCGTCCATGATTGCTTATATTTACTATTGTCATGTTATATAAATGGAGCTTTACAAATTTAAATATGCTTATAATTTTCAAAAAATGCTTAGCATAATTTTTTGAGATAAATGGTAAAGGCTCTTCTTGTCCCTAACATTAATTAATCTGTTTTTATTTAAAACTATTAAATAACTAGATTAGATACAAATATGACAACTGAAAAAGAAAACAATTATTATTTAAAGAAAAAAAGAATTCTGCTGAGAACTTTTGATGCTGCTCTAACTATGGGTAAAAATGTTCTGGTTGCGTATTTCGGGGAATCCAAATATAAGGAGCTTTCCACCACTGTAAGGAATGAATTTGAAATACTCATACCTCAAATCCCTTACATAGGTGGTGATGATAATCCTGGGACAGAATCTCTTATTTTTAATGTTATCTTATTACCACTCCTCCAATTTTTTGAGAAGGAAGGACTAGATTATTATGAAATAGGCAAGGTAACTTATGATTTGTTTGAGGCCTTTTATAAAGTTATACTCCTTAAAGATAATATCTTCAGTGAAGAATTTATAAACGGTGAAAAAGAAAGGGCTAAAAATTCCAAATTATGTAAATATGCAGATGATTGGGTATTTGATTTCATAAAAAGTGATGGCAAGAATTTTACTTTCGGTATGGACTATTCTGAGTGCGGGGTACACAAGTTCTATAAAGCTCAAGGTGCTGAGCATTTCATGCCAATAGTTTGTATAGCTGATCTTGCCCAGGCTCAAGCCTATGGATACGGTTTGTATCGTACTCAAACAATCGGAAATGGAGCTCCACTATGTGATTTCAGATACGTTAAAAACGGTAGTACTCCTCGAGCATGGCCACCAGATAATCTGCCGGAGTTTAAAAAGAAATAATCGATTATCAACTCTATAATATTAGGATTATTTCTGGAAAAAGCCACTAATTTAGTGTGAATTTCTTTCTTTTTTTCCCTTTACTTCTCCTTCTAAAACTCGAATTAACTCTTTTTTGCTTTTTTGAATATCAGTATCCAACTCTTCTTCTTTGGTAAAAAAGCCAATTTTATCGCTCAGTCATTTTCTCCATATATCCTTCGTATAAATCATCAATTATTTTATTTAAATTTGAAATCGAATTGTTTATAGCAGAGTTTTTTTTCAGCGAATCACTACTTAAATTAATCTCTCTACTGATTGTCCTCATCTCTCTTGACATCTCTTCTAAGGATTCAAATATGTATCGGTCATTTAATAACAAAGTTATTTTCTCTTCTTCTGATTTTCTTCGTGTATCCTCCATTAGTTCCCAATATAAATCCTCTACCCAATTTTTGATTCCGGAATCGTTTTTTATTATCCTTTCTCTATCACTTTCATCATAGTTGTCTAACTCCTTTATGTGGAATCCTGTAAATATGTCTTTATCCAATTGCATCTTTTCTGAAAACTTTTTACATAAAATAGAAATTGACTCTTCAATTTCAGGCGAAATTTGTTGATTAGTCATTATTGATGCCATTATCATTTCTTCCTTTCCCCGAGCCCATTCAGACTCTATTTGAAAATAATAGTTCAACAATTTTAAATTTTCGAAAGATTGCGTAAAAAACTCTTCCTTATTCGGGTGGTCCATAATATCATATATTCGTTCTAATATTTCTTTAGCCAACTGGGTTTGGGGAAAAGAATAAAATATTGATGGTCCTACTTTGGTATGAAAAAAGGATAATATAACGATCATTTTAAACTTTACTCAATATTCTTCTAGTCTTAAAAATAATAAGAAAATCTCAGCATATAAATTTCACGGGAGATTTGAATACTCTATATTACTTTTCAATTCTCGCTTTGATTTATATTTTGAGTGATATTCAAATATATAAGTATATCTAATCTCGCAATTTTTCGGATCTTAGAAAATGAAGGATTCACATATCGGGAAATCGGGTATTGGAGTTTGTAGAAGGTGATGGCACTTCATTTGATTATGGTTTTGATATTTCTGAATGTGGAGTTTATAAACTATTCAAAGGGTTAGGTGCTGAAAAAGACGTTCCATTCCAATGTATGAGTAGAGTCCGTGAGGCAAATATTTTTGGATATGGATTATTCCGAACTCAAACTCTTGCGACTGGAGCTCTTAAATGTGACTATAGGTATACAAAAAAACTTAAAACACCTCAAAAGATCACGGAAGAAGAAGTAACCTATTAGAAAAAAAAATATGCTTGGTATGTAAGGGTAATATCGAAGGTTTCAATAACTATATATGGCCAAAATGCGAAGTTTTGTATCGTGAAAATTGTACCCGAACTTTAATAGATTTGGAAAATGCATGCTGGGTTTGTGATGCTCCATTGGATGAATCTAAACCATTAAAACCTTCTAAAAGAAAAGAAGATGAAATTCCAATTAAGAAAAGCTCGCAAAAAGAAAGGAAATGATAACAGGCTGTTATGTTTTATTTCTTATTTTACATACGGGTATAGAAAGATATTATATATAAGTACCATAAACCATGTAATGAGCGATTAGATGTTGAAATATACAAATAACTTTAAGGAATATACTTTTTTGTAGCTTCTAAATACTGGGTATCCTTACCATAGTCAAAAGAGGCAATGTGAATAGGTTTTACAATGACTTTCATCCACTCGGTTAATTCAGATAAACCTTTCCAATATCCCCTAGCTTCTTCTTGAGACATATATCTACTGAATATAGAATGTGCGTCTTGATCCATAATTTTGTCATCCATGTTTGCTTTACCATAAATAATAACTCCTCTAGTGGGTGACCCTACTTCATCAATTAATACCGTAACGTTATTATTACGTCTGAGATTTCTGGCTCTACGGCTAGCTTTTGGAGTTCCTATGATAATTTCCCCTTTATCATAATTAAACCATACAGGAACGGCATGAATTGTGCCATCTTTATTATGAGTACAGATACGAGCAATCTTAGCACTATTTAGAAAATCGTCTATTTCTTTTTCAGTTAGATGAGGAGATTGTGTATATGACATTTTAACCATTACAAAAATAATATATTAACAAAAAAATAAGTATACTTTATTTAAAAATACATATCTCTCTTTAGTTGGTCATATAATTTTGAAATAATTATAAGAAAATAAATACAAGAAAGATTTAATTAAAAAAATTTTATTGAACAGAATATACTGCATCATTCGCAGTATAGTTAAATACGATAGTACATTAAATGAAATTCAAACTTAAATGAAATAACTAAGTGATTTTAAAAATGAAAAAAAGAAATATACCTCTTCTAATAATGCTAGGGTTATTTATAATTGCGATTATAACTGCTAGTATTGCGACAGTACTTGGTGTTCCTATTGTAGCTTTAAATGAGCTAGAACTCTCAATTGCATCATTTGATTATTGGACGGTGGGACATTTCCTCTGGGGTCTAGCTCTGTTTATCTTGGCTTTTACTTTAGGGTGGATAATTCACAACTTAACTGGTAAGCCAAAGGATCCGATCAACGATCCAGAATTTAAAAAATTCGTTCTTTATTGGGTAATTATCCTTTTTATTGCAATTCTTTGGGAAATCATTGAAAACACATTGCTCTATGTGGTAGGAATCAAAGTAAAATTTGACAGCGCAGCAAATATAATAACGGATATAACTATTTGGAGTATCGGTGGATGTGTGGGCTGGTACGTGACAGATTTAATGTTTTTAAGTGATAAATACCTCCGAGCCTATTACGTCTACGGATTTATGAGCTTAACAATGGGAGTACTCATATTTGTTATCTTCGGATTTATTACAACTAATTACTAAAACTAAACTCCTTTTTTTTTTATTCTGTTTATATCTATAAATTTGATGTGGTATATGTAATGGCTAACAATGGGTATACTCATATTTGTTATTTTTGGATTTATTACAACTAGTTGACGAAAGACATCTAGAACTAAAATCCTCTACGAAGATTACACTAATCTTACCGGGGATGAAGTCGCAATAAGAATACCGATTTTCTCGCATTTAGAATTACAAATGGGGAAAAAAGACATGTTATTAATCGTTGATCTCTCAAATAGTTTCGCTAGTAAAGCTGCTGTTAAGGCATTTACTGAAGCAGGTAAAATGACCGAAGGTTTCTTCGCAAAAACCGCCGTATTGGGAATAACCGGCGTTAAAAAAATACTTTTAAATGTTGTGAACGTGCTAACAAATGTTAATGCCAAACCTTTTTCTGATATTGAAAATGCTAAAAATTATTTAATAGAATAGATTTTAATGTGGTTTAGTTCTTTTAAATTCACATTATAATTATATAAACTAAGAAATTTTTGCATATTTTTTAAAGGAAATTGGATATCTTAATCTGGTATAACAATAGAAAGTGAGAGCTTTATAAATTAACCCTAAAAAATAAATATTCTCTGGTATTTTTGCTATCATTAGTTATAGAGATTTTAAAGATGACCGGAACTAAATTTGGTAGTCAGTTATATTATCTTCATTCATATGACTTTTTCCGAAAAAAAGTTATTGCGGCGAGTAAAGAAAATTGGGATTCACTTTGGCTTCCAGACCATCTAACTGGAATTGGTGGTGGCCTAATCGACGATTTCTTAAGCGTTTGGGCATTATTTGGGGCAATGGCAGAATTAGTTAAAGGAAAATCTTTTGGAACTGCGGTTACAGATCCTCATAGAATACATCCCGCAGTCCTAGCGCAATTATGTACCTCGATTGACCATCTCACAGAGGGTAACTTTATTTTAGGCATTGGGGCAGGGGAAGCCATGAATTTAAAGGCTTATAGCATTCCATGGAGGCATGCCCTTTCTAAAATGAGAGAATCTATAAACCTAATGAAAAAATTCTGGAATGAAGGGAGGGATGTCTCCTTTGTGGGTCAGCACTACAATGCGGTAAAGGCAGTTTTACTCCCAAAACCCGTATCAAAAATTCCAGTATGGATAGCTGCAAATAGTCCAAAAACATTAAGGCTAACTGGTGAAGTTGCAGATGGGTGGATGCCCGTTGGGATTGATCTTAATACATACCAGAGTAAAAAACAACAAATTGTTAAGGTATTGGAAGAAAAAGGGAGAGACTTAGAGAAATTTTCTTTCGGGGTGTTTCAATTTACTTATATTAATGATGACGAGAAGAAAATAAAGCAAAAAATACTTGGAAGTAAATTTGAATTATTGTTGAACCCTGATAGAATAAAAGAGTTAGGATACTGGAAAGATGAATATGAGGAGCTTTATGTTGAGACTACCGGATATAAAAGCGAAGATTTAAATATACTAAAAATTGATAGAGATGACGTTGCGAGATTTGATATCAGCAAATTAATGCCGATAGCTCAAGAAATTCCTGATGATTTAATACGTGAAAGCATGATGATTGGAACAAAAGAAGAAATAATTAAAAGAATTCGCAAGTATGTAGAAGCAGGTGCTAATCATTTTATTTTCTCATCTACTAATGGAGCATCAAGTAAGAATGCACCGTTTACTTATTGGGATGCTTCACGAATAATAAGTGAAGAAATTATTCCCTTATTTAAAAACTCTAATGTATAAATTCGATGAACTTAGAATTTTTGAAATCTTTAGAAAGATAAATTTTGTATGGATGAACTTGAAAAACGCCATTCAGGTGGAGAAATTAAACGATCATTCTTTAATTTCTTCTGATTCTTGAATAAAAAAAGGATAATATTATGCAAAGTGAAGAAGAGATATATAAGAAACTTCATAAAGAAATAGATGAACATATGCCTATAAGCTTCCCGGTACATGAAGCTGGTTTAGAAATTGAAATTTTGAAACTTCTTTTCACACCAGAGGAGGCTTCGATTGCCACTCATTTAAGTGCTCTACCGGAACCTTTAAATAAGATTCATAAACGAGTTAATAAAAGGGGCATCTCAATATCTAAAGAAAGACTTGAAGAACTACTAAATAATCTTAATGAAAAAGGGGCAATTCAGGGAGGGGGCTCGATTTACGATAAAAAACATAATAGGAGACGTTATAGACTAGCTCAATGGGCCATTGGCATGTTTGAATATCAATTAGGGAGATTTACAAAAGAGCTCGCCGTTCTCGCTAAAGACTACTCGCTTGGTGTGTTTTATAAAGAATTCCATAAGAAAAAGACTCCAGGGCAAATGCGTACGATTCCTGTAGAAAAAAGCCTCTCTCTAGAATACACAGTAAGCACTTATGACAATATACGAGATATAATTACGAATAGAGTTGATAAAATCGCAATAATAAACTGTGTATGCCGAGAACAGTATGATGTCCTTGAAGAGCAGTGCGAACTTTCGAGTACTCGCAGGTGTTGCGTTATGTTCAATAATGCAGCGGCTCGACGGATTAAGGATGGATTAGGAAAAGAAGTTTCTAAGGAAGAAATGTTTGATATTCTAAAAAAATATCAAAAGGAAGGTTTTGTTCTCCAACCGGAAAATTCCTATAACCCCTCTTTTATGTGTGTCTGCTGTGGGTGTTGCTGTGGAGTTTTAACAATGGCTAAACAATTTCAAAAACCCGCGGAATATTACTCTTCCAACTTTTACGCTCAATCGAATTCAGAACTTTGCAATGGATGTGAAACCTGTGTTGGACGATGCCAAATGGATGCTGTCACGCTTGAGAATGATAAAGCGATTGTAAATTTAGATAGATGTATTGGTTGCGGGAATTGTGTTCCGACATGCGGAATGAAAGCTATGAAGCTCTATAAAAAAGGAAAGACAATTGCGCCACCTAAGAGTTCCGGAAGATTGTATGCGAAATTGATGATGAAGAAAAGAGGTTTCATTGGCACTCTCAAAATGGTAGGGAAGATTTTGAGTGGAGGAAAAGTTTAGAAAAAAATCTTGATTTTTTAAGATTGCGAAGTAAATAATTTTGGTTATTAACTGCTCTAAATTGCTTTTTAAATTTAAAAACAAAAATATTAAAAAAATTATTAGAAGTAAAGGATTCATTTCAATGATAATTACAGAAAAAACAAATGAAAAAATAAGGAGCTGAGCAATAATTAACCCAAATATTGATAGAATCGGGAAAGGGGAAGTTATTTAGTGGATAGTAGGATTTCTGTTTTTATGGGTTAATATTTTTTATATATTGGACTATTGGACCGGACCTAAAACCAACAATCCCTCTAAATATCACATAAATATTATCAAAATAAAATCAGAGATTTTTAAAAACCCATTTTAATTTACATTGACGGGAACAAAAAAATCGTTTTTCTGGTTTTTGAGCGATATTAATATGGATATGCTCCTTATTCCACTTAGTACCCACGATGTTCTTACCACAGAACTCGCAATTACGTATTGCTGGCTTCTCTACTTCTTTAATTTCTTTAAAATCTTCCATGAATACTGATGTTGCGTTTAAATCTTATTTGCTGCTAATAGAATAATAATCTCAAATGTAAAGAGTATGTTATGTGTAATGATCGCCTTTTATAAATACCCTTTTATAAACTTAAAAAATAAGATTTATCATCGATTTTTCTAAATCCGCATTTTTTTTCATAAAAATAGTGGTTTTTTGTTACAAATGCGGGCAGGCTAAAAAGCTAATATTTTCTTTTAATCTTCATCATCTAAGAAATCGAGGTTTACAACCATCTTTTTTTTCTCTGTATTTTTTTTTAAAGTTGTTCCATTTTTCCCTAAATCGTTAATATTGTCAAATTTAATATCAGAAAACATCTGATTCATAAAACCCATATCATTTTGAGAACCTTGATTAAATAAATCTTCGAATTCTCCCAATTGATCTTGAAAATTTCCAAGCTTTTTTGATGCAACTTTTTGGAAAACCTTGCCAAATCCCTTACTAACTCTATTCATAAATTTTGAACTACCAATACCTTTTGATTTCCTTGACATACTTAATTCTTGGTGGATAAAGAAACTCCACTGATCTCGTGGAACTCCCATAGATTGGAGTTCTTTCTTCGCTTTCTGTATTAATTCTTTTTCTTCTTTTGAAAAAGAGTGTTTAGTCTTTTTTTTACTCATAACAAATTAAATAACGATTCTAAAGATATAAAAACTCGTAAAATTTAATTAACATAGCACCTCATTCTTTTCCTTTTTCCTTTAACCCTTAACTGTGATTTAGAAAAAAGTTCTTATCATAGTCTATACTAAATTTTTAAATGATCTTTCTACTTTCCATGATACAAAATTGTTATAGTGCTTTTATTTTATTTTCTGAACGATCACTTATGTCAAGGATTCTTTTCTCTCCCCCTCCTATACAATAATTTTATATATAAACATAATCTTCATAAAGAAACGGATTCCAAAAGTCCACAGGTATCTTTTAAAATTATTATAATATTTACTAATCGCTCTGATCTATATTGTTATTTAAAAATTGGTCTCGTGAGGTTACCATGTTGAGATAATGAACTGAGATAATTTTTAAATGAAACGTCTCACTTTATTACAATAATCAATGTAATCTTTTCCAAATTGTTGTCTTAACCAAGGCTCTTCTGAAAATGGAAATAAAATGAAAAGGATAATTCCTAATATTCCAGTAATTAATACTAATATAGACCAAGTTAAAATCATGAATCCACTAATAAAAATAAAAAGTCCTAAGTATTGAGGATTTCTTGTAAATTTATATGGACCATTAGATATGATCTTATTTCCTTTTAATCCAAAAGTACGATTTAATTTTAAGGTAG
>LAZR01002079.1_pt1 | contig 11941 bp, 9 predicted proteins | sample 329461 | NCBI WGS metagenome assembly LAZR01 (sample SAMN03002196, study PRJNA259156) | marine sediment metagenome | biome: sea floor; feature: Hydrothermal impacted sediments; material: marine sediment; isolation source: Loki non-amplified sample from Loki's castle hydrothermal vent sediment ...
GAATACCGCCCATTACCAAGCCGACGAAGCCGGCAGTAAAATAAAATTGCAGTGGTGTTACCACGGTATAGGCATAAATGCAAATTCCTATCCAAATAAAATTGAGCCCTATCAACGTATTGATGTTTCCAAAACGTTTTGAGCAGCTTGAAGTAATATACGCCCCTAAGATAGCGACGATTTGAATCAGTAATACGCTAACGATCAAACCGATGGTGGAATTCGTTTCGCCCCAATCCAATTCTTCGATACCAAAATAGGTGGCTATGAGCATGATGGTCTGTACGGCCATACTGTATACAAAAAAGGCACCCAAATATCTTTTTAGAGGTGCATTCGCCTTAATTTTTTCCCAGATTAGCTTTAATTCCTTAAAGCCGTTGAACATTACATTTTTAGTTAGGGTTTCCTTTTTGTTTCCTTTAGGTAGGTAGTAATAGGTATATTGGCTAAAACCGATCCACCAAAGTCCGGTGAGCACAAACGAGAGTCGGGTAGGCGTAGATTCGTCTTCAAAACCAAAAAAGTCAAATTTAAGAATCATTGCAAGACAAATAAGCAGCAGCAAAACGCTTCCGATATAGCCCAGCGAGTAGCCTTTGGCGCTTAGAGCATCTTGTTGCTCGGGGAAGGCGATGTCAGGCAGGTAGGAATTGTAAAAAACCAAGCTTGACCAAAATCCGATTAGGGCGGTGAAGTAACACAGAAGACCGAACCACAGTTGCTCTATATTGAACCAATATAGTCCAATACACGACAGTGCGCCCAAATAGCAGAAGAATTTCAAGAAAACTTTCTTATTACCAACATAATCGGCAATACCACTCAAAAACGGACTAAGAAAAGAAACGACCAAGAAAGCGGCAGCGGTTACGTAACTGATCAACGTATCATTGTTGAAATCCGTTCCTAAAAAACGTACAGTATCGTCGAGCACTTTTCCGTTTTCATCTTTAACCAGGGTTAGCGCCCCATAAAAAATAGGAAAAACAGAAGAGGAGATCACAAGGCTATAAACGGAGTTGGCCCAATCATAGAAAGCCCAGGCGTTCAGTAACTTTTTACTTCCTTTTACAAGCGGTTGGTCGGTCATGGTTGAAAGGTTCGTTGGCAAATGTAATCGAATATATTGATTGACCTATGTTCAATCTCATGGAAGGTCTAGTGCTGAATTTTTAGGTTATGACCATTGGGTAGCATTTAGTAGATTTCAACACTGTTTTTTAGTGAATTACATTTAATCTTTGCTCAAATTATAAAATAAAAAAAGCCGATCCAATAGGAACGGCTTTATGAGAGAATAGTTATTACGTATATTATTGGAACTTGGTTACTCCGAATTTTTTTGCTTCGGCTTTAGCAGCTGGCGCCCACTCCGTTAAATTTTTAATTCGTGTATCATTGGAAGGGTGCGTACTCATAAACTCCGGTGGAGCCTGACCGCCGCTATTGGCTTTCATGCGTTTCCAAAGCTCCGCCGCCTCATCCGGATTATAGCCTGCAATCGCCATAATTTGCAAACCGATACGATCCGCTTCGGTCTCGTGGCTTCTACCAAAAGGCAACATCACACCAACAGTAGATCCTACACCGTACGCTTGATTGAATATATTACGTTTTTGTGCATCTTGTATGGCTACATTACCGGCTACAGCACCTAGTTGCTGCAACATACCAGCACTCATGCGCTGTGCACCATGGTCGGCCAATGCGTGTGCCACTTCGTGGCCCATGACCACGGCTATGCCAGTCTCCCCATCGCAGATAGGCAGAATACCTGTGTAGAATACGATTTTTCCACCTGGCATACACCAAGCATTGACCGTTTCATCCTTAACTAGATTATATTCCCATTTGTAGTCTTTCAGATAGCCTTGGTATCCATTTGCAGATAACCATTTTTCGGCAGCTGCCGATATACGCTGCCCCACTTTTGTGATGGTTCTCGCTTCGGCTGTATTTTCGACCACATTGTTCTCTTCAAGAAACTGATCGTATTGAGCAAAAGCGGTTGGGAATATAGAACTATTCCCATAAAAGTTGAGGGTTTTTTTTCCGGTAAAGGGATTGGTCTTGCAGGCTGCAACGCCTATAAAAACTGTTAGAATTAGAATTATTTTTCTCATTATATTTAATTTAATGTTCTAGAGGAAACAAAGAAATAGGAAAAAGAGTAGCGTGGATAGAAATTAATAATCTATTATTCTTGCTCATCTTTTTCTTTCTGGCTGTCACTGACTACCATCCCTGTTATGCGTAACTGGGTAAAATCTTTTTGCACCTCGATATTGTTCTCTCCGTTTCGTTCGGTATCATTTAAAGCTACTAACTCATGATCTATTTCGATACTCTCGATTTTGAAAGGCATGCCATGCAACTGTATTTTAAATGTATCATAACTCGTAGCAAAAGAGCCATCCTTGAACTGCTGTATGATAAGTTCGTTTTCCTTACCTAAAAGTTTGAAATTGCGAAGACTGAATTTGCCGTCTTCGTAGGCGTATCCATCTTCTGCATCTTCATAAACCGTGGAATTTTCGTCTCCTTTGGTATAATATACGTCTAAAATCAATTCTTCGATTACTTTCTCGCCAACATACTGTTGTATCGGATATCTTGGAATAATTGCTCCGGCTTTGATAAAAAGAGGAATTTTGTCAAGATCGGCTTCAATCCATTTTTCCTTTCCTCCTTCAATAATTTCATCATTCCAATAATTATACCAATTCCCCCTTGGAATGTACATGCGCCGTCCTTTGGCGTTCGGTTCCTGAATGGGACACACCAAAATTTGTTCACCGAATATAAATTCGTCCGTTCTGAAGTGGGTCTGGGTATCTTCTTGGTCGTAACAGACTATGGGTTGCAACATTGGCTTTCCTTCTTTCGAATACCGCCAGAACATGGTGTACAGGTAGGGTAACAACTGGTAGCGGAGTTCTATGAACTTACGCACAATATCGGTAATTTCCTTACCGAAAGACCATGGTTCTTGATCACCGTGGTCGCCGCTCGAATGAACCCTACAGAACGGATGAAAAATACCCAATTGAATCCACCGGGCGAACAATTCACCATCAGGCTGTTCTGCAAAGCCTCCAATATCGGAACCTACAAAAGAATAGCCGCTCATGCACATACGTTGCATTTGTACATTGGCTATCCAAAGATGTTCCCATGTGGCAACATTATCCCCTGTCCAAGTTGATGAAAACCGCTGGGTACCGGCGTATGCGGCTCGGGTAATAACCATCGGTCTTTTAGGATATACATATTTTTTTACGCCTTCATATGTGGCCCTGACCATTTGCATTCCATATATGTTGTGCGCTTTTCTATGGCTGCAGGGGTTGCCGTCATAGTAATGTCGAGTATCTATAGGGGCGGTTTTAGTCGGTACTTCCATAACGGCTGGTTCGTTCATGTCGTTCCAAACGGCGTGAACACCCAATTCGGCCATAAATTCTTTGTAAAGATCGGCCCACCATTCCCTAACTTCAGGATTGGTAAAATCGGGAAAATTACATTCCCCTGGCCATACTTTTCCCTTCATATTTGGGCCATCGGCACGCTTACAGAAATAATCGTTTTCCAAGGCTTCTTGATACACCCAATACTCCTTATCGATTTTGATGCCCGGGTCGATCATGACCACGGTCTTGAAGCCGTCTTCTTCCAAATCTTTTATCATGCGTTTGGGATTCGGAAATTTCGTTTTGTCCCAAGTGAAGCAGCGGAAGCCATCCATATAATCAATGTCAAGATAAATGGCGTCACAAGGTATTTTTTCGTCCCTAAATTTCTGGGCGATTTCTTTTACTTGGCTTTCTGGAAAATAGCTCCATTTAGATTGATGGTACCCCAAGGCCCATAGCGGAGGAAGCTCAGGTGCACCCGTTAGGTTGGTGTAGGCTCGGACGACTTTTGGCATTTCCGGTCCATAGAAAAAATAATAATTCATTTCACCGCCATCGGCCCAAAAGCTGGTGGTCGTACGTCGTTCGTGCGCAAAATCAAAATGTGTTTTAAAGCTATTATCGAAAAAGATGCCGTACGCTTGATTATTATGCAAACCAATGTAAAATGGAATCGCTTTATACAACGGGTCTTGGTCTTTTCCGTAAGCATACGAATCCGTTACCCAATTGCTGATCCGTTTGCCTTTCAAGTTACTATGGGTAGCCTTATCGCCCATTCCATAATAGCTTTCGGAGTTCTGGGTTATTTTACCCATCTTGACGGTATTTCCACCGTATTCGTAATTTTCTTCCCAATGAAATCCTAGCTCGTCTTCATTGATGATATTACCGTCAAGGTCTGAAATTTGGGTTCGTAAAGTACGTTTGTCTACAAGTACCTGAACTTTTGTGGTTTCGATAATATACTCGGTTTTGGTCTCCACAATATCCAGGTGGTTGTATCCTCTTCTTGCGTCGGGGTCGATAGCATACGAAAAATCGTTTTCAAAGGTGTGCTCGGTAGCATAACGAAAGCGTATGGTACGGTCTTGAATAACAGTGATTTCAAGAATTACACCGTTTTCGGTGGTAAAGTAAAATCTGTCTTTGTCCCTTATATATTTGGTAATATGGTTCGGATAAAGATTGCCTTTATATTCAAGTTCTGTATTGGTAATCATATGCCTTATAGTATTTGGAGACCAGCAAAAATAACAATATTAAGATATAATTTTGCAGCGAATCGTCAGCATTTGTCAACTTTTCCGATGGAATCGGTTGAATGGTATTATTGAAAAACGACAATACTTAAAGGGGGAATGGTCAACTCAACCGACTGCTCGCGACCGTTCCACGGTTTTTCGATAAGTTGGGTCAGTTTGGTGTCCATGCCGGATCCGCCATATTTTTTATCGTCACTGTTTAAGATTTGCTTAATCTTCCCAGAGTCTTTAGGCAGGCCGATGATATATTTTTCCCTAGGAACCGGGGTAAAGTTACACGCCACAAAGAGGTCGTTTTTAGTATCATGTCCTCTTCGAATATAGGTCAGAACAGAATTTTCATTATCCCCGTAGTCGATCCATTGGAAGCCATCGGGACTGAACTGTTTTTCGTAGAGTGCAGGATAGCCTTTGTAAAGCTTGTTTAAATCCTTTACCAGTGCTTGAACGCCGGCATGTACTTCGTATTGGGTCAAATGCCAATCGAGGCTTTGTTGAAAATTCCATTCAGAGGTCTGTCCGAATTCCCCGCCCTGAAAAATGAGCTTGGTGCCAGGGTGCGTAAACATATAGCCGAAGAGCAGTCGAAGGTTTGCGAATTGCTGCCATTCGTCGCCGGGCATCCGGTAAACCAATGATTGTTTACCGTAGACCACTTCGTCATGTGAAAATGGCAACATAAAGTTTTCCGTGAAGGCATAGGTCATGCCGAAGGTCAGGTCGCTTTGATGGTGTTTGCGATAGATCGGCTCCCTTTTAAAGAATCGCAGGGTGTCATGCATCCATCCCATCATCCACTTCATCCCAAAACCGAGTCCGCCAAAATTGACCGGTTTCGATACTCCGGCAAATGCCGTTGACTCTTCGGCGATGGTCTGTACGTCTGGAAAACTGCCATATACCGCTTCATTGAATTCCCTTATAAAAGATAGGGCTTCGAGATATTCGTTATTACCGTACATATTGGGCTGCCATTCGCCTTCCTCCCTAGAATAATCTAAATAGATCATGGAGGCAACGGCATCAACCCGCAGGGCGTCGACGTGAAATTGATCGAGCCAGAAGATGGCGTTACTGATTAAAAAGGCACGGACTTCGTTACGGCCGTAATTAAAAATAAGGCTCTTCCAATCGGGATGATATCCTTTTTGTCTATCTGGATGTTCGTAGAGGTGCGATCCATCAAAAAATCCGAGACCATGGGCATCCTCAGGAAAATGCGACGGTACCCAATCTAATATAATTCCTATTCCCGCTTCGTGCATTTTGTCTATTAATAATTTAAAACCTTCAGGGTCTCCGAAACGAGATGTAGGGGCGAAATATCCGGTAAGCTGGTACCCCCAAGAGGGGTCGTACGGATATTCCATTATCGGCATAAATTCTACGTGCGTAAAGCCCATATCCTTTACGTAGGCCACTAGATCTTCACCGAGTTGCTCGTAGGTGAGAAAATCATTATTTGCATCCCGCTTCCAAGAAGCTAGGTGTACCTCGTAAACTGAAAATGGAGTATCCAATGAATTTTTGGATTTCCGATTTTCCATCCAGTTTTTATCTTTCCAATCATAGTTATTATCCCATATGATAGATGCCGTTTTTGGGGGCTGTTCGCAATAGCGGCCAAAGGGATCTGCCTTCTCTGTTACGACCCCGTGATTGTTGGAATGGATTTTATACTTATAAATTTCGCCATGGCCGACTTCGGGAATAAAGCCTTCCCAGATACCACTCGCGTCCCATCGTACGTGAAGGCGATGTTCGTGCTCATTCCATCCGTTAAAATTGCCGATTACAGATACCGAGCGCGCGGAAGGTGCCCAGACGGCAAAATAAGTGCCTTTGATACCATCCACTTCCATAGGGTGCGAACCTAATTTTTCATAAAGGCGAAAGTGCTTGCCCGATTTGAAAAGATTGATATCGAATTCAGAGAAAAGACTATACACGGTAACTTCGGCCATAATATAAGGTAGGATTACGAATAGAATTTGATGTCAAAGCTAAACAACTTTGCCTAACGTCAGACTCCTTTATTATTTTTACTTAATGAATAACTAATTTTCGGACAAAAGATACGGATTTTTAAAAAACGGAACGCTTTTTGAAAGTTTAAGTTTATAATACGGAATGTTAACCATCAAAAATTTAGAATTATGAAAAATGTAGGAATAGTGTTGGGTGCTTTTTTAACCTTAGTATTAGTATCGTGTCAGGGCGATCAAGGACCTCCGGGATTTGACGGTTTGGATGGTCTCGATGGCATTGATGGTGAAGCCGGAATACAAGCCCAGGTCTTTGAGGTCGAAGGCGTAAATTTTGATTATATCGTTGCAGATAACCTTTATGAGAGCATTCTCACTTTTACCGACTTCACTAGTTTTGAAGTTCTGCCCAATGACGCTGTTCTCGTATATCAATTTGATCGAACGGTCGATTTTGAGGATGGTGGATCAGAAAATGTTTGGAACCTTATTCCCCAAAGTTTCTTTTTAGATCAAGGTACGATTCAATTCATTTCGGGCCATACCTCGAAGGATGTGGAAATATTGATCAGCGGTAATTTTAATCTATCCAACCTTGACCCAGGTTTTACCGATAATCAAATTTTCCGTATCGCTATCGTACCGGGAGTGGCTGCGACGTCAAAAATGGACAAAAGTAATATGGCTGCGGTAATGAGTTCTTTGGGACTTACTGAAAAGGATGTTCAAAAAATACGTGTAAAATAAGCTTTATTGTGATATTAATATATGGAACCCTGCTATATAAGTGGGGTTCTTTATATATATATCACGGATGTTCCTTCATGCCTAGTGAAACTTTATGACCAATTTTACGTAGATATAAAGGATAGGAAATAGGATTACATACGTCTAATTCAATACCATAAAAATAAAATTATCATGTATACTAAAATAGCGATTGCCCTCTGTTTACTATTGACAAACTGCAAGGGAAACTCACAGGAAAATAAGACCGCAATGGGAAAGGATGACCAGACCGAACAGAAGTTCGAGGTTACCAAAACGGATGCCGAATGGCAAGCGGCACTTACACCCATGGAATATCAAGTTCTTCGGCATGAGGCAACCGAAAATCCGTTTTCAAGTGAATTGCTTGAAAATAAGAAGAAAGGCACGTATGTCTGCGCTGGTTGTGGGACCGAGGTTTTTAAGAGTGATACTAAATTTGATTCAGGTACCGGATGGCCTAGTTTTTATAAAGAGGTAGAAGGTAATGTTGCCTATGACGTAGATTATAAGATTGGATACAAGCGTACCGAAGAGCACTGTGCCACTTGTGGTGGCCATCTCGGTCATGTCTTTGAAGATGGGCCCGAACCGACCGGATTACGACATTGTATCAATGGTGCGGCTTTAAAATTTGTACCAGCTACAAAGTAGCGATTGATAGTGAACTTGCAGTTTGCGTTGTAGAAATATAGAATTTAACATACTTTCTCTTAGTACGCTAGGTGGGGTCGCCATATCATACTTATTCAGGTGGTAGTAATTGTTCATTGCAAAAATTTTCCACCGTATCCTTTTAGGGTAGAGCGATTATAAAGGTTGATTGCATTTGATGGGACTGGCCAATTATTAAATTGATACATCTATTTCAATCGCCTAACACTCCATAGTATTAGGTTAAGCTTGTATTGCGGTTCTATAAGATATTGTATTTTACCTAGACCACTAAACTCTAAAACTATATCAAACTTTGACAATGCTTTGGGTTTCAGTTTTAATTCTACGTCAAAGTGAAATAGGATAGTACTTGTTCGCGAGCTCTTTTTCACAATTATACCACGAAGTGTTATCGGTAGATTGCAATACTTTCAAGGTTTTGAATGTGTCTTATCCCTTGTTCAACAACAATCTTCAGCGACCTTTCAAACTTCAGTTCCTAATCGGTAAATGGTCTCATGTTATCGACAGAATTCCTTACTTTTGCACTTCTTTAAAACTCATTAGCTAAAACACAATACTATGGCCGATTTTGATATAATTGTTTTGGGCAGTGGCCCCGGAGGATATGTAACTGCTATACGTGCTTCGCAACTTGGTTTCAAGACCGCTATCATCGAGAAAGAAAGTCTTGGTGGGGTCTGCTTGAACTGGGGCTGTATTCCTACCAAGGCACTGTTGAAATCTGCCCAAGTTTTCGAATATCTAAAACATGCCGGAGATTACGGATTGAAGGCCGACAATGTGGAAAAGGATTTTGAAGGGGTAGTGAAGCGCAGTCGAAATGTAGCCAATGATATGAGCAAGGGTGTTCAGTTCTTGATGAAAAAGAACAAAATCGAGGTTATTAAAGGTTTTGGCACCTTAAAAACAGGAAAGAAAATATCCGTAAAAACGGAAGACGGCAAGACAGAAGAGCACAGCGCCAAAAATATCATTATTGCAACAGGTGCACGAAGCCGGGAACTTCCCAGCTTAAAACAGGATGGGAAAAAAATCATAGGCTACCGTGAAGCCATGACCTTGGAAAAACAACCCAAGAAAATGATTGTAGTAGGTAGCGGTGCCATCGGTATTGAATTCGCCTATTTCTATAATTCAATGGGCACCGAAGTAACTGTAGTTGAATATTTGCCCAATATTGTTCCAGTAGAAGACGAGGATATCTCTAAACAATTGGAACGCAGTTTCAAAAAAATGGGTATTAAAATCATGACCGCATCTGAAGTTACTAAGGTTGATACTTCCGGTGAAGGGGTGAAGGCTACCGTTAAAACTTCTAAAGGGGAAGAGGTGCTCGAAGCGGATATCGTGTTATCAGCGGTCGGCATTAAATCCAATATCGAAAATATTGGCTTAGAGGATGTAGGTATTAAAACGGATAGGGATAAGATTTTAGTTAACGACTTTTACCAAACAAATATCCCTGGGTATTATGCAATTGGTGATGTTACCCCTGGTCAAGCTTTGGCCCATGTTGCATCTGCGGAAGGTATTCTTTGTGTAGAAAAATTGGCCGACATGCACGTCGAACCTTTAGATTACGGTAATATTCCCGGTTGTACCTACTGTACGCCCGAAATAGCTTCCGTAGGACTTACGGAAAAACAGGCCAAGGAAAAGGGATTGGACATTAAAATTGGTAAATTCCCTTTTTCCGCTAGTGGAAAAGCCAAAGCCTCCGGTTCGCCAGATGGTTTTGTGAAGGTCATTTTCGATGCCAAATATGGCGAATGGTTAGGTTGCCATATGATTGGTGCCGGTGTTACCGATATGATTGCCGAAGCGGTGGTCGCACGTAAGCTTGAAACGACCGGTCACGAAATTTTAAAATCGGTACACCCGCATCCTACCATGAGTGAAGCCGTTATGGAGGCAGTTGCGGCGGCTTATGACGAGGTTATCCACCTATAAATAAAATGTGACGCATGCTCAATCTATTTCGAATCACTGCTATTCTTGAAGGTATCTCGTATTTGGCACTCTTTGCCGTAACGATGCCCCTAAAATATTTGGCAGATTTACCGATGCCCAATAAATACGTAGGTTATGCCCATGGGATACTATTTATCGCCTATATCGTGTTGGCGATAGTTTTTTGGACCATGAAAAAGTGGGGATTCAAAAAGGGATTCGTGTTATTAATGGCATCACTCTTGCCCTTTGCCACCTTTTATGTCGACAAAAAATATTTAGCGCCGCAAGCGAATTAAAATACAGTGGTAGTTGCTTACGTATAAAAGCAATTGCAATCACCCAATAAAAAAAGCACCTGTTTCCAATTCAAAAATTGGCAATAGGTGCTTTTGTTTTTCAATATATATTCTGTTGGATAGCTATCTAAAGTGCCGCGCAGATAAAAAGGTGTACATATAACCAACGGTCACTGTTGACCAAGTTGCTTCACCTAGGTCTATAGCTGTATATGAGATATTGATTTCCGATTGCGGACCCACTTGAAAGCCTATTTGGGGGCGATAGTAAAATCCGCCATCATTACCTTCATTCAGTCCGATGGCATGACCTACATCACCGCCAATAGAAAAAGACTTGGCGGGCCAAATGCGTAAAGACGCTGCTAAAGGTGCAAATTGTACACTAGGCAATTTTACACTTACCGTTTCTGCCTTAAAGGTTTCCGGAAATCCATGTAGTATTCCCGCTTTAATCCCTAAATCAAAAATTTTGTTGGGCGCCCAGAGATATCCGATATCCGCTCCGATAACGATTCCGATTTGGTCATTTAAATCCCCGAGCGGTATTCCGCCATGGGCACCGATTTTAAAGCCTTCCTGTGAAAATACAGTGGTGCATGTTATCATTAAAAATAATACGGGTACAATAATTTTTAAAATTTTATCCATCGCTATAGGGGTTGGTCCTAAGTTTTTACTATCAAAAACAACCTCTAGAACGTAATATGTAGCGTTTTTGTTGTAAAAGACCAGCAACTTTCTAGCTTGGAAAAACCACCGCTGTATAGATGAAGGATTAGCCTTTTGAAATATCTCCTGAGCCTGAAGTTTTGGTGTCTACCTTAGTTGGATTTCCACGATAGCTTATATCTCCGGATCCTGAAACTCTTGCTTTCAGCATTTTATTGGCCGTCACCTTGATATCCGCCGATCCCGAAACGGTAGCTTCTACATTGTCCGCTACTAAATCGTAAGCCTTGATGTCTCCCGAGCCTGAAATGGCAGCCTCAAAATCAGTGGTAGTTCCGCTGAGGTTCATGTCTCCGGAACCCGACATCGAGGCACTTATGGAACTAGTTTCCAGGTCTAATGTAATATCCCCGGAGCCAGACATGGCAGTTTTAAAATCCGAAGTCTTAAGGGTCATTTTTCCTACGATATCCCCTGACCCGGATAAGTTTAGGGCCTCTATACTTTCTACAGGTACAGTAATGCGAATACCTTGTTTCGAGATTGAAGGCTTCAAATTGATTCCTTTTTCCTGTTTAATAACCAATTTCCCATTTTTTACTTCGGTAATAATATATTCTAACAAATTTTCTTCCCCTTCAATGGTCAATGCACCCTCTTTACCAGAGACTAAATCAACATCAAACCATCCTGAGACAGAGATTTCATCGTATTCATCGACATTACGTTCAATACTAACGGAATTACCGTTGCCATTAACGCCCTTGCCCCATTGTCCTGCGCAAGAGGCTGTAACTAAAACCACTAAACTTAAAACGGCTACTTTTTTCATGATGTTCTTGTTTTGACCCAAACAGCATCTAAATATGGACTACCGAGTGCGGTTCAGGTTTTGATTGATGTTT
>LAZR01002080.1_pt1 | contig 11935 bp, 22 predicted proteins | sample 329461 | NCBI WGS metagenome assembly LAZR01 (sample SAMN03002196, study PRJNA259156) | marine sediment metagenome | biome: sea floor; feature: Hydrothermal impacted sediments; material: marine sediment; isolation source: Loki non-amplified sample from Loki's castle hydrothermal vent sediment ...
ATAGTAATTTTAATTGCATTTTCAGGTATTTATTTTAGCATTTTTTTCATTATAATTTTAATATTACGAGCAGTCACCATTGCTGAAATTAAAGATTTTATAAATGTTCTCAAAAATTCAATTTTAAAAAATTAATTTAGATATTGATGATTAATGGAATCTGGGAAGCTCTAAGAGAAAACCTCTATATATTCTTAGAAAATTGAGGCTTCCCATAGCACATTTTATTTAATTCAAAAGAATTTCAAATGATTTTCAAGTTTACATTTTTGCTTTTTCATTACTTATGTTTGCAACTGGAAAAATCAAATGACTTACGTTTTGGTTAAATCACTAGAAAAAGTATGGAATTGTATGTAAAGAAAAGGGATTTAAAAGAAAATATTATTTTATTGGGTTTAAAATCTCATATAGAAGTTTCAGGTTTAATAAATCAATATCATTGTCTTGTTTTACCAATGTTAACTATTTTATCGTTTTTCATTAAATAATCTACATTATTCTTAAAAAGACTATCATAAAACTTTAGAGCTTCTAATTTGTCTATATGGTCTTTTGCTAAGGAAAAAAATCCAGTTCTCTTTTCGTGACTTACTTTAGCGACAATTCCTTTTGCTAATAAACCATATTTTTCTCTAAATATCGTGGTTCTAACGGAAGCCTCATCTCTTTTTATACCTTTAGCGATTTCCTTTATGGTTTTTCTGTTATTGTCTTCTAAGAATTTTATGATTTCTTCTCGAATTGTCATAATAATTTAGCCAATTCTACAAGTTCTAAAAGTGCTATGAGTATAACAGTTTTTTAATTTATTTCTGTTATATTATAGTTATACAGAGTTATATTATGGTTATATAGAGTAAAATAACTCCGATTATCTCAATCTAACTTATATGTATCCTAAAATAATTTAATATTAATGAAAATTGAAGATAATGAATCGGAACATTCCTATAATTTTAAAGGCAAAATATTAGTAGAAGAAGATTTAATTCTCAGAGATATAGATGATTATTGGAACGAATATGACAATTCTGAGATTATTGATTAGTTTATAATTTATTCATAAATTAATAACCTATCCCTTAATATCAGCATTAATATCTTTGAATAAATACCTAATCTTAAAATAAGAGTTTTAAGAAAATGATTAGTTATAAATTGATAATTGTTATAAAAGACCGACAAAACTCTAAGAGAGTAGTGTGACTTTAACATGCCAGATGCAAAATTTCTTGAGGAATATCAGCTTTATAGAAAATTTGAGTTTAGATTACCATCATATTTTCGTGAAATGAAGGATGTAAATATTAATATGTTTTGCCCAAATTGTAAAGAGCCTCGAACATTTAGATTTTTACATAAATACAAACATGAGAATAAACTAATCATAAGAACAGGGAGGCTACCACCAAATAGACCTGTTGTTCCTATTACTCCTATGAGTCCTGATTTAAGAGAAAACAATATTATTCAATTTAATTACATTTGTGCTTCTTGTGAAAATTATAATAGAATCTTTTCCTTGAGAGTAGGAAAAGATAGAAAATTTATTGAAAAAGTGGGGCAATATCCACCATGGGATATAAACATTGAAAGAGACTTGAAAGAAATTCTAAAGAATCATTCTGAAAATTACAAAAAAGGTAAAATTTGTGAATCCCAAAGTTATGGAATAGGAGCTTTTGCTTATTATAGGAGAATTATTGAAGATATTATTGGAGAATTATTAGAAGCTATCCAAGATTTATTAATTGGGGAAGAATTAGAAAAGTATCAAAAAGCATTAGAAGGAGTAAAAAAAACTAACAATACTGCAGAGAAAATATCACTTGTAAAAGATTTATTACCACCAATACTAAAAACAGAACAGTTTAATCCTTTAAAAACAATACACGATGCTTTAAGTAAAGGGTTGCATGGAAGAACTGATGAAGAATGTTTAGAAGATGCAGATTCAATTAGAACTTCATTAGTATTTCTTGTAGATGCTGTATTGAATCGAAGGAAACGACAACAAGAATACACAGAAAGTATGAAAAAAATTATAGAGAAGCAAAGGAAAAAAATAGAAAGAAATTAAGTGTGAAAAAATAAAAAAGTAAAAGAAGGTTACAAAATAAAGAAATGTTAAAATTTGGTCTTTAGGATTAGTGAAATAGCCAAATTAAAAAATTTTACAAGCAAAAATAAAAAAAGTAGTTAAAAAAAAGTAAATTATAATTTATTCCATTCTTCCCAATTTATGAAGTCTTTCATTGGTTTCCCTGAGTAGCGTATTAGGACTCTATTGTTTTCAACTTTGGTTGAATTATTTATCATTTTATCTTTAACCAATTTGGTTGCGTAAAATTTTACTTTCCCTACTGTCCAATTAATTTTCTTACTTATCTCGTATCCTGTCATATTTGGGTTTTTGTCTATGAAATCATACAATAAATATTTATTATCGAGTGCTTTCTTCCTCCTTATTTCATTAGCTTTTAACAAAATATTCTCTCTTTTCATCCTATATTCCTCCCAAAATGAATTTCATTGTTTATTTTTTTATTAATATTTTTACTCATTTTTTTGATGACAGTTGTTAAAACTCAATTTATATATTTAAATCTTTTCCGACAAAAAATATTTTGTATGGTATTATTTACCTTTAAATTATAGAAATTCCCTTTAAATACCATTTTCAATAATTTCTTCTTCTTCCTTTAACACTTTACAAGCACTTATCCCTTTTTTAGTTAAAGAATAAGTCATTTTCTTTTTTGAAGGTTTTTCTCCAACAAAGCCATTGGAAACTAATTTGCCTAAGGATTTCCCAAAGTATTTTAGTTGTGATTTTCCGCGAAAAAACTTTTGAATAAAGGGTTTTGACCAACGAGTATACAATTGACCTTTATTAGCTTTACAAATTGCAATTAAGGTTAATTTTTGATTAAATCTTTAAGCTCTTTCATTCCTGAATCAATGTTATCATTATTTATTTATAAGAGTGTTTTCTACCTTAAAATATTCCTTATTAAGAGATTGATTATAATAAATTTTATTCTCGTTTTAAAAAAGTAGTTAAAAAAAAGGGTTTAAGCCTTTTTTAGATTTTCTTCAAGCTTTTTAGCTTTTTGGTGTTTCTTACGAGATATTTCAGTTTCCTTTTCTTGATTTTTAGCGAAAACATTTGGTAATGGAGTAATAAAGGATAAATCCCCCTTCATAATCATTTCTTTTATTTGATTTACTGAATTAGTTAAATCTTCCATATCCCCTTTTAGCCCTTCAATTGTAGCATTTAAACCTTCATTCACTTTATTCAATCTCCCTATTTCCTTTTCTACTTCAGTAATCTTCTTATTTCCGTTCCCTAAACTAACTAAAGCATCAATCTTATTGACATAATACAAAGCTAATTCTTCAAATTCGCCTTCTTTAGCATTATTGAACATATCGTTATAATGCTCATCACGAATATCACCTTTTTGTCCCATTAATCTTCCAATAATACCCTTATTGATTGAATTTCCGTCTAAAGTACTGTTAAAGAACCTTCTAATGCTTTTTGGAGTTATATTATACAATTCTAACTTATCAACGATTTGCTTCATTTTCTCAGTAAAATATCGTGCATCCATTTTCTTTTCTTTAACAGCAAATAAGTATCGGTTCTGTGGAATTTCTGAGAGATTTTTCTTTTTAGATTTGTTAATTTTATCTAATCGGTCTATAAGATATAAATCAATCATTTTACAAGCTTCAGTTCCAAAAAAGGTTTGATATAGCTCGTCATCTTTTTGTCTTTCACCTTCTAAATAACAAATTTCGAATCTTGGCAAATATCCTAATCTAAATCGCTCAATTGTTAGGTTAAATAAATCTATATCATCTAAACTACTTGACATTTTGCATAATAATATCGCCTTATCCCTTATAGAATTAAGAGAATCCCTAATTTGCTTCAAATATCCCTTTTTGTCGCCTTTAGGTATCATCTCTTTTACTAGCTTTCCTTCTTTATCTACACCATTCCTTCTCCATGTCTTTTCCCTAACATTCCTTATCGCTTCTTTAGGCTTCTCTTTTCTCTTATACTTCACATCTATTCCTAATCTACTATAGAAACTTAGGAGTTTCGAGAAAACATATTGTCGTGCAGAATTCCAAGCTATAGGAGTTTCAATTTCCTTTTTATTTAGTATATTCTTCCATTTCTTATCATCGGTATTAGTTAAATATCCAAAAAAGTTATTTAACTGTTTTTTTGCTATTTTAGATTGCTCTAAAACATCTAATTTTAAATCTTCTTGATGTTCATGAGCTAATTCAGAAGGGCTTTTTCCAAGAAATTCACAGAACTTAGCCATTAAAGAAACTCTCGAACTCTTGGATTTTATCCCTTCTAACCATTTTACAATATATTTATCTTTCTCTATAGCCGTAAAATTGTTTATTTTCTTAAATTGACCCTTCTCATTTTTTTCAATTGCCATAATTGAAAAGAACTAATTCAAATTTATAAATTTACGGTTTTTTTCTGAATCTTATAAAGAAAAATCTCTCAGAAATTCCATGTGAATTTATGCTTAGGGAAGTAGCTATTTAATGTTTTATGTGTCAAAAATAAAAACTCTCCCAGTTTTGCCTTAATGACCTCTACTCCATCAAATTCGATATTATCCCCGAAATATGAAGGCAGATACCGTATTATAAAATCTTGGAGATTTTCTAATTTAGTTGGAAAGTATTGCTCTATTAAATAATACAAATAATATCGAGTATTTATTATTATGCTGTTATCTACAATAACCGATTCAAGATATTTGTAAACAAGCTTATGGGTTTTATTGATTTTTAGGAGTAGTTTAACTGTTAGATTAACTAACAGCGTATTCATGTGTTTTGTTAGCTTAGGTTCATAGTCTTCAGAATAATCTATAATACTTTTTATGGCTTGGTCGCTTTCTATGTTTTTGAGCAAATAAGACTTATAGATATTATAAATTTCAGTCTTTATTTTCTCCATTTGCTCCCAACATCATCATTTTTAGGAATATATTTCCTAACAAAATCCATATTAATTTTCATTATTTACCACTTTTTTTTATTTTGCTTGTTTTTCTCTTAAATCCGAAGATACTTATTTCTATTACTCATTTTCTTTTACCTTTTTTCTATAGTTTTTAATTTTTTTTCCTTATTTTTTGTTTTGGTTAGTAGATTTGATATAATCCAAAAAAAACATCCATATAGCTCTATTTGTATGTGCATACATCTTTTTGATTCTTTTTTGCGTGAACAAATCGAAACCCCCCCGAACCCCCCCAATAGTAATTCTTTCCTTTCCTTTTCCAACCGCCTTTTTGAGCATATATCGAAAGAGATGATATATATAAAAATATATATATATATCTCGGAAATATTTGTGCGTATGTACATACAAATCGAGCTATATAGGTATTTTTTTGGCTATTCTTTAAGGAGTTTTGCCGAATCATTTAGTTTTTAAACCTCGTTTCTCAATTTCTAAAAGTATTCCTATGATATATTTCTTCATATCATTATAAAGCACACTTTTGGCTCCATATTTTTTTAATTTATGTCCGAACCTATTTTTTATATCCTCTCTTACATTATTCACATTAATTACATCCCATTCCTTCTCTACTACATCAGTAGGATTGTTATTGCCAAAAACATCTTTATATGTTTCGTTCACCATATTGATAAAAAGTCCACTAAGATTATGCTTCCCCGTATAATCACCTTTTCTAATATCGAAATGTACCAAAAGTTTCCTTAATTTAGCATTAAACTCTTCCAAATTCACTTTGCGGGAATTTACTGATATACAAAATCTAATATTAGTAGACCTTTTTTCCATAATAAATCACCGCATTAACTTAATTTCTGATATTTCGCTTTAGCTTGGTCTTTCACATCTTCTAAGATTTGGTCTCTCCTTAACCTATTTCGACTAATAGAGTGATAGAGCAGAGCCATAATATCTGAGGCTAAGGAAACCAACTCCTTCATATCTTTAATTGAAGCTTTCTTCAATTTCTCGATACAATTATATTTGAGTTGGTTTAGTTTAATATCGAACATTTAATTTTTGCCTCATTCTGTTGTTTTTATTACGTTTTGAAGGGAAAAACTTTAAATAGGCAAAAACAGTATTATTTAATTGGATATTACTATTTCCTACCATATTTTTTGAGGTGGCTTGACAGAGCCTCTCACATCTCTTTTTTTCTATGAAATATCACTTCCAGTGGCATTTTTGATTATATAATTAGTATTCTTGTTTATAATATCCTCAAGTTCAGCCTTCATTGTTCTACCATTGCTTACTGCTTGTAATTTCAATTTTTTATGGATTTCGCTACTTATTCTTATATCCTTAATCTTTTCTGTCATGTTTATACTCTATTCCTCTATTATTTTTTGTTTTATTTACAAAACAATGAGTTTTGTATTTATTATTGATTAGCAAATACCTTGTTAACTTTATAAAGATTTCGTTTCTAATCTGCGGGATTAGTGAAAAGTAGTACATTTTTATATGTTTTTGTACCTTTCGATTTGTTAACACTACGACCGAAACAAGAGCATACATGTATGACATACTAATAGGATATTTTAGTCGGCATAAAAAAAAATAAAGATAAGTCCTGCTAAAAATAAATTAAAGAAAAGTAGTTATAATTAGGGCTTATTCTCTATTAATTTTAGAAATTTCACATATTTCTTAGGAAAATATCCTTTAATCATATTAACAATTGTTTCTTTTTCAATGAAGTCTAAAAAGTACATTCCTTCTAAAAAAAAGTAAAATTCTTTAATTCTTGGATTAATATCCTCAATAAGTTCAATTCCTTTATCAATTAACATTTTTACTTCAAAAGAACTAACATTATACTCTGTAAATTCCATCCAATCAATAATAGTAACTACTGCTTGTTTTGATGTAACTTTCTTTTCTTGGAACTTTTTATGTATCTTGCCAATTTCTTCTAAAGGATACGCAATTCGTTTGAACTCTCGGTGTTCCAGTCCAATATTAGAACTGGTGTGATGTTGTTTCTCACATTTGGTACAAAAATAATCTCTTGGTATTTCAAACATAATTGAAACGCCAAATTTCTTTCGCTGTTGTGCTAAGAATGATTCCAACAATCCTACGATTTCATAATATTCATTTTTCACTATATTAGGATAATCTTTAATTTTGTCATAGTTAAAGGTTTTTATTATATTATCAAAAGATTCATTCATGAAAATAGTCAGGTCTTTATAGCCCTTCATTAGATTCATAATTTTTAGACTCTGGTTTATATGTTGCTTGTTTGTTTCATAACTACTGAGTATTTCTACACTCTTCTTTTTTCCTTCCTGAGTTAATGAAAAGACTGATTCTTTTTTCTTAGGCTGTTTTTCTTTTTGAACTAACTTATTTCGAGATAATGTTTCCAATGAAGTTCTATATTTTTCATAGACGTTATGAGAATAATCTTGAATTTCTTCTATATTTGTGATGATGTCCTTTAGGGATTTTTGTGTATCATTGATAATTGATAAATACAATAAGATTTTTTTCTGGATTTTTCCAATTCTCATTTTTCATGCAACATTTAGCTTTTGTTATTGTATATAAGGTATTATTTACAATATTTAAGTCTTATTATTGTATTCCAAAATAAATAAAAAAAAAGTAGTTAATTATTAGTCTATATAGTTCTTCCCTTTCTTGAGCTTATTTCACTTTCTTCTAATATTTTCTCAAATACATATTTCAGTGCGTCTCTTAGTGTAGGGTTTATCAATAAAAGCAATTCTTTAAGGGACATTTTACCTTTTATGAGTAAAGGGAATAATTCTTCTAACATTTGGTTATTCCCTTCAATTAAACCTTCAGTTTTATCTATATTATTCTTAAAATAATCAATAAAATGACGATTAAGCTCTCGTGGATGTATATTACCTTTAATATTAGCCCATAGTTTATCGAGTAGTTCGATTATATCATCTTTTTCATTCATTATTTTTCACTTCCATATTTTAAAAAAAAATTGCTTTCGCAGTAAGGGTTATAGCCCCCCGCAGTTTACGGCAAGAAAATGAGCTATAATTCCCTTTCTCTGCTATGCTATGACTCCACTAAAAAAAGGGGGAGTCTATTTATTAGTTCTTAGAGCCTATTAATCATCTTTCCATAGTTTAAGTTTGGTATCTTGCTCTTCTAATTGCTCTTCTGATATAATGAACGTAAGGTTGTAATATCCATCTGCAACTTTTCCATCTATATAAGGAGAATCAATTAAAATCTTATCTGCTTTAACTCCTTCAATCCATATATGAATAGCAAGTTTTTTGTCTTTATGTTTCTCAAGAGTTTTTATTAAATCCTTTACTTTCATATAAGATTTATTATCTGGTGTCAAATTCATTATTTCTTAGCCCCTTTACTTCCTTTTGGCTTCTCTTTTAATTGTAGGATAAAATCCCTCCACTCTAAGCCCGAATTGATTTTTTCTTCCTTTAAATCCTCGAAATCTCGGTCTTCGAAATAAATTTTTAATAATTTCATAGTACGTATAAACGTAAGTACGTTCTGTTAAAAACAACGAGCTGTTTAGTTTATTGATTTTTTTAACCTAAAAAAAAATTTTACCGGGTAAATTTTTGATCTCAGGATGGCCATATTTTTTCTGATTTTTAAAATCAAATTAATTAAGTAAAGACTAAACTTTTTTAATTTTTCTCCAGTGTTTAAAGTATTCTCTAAGATCTCCTAATGTTATACGAAATAGATCAACTTGCTTATACCTCACCCTAACACTCTCTAAATACATAGCATTATATGAAATGACTATTTCTCGAGGTAGATTTTGGTGAACTTTAGCATTTCTTTTTTTATGAGAACTAAGATCCTTGCCATAAATTCTTTTTCTATGAAGGAGAACATCAATTTTGTGAAGACAAGCATAAAACATAACGATTATTATCCAATCATAAAAAATTGTCTTATTGAATAATAATTCACTAATAAGTTTATCATTTGCATTCATTTGGTTAATGTGATCAGAAGGATTCATCTTTTTTGAGCTAATTAGACTAATTAAATATGATAAATATAATTCTTATTAAAAATCTCGTCTCCCTCTTCCTTTTCATCAAGAACCATGAAATCAAGTTCAATATCAGGAAATTTTGTTCTTATATCGTAAATTAGCTCTGAAATTCTATATGTTTTACTAATATTTGGTTCATTAACAAGAAATAATATTTGTAAATAGTTCTCATTATCTATAAATAATATATCTTTTATGTCTTCAATTATCTTCCCCCCTTTTTTAACGAATTGTATAAGTGGATTATAAAGGTTTTGAAAGTATTCTCTTTTCAAAAAATCAAATTTTCTTTTTAATTTACTCATTTCGTTTAAAACATCAAAACCACCCACGTGTAATTCTGGTGGTTTGAAAAAATTGATTTCTTCTTTTTCTTTAACAAATATTTCACATCTTTCCATCTTTTCCTCCCTCATTTCTTTCAATTAATATATTTAAAATTTCAAAATATTTTCCTAATAAATTTTCAATTGATAATTCTTTACAAATTAAGCTGTTTCTTGTAGATATTCTTAAATCTCCTTCTTTCAACCCAAGAGATAAATATTCAAAGTTATATTTAGAACCTTTGATATCCATTGAGATTTGGGAGATAGAAGGATCCCCAATTTCCATTTTTAAAGGATTCGAAAAAATTTGACTATTAAAAGTTTTTTCTAATTCTCCTTTTAATTTATTAATTTGCTTTAAGGATTTAAGATTTAAACAGGAAGTAATTAAAATTTGATATTTTGCTTCCTTAGTGATTTTTTTGAATAACTGTATTAACATTTTATGTTCTTTTTGAATTTCCTCAATGAGGTCATTATAATTAAGGTCGCTTTTGTAATTAATCTTAATTTTAAAAAACACAATTGTTTCTTCATTTTCAATTAATTTATTAAGTACTTCAATTTCTTTAACTTCTATTTTTGATTTAGTTTCTACTTTATTCAAAAAGTTTAATCTTTCTTCTAATAAATTCTTCTTAACATCATGAAAATTTACTTTTGAAGTAAGTAAATCTGATTTATTTTTGATTTTTCCTTCAAATAGCTCATCGGGAAGCTCAGTTTTTACTACTTTGATTAACTTCTCTATTTTACTTATACTTTTACTAACTTCAGATAATCTTTTTTTAATTTCCAAAAGTTTAAGATTTTCTGTTTGTGATGTCTCTGTAGAAATAATTTCGATTTGTTCGATTTCTTCTAATTCAGATTCAAGAAGTTTTCTTAAAAAAGAAGTTAGATCACCTTCAGCTTGTAAGTTAGTTAAAAAACAATAACAAATTTGTGATTCCTGGCTTGTAATACTTTTTGTCATTATCCACAGATTAAATTATATCCTTTCTATAAAAAAATATTAATAAACTACTATAAATCTTCCTCTTTTTAGATTTTATTTTTAATTTTTTAATCATAGTTCTGAAGAAAAATTTTTATCCGGATAAAAAAAAATTTGAAAAAAAAAATTATGCATAATTTAAAGAGAAAAATAAGAAAAGATATGATTTTAAATTTTTATAGAATTTTTAAACATAATACTACTTACGTACTTACGTTCTTACTAAATTACGTACTTATTGATATAGTTTTGATAAATCTAATGCATATAATAGCAAATATGTCTTATTTTAGATTAATATTGTTGATATATCGTTCCTATTAATTAGATTTTAATTGCTTTTAATAGGGTTTTTAATCAATTTTAGTTATATTTCTGAATAATTTATTGAAAATTAAAAAAGGCTTAGAAAAAAGGCTTAAAATAGGTATAATATTATTGTACAAATGTATAAACAATTGTTTAAACAGTTCAATACAGATTGAAGGTTCTTGTGGTTTTTGGTATAATTTCAGCATGATAAACTCTCAAGAATAAGGTTTAAAAATGCGGAAGTATTATTAGAATCAACTTAGAAACGATTTTTAGAAAAATTTTATGAGTAAAAATAATTTACGGTTATTCCGATTTTTTTCTGTAAGTTATTTAGAAAAAATTAGAGAATTATTAAATGAAATAGCATTTTAAAAAACAAAAAAGGATTAATTAGAATGATTGAAAATGTATTGACATAATTTGAGTCAATAGGTTATTAAAAATTTTAATTAATTAGAGAAAATTAAGCTTTATGATATAAAATTCTTGTAAACCATTTCTATTTTATCTATTACTACATCCCAAGAAAAATTCTTTAATACTAAATTCCTTCCATTCCTCCCAAACGTACTTAATTTGTCTTGATCATGTAAAAATTCTATTATTTTTGAAATTGCCGATTTTGCATTAAAGTCTTTGATCAATAAGCCGTTTTCATCATTTCTTAGGACTTCAGAAATTCCCCCAACATTTGATGCAATTACTGGTGTCTCACATGCTAGACTTTCAAGTATTGTTGTTGGAACACCTTCAAATCGAGAAGTAATAAGTACTACTTTACTTTGATTGTAAATATCAACCATTTTTTCATATGGATAAAAGTCAGAGTGCAGAATTGGAAGGGTTTTTTGCGCGGGTTTAATTAATTTTTTTAAAGGACCTTTTCCTATTATTAAAAAATTCAAATCTTTATCATATTTATAAAGTTCTTTAATAACATTCATATAAATATCAAATCCTTTGATATACGATAACCTTCCGATGAATGTGACAAATATTTTCCCAGTTTCTTTTTTTTTTTGAAAAATCTCAGTATTTACACCATTTGGGATGTAGTAATTATTATTATGTCGAATATTATAGCGTTTTTTAATAATATCTAAATCTTTTTTAGATACAGAGATTAATGCATCTGCAGTTTTTATTGTAAAACTCCCTATCCATTTATCAAAAAA
>LAZR01002081.1_pt1 | contig 11934 bp, 12 predicted proteins | sample 329461 | NCBI WGS metagenome assembly LAZR01 (sample SAMN03002196, study PRJNA259156) | marine sediment metagenome | biome: sea floor; feature: Hydrothermal impacted sediments; material: marine sediment; isolation source: Loki non-amplified sample from Loki's castle hydrothermal vent sediment ...
CGCGATGGGAATACTCCGGCATGATACTGCAGCCGTTGGCCAGCAGGAACCTTGTATCTCCTCCCATGGCCACTCCTTCGCGGACGTGGGCCGCCGCCTGTGCCGGCGTGGCCTGACCAAAGATCGTGCGATCGATACCGCACATGACCGTTCCTTTGAACAGGTCCTTCATCTCCGCAGCGGACTTGTTGCCCGCGACCCAATCCTCGTACAGCTTATGTTCGGTTACCATCTCGCCCAGGGACTTGCGCCGCGCGCCCTCGCTGGGATGCGGGACCTGACGGACGCCTTTGGTACGCTCGGCCAGATCGTCGGCGACCTTCTCGGCGGTCGCCAAATCATCGATCTTCTTACCGTTTTCGGTGAGTTCATCGTTCATGCCACGAACCTTCTCGGCCACGGCATAGGAATCACCCTTTACCTCATCGCCGAGACACGTGACCTGGGTAAATTCGGGCTGACCATCATCGGTCTTGGCCTCCTCGAACACCTTCGCGAGCTTGGCCTCATTGGCCAATTGCTTCTCGCGTAGTTCCTTGAGTTCCTTCAACATTGGGATAACCTCCGTGGGTGTGCGTTCATCGGCGTATGAGCCGAACTGGTAATGACAGCACCACCGCCAGCGGGGGTGTACACCGTACGTAAACCACAAAGACGAGGGTGCTGTCAACCATGGGTTCAGAAAGATCGCCCGATACGGGTCCTTGTGAAATCGGCCAACAGGCGGCGAGCCTCAGCATCGTCGACACCGCTATCGAGGACCGCACCTAAGGTCAGACTGGCCTTAGCCATCGACGTTAGAACCGCATCAAGTTCCATCGTCCCGACAGTTGAGGCAATACCCAGAGAGCGCCCCTTCTCGATACGCTCGGCCTTGACCTCAGCCAGCCTCGCGGTGACGGCCTCAACTTCCCAAATGACCTGGGTTATCTGGTCGATCAGCTTGGTGCCGGTGTCCTTGTTCAGCTCCGGGACAGCGTAGTCAGCGTCCTTGAGGTGTGTGGCCATGTGGAAATGTGCCCCCTCACGCTCATCAGAACTAAGCGTCATACGAGCAAAGAAACCGTCAAGCTGAGCGATGCCCTTAACGCAGGCCCGTATGGACGCGGCGCCATCCTCGAAGTGGTGGAGGAAGGCATCACCCCAAGCGAACCCGATCTTAGCCCCTCGACGACGTTCGGCGCTGTCGTCCCACACGGCGTCTGAAACAGGCGTGTCATGGGTCGGGACAAGCGCCACCTTGATACCCTTGATCGAAAGCGTTCTGGTGTCGATCCCTGCACCCGACACCACGGGAGATACCTCGTGAACTTTAAGGCTTTCCAAAATGCGAACCGACTGATCATCGATCGTATCTTCACTCGATTTCAAGACGTCGTACCCGTAGGACCACTTCTGAATAGGCTGGCCGTTGTCGAGATCGAACTTAAGGGCCGAATGCCACTCGCGGCCCGGTTCAATATCGAGGTTGAGTTGGAACTCGGCCAACGCTTCGTCGCCCTTCTCAAACACCCGCGCCTTGCCCAGCGGGATGGACCCCCAATTATGAGTGGGGAGGACTTTTACGGTCTGTTCACCAAACGCTCCCGGCTTGGTTAAATCGCCGTCGCTATCGATCACATTCAGGGTAGCGATACGCGCAATACCGGCACCCGCGCCGTCGATCGCCTTGATTTGGATTGCCTTGGTCTTCATAGCTGTTCTCCTCTATACCGTCTGCTCGACGATGGGTGAAAACGAGCGCGTGCCATTGGGATGCTCATCAGCCGCAAGCTCCCTGGCTTCCGCTAAGGTTACGACAACGCCGTCCAACTCGGTGCACACGTCGTCATCAAATCCGAGGAGATTGTCGAACACCAAAGCCTTTTCAATGCCCGCTGCCTTACTCCTCTCGATAGTCGAAGTGTTCTGGGCGAAGGCCGTTTCGGTTCGAGCGATCACCCGCGATCGTGTGGTACTGTTCTTCCACGGTCCTGCCGGGACGCCCTCGCGGATACGCCTGACAAGAGCGTCCGCACCTTCACCAGCGGCTCGCCCCTCGGTCAGCGCCACATCAAGCGATTTCTTCACCTTGCCAGTGAGGTCGATCAGCCCAACCCGTTTGCCGCCAGTCTCCAATACGGCGCGAGCCACTACATCTGGGAGATCAGTAGCGAGGCCCAACGCGTCGGCAGCTTCCCCACCAACTTCGGCCACAGTGAGGTAGTGCGCCTCATAGTTCCGTTTGAACACGGCTTCTGACGCGGCCATATTCGCCTTACTCATAATCGCGTCAACGAGCAACACATCTTCGCTAGCCACCTTACCAAACGCCCTATGCAAGATGGGACTAGCGACGTCTGCTACCTGTTCCCCAAGATCATCGAAGAACGACTTAAGCCGCTTTTCGAAAGCATCCACCAGCGGGCCAGCTTGACGAGCCAAGATCGATACGTACGCCGCCTCCCCTGCCGTGGGCTTTTGCGACGGGTTGGTTGCGGCTCGCCTCTCGGCTTCCGTGTGATCGTCCTTACGCCCGGTTAGCCTAAGGAACGGTACGACCTTCGGGTTATCAGGGTCGATTGGATTAGGCAGTACCATGATCGTCTCGCCCACCGGAACCTCAACCAAGGCTACACTGCGCAGGTACACCTCATCAGCGGATACCACATCCAACCCCATTCCTCGTCGGGCGTCAGCAACCAGCATCCATCCACCCTTAACACCGATGTTGAAGCGCTCCGCTCGCTCGTTCATATCCTCCTCAAGGGCCGTTACCCCTGTCAAATCGAACTCGACCGACAACCCGGCACGACCACCAAACGCGGGTAACAGCGACCGGGCGATCTCCTCAGAGAACGACTTGTGAAGCGGGATGATGCCATTGATCCAAGCCAGCTTTCGAAGCTCCGTCATGGTGGCCCCGACCTTGGTCTGCTGGAGGCCCGCACCGAAGCCCACCACGGCGGCAGGAATGCCGATAGACGCGCACACCCGCTCCTCGGCCACGTTGCGAACGCTGGACAAGTCCATCTTATCGGGGCTGAACCCGTACTCCTGAACCTTGGTCTTGGCCCCCATAACCAACGGGGCTCCCCGGCGATCACCGCCGAACTCCTCCTTGAACCATGTCTTAACCGCCTCGGCATCGTCACCCCCAACCACGGCATCGCCATCCGGACTGATCACCACACCCGGCACACCACCATTGCGCAACAACGCTGCCACGAAGTTAGACGCCTCAACATCTGTGAAGATTTCGCGGATTACCGAATGTAGCGGGCTCAACCCCAGCCGCGTATTCCGGGGGTCGATACCATGGCGAAAGTGGACCACATCGTCAGGATCAATTTTGAACTCGCCACCTCCGCCCGGTGTGTATCTATACCCGCTGATGAACTCGCCACCATCGTCGGGCCAGAAAGGTCGTATCGTCCAATGTGGAACGTACCACAGCTCGACCACCTTACCAGAGTTCGACCGAACCTTAAGCCAATAGGCGTTACCCGCCGTAAGGTATGAGAACAAGGTCGCCGACCATAGGTGGGTACCGGAATAAGCGCTGTTTGGGGTTCTGATCAGAGCCGTTAGTTCGTGGCCATCCACTCCTTCCACTGCACCGTCTTTTTCGACCACCACCCGTAACTCCGCCTCGGGGAAGGCACGTTGAACCCACTGGATCGGGGCCATGACCACGCTGGCATCGATACCCGTACCGATTTCCTTCTGATAATCGAACTTGGTGCGGGACAACAGGCCCAGCAGAAACGACGCTGGTCCTGAATGGCGCATTGCATTCAACGCCTTAGTGAAGATACCTTTGAACATCAGACTGGCCTCCATGAGGGTTGCTTCTTAATTAAGGGCTGCAGCGAATAACGTACGCTGTCCCAACCATGCTCGTTTCCATCCTTGAGTATTGGCAGCACGTCATCAGTCAATCGGTCTACCTTGTAGCGCCAGAGCTTCGCCTCCTGGGCGATGTGGGTACATTGCGGATTGATGACGATCGCCTCGAACGACCGTAGAAACGTGATGCCGTCCTCCACCGAACCGGGCCACTTATCAGCGGCGACCACGTTGTAGCCCTTACGCTTCATATGGCTGATTAGCTCGGGCCTCGCGTTGTCGGCCCGCACCACGTGGGTCTTGATTCCAGGTACTTCATCAAAGAACGCCGGTAGGTCATCGATCTCTACCCCAACCCGGTGCGCCTCCCGCTCGATGTAGAGCGTGTTTCCGTGTATCCAGCTCTTAATTATCGCCGTGGGGTCAACCGAAAAGCCCCAATCCGCTCCATAGTACGGACCGTTCCAATCCTTCTGAGGCTCAAATGCCTCGACCCGCCATTTACCACTAAGCACCTGGGCATCCGACAGTGATCGGAACTCACCTCCCCACACGTGATCTGCGGCGTCCGGGTCGACCCGATACAGATAGTCCTTCTCATCGATAAGCTCTTGAGGTAGCCACGGGTTGTCCCGCCAACCCACATTCATGACTAGGGACCTGGGGGGTGGGTTCACGATTAAGCGTTGATACGTGGGGTCGTTTTCGTCGTCGGGATTAAACGATGCCCAAATCTCAGAGCCCTTCATCCGCATCGTTGGGATAAGCACCTCCCAACTACGTGACGACACCTTTTCAGCCTCCTCAACCCACACAATGTTTAGACCCTCCATTGATCTGATACGGGTGACGTTGTGCTTAAGGCCCTCGAACAAAAACAACGCCCCAGTCTTAGAGCGTATTTCAGTGGTTAGGACATCGAACCCGTCGTTCATGCCCATTTCCTCAATCTGATCAACCAAAAGCCGGTGTACACTGTCCTTGATGCTGTTCTGTAACTCTCGTGCACAAAGTATCCGTAGAGGAAGCTGCTGGGCCTTGATTAAGAGAGTTCGGGCGAACGTCCATGATTTAGCCGACCCTCGACCACCAAAGGCAGTCTTATAGCGATAAGGGCTGAACATGGGCTGTGCCCACGCGGGTAGTTCAGTCTTGAGATTTTGGAGCAACGAACGTCACTTCCATAGCAGTTTGTACCGGACCACCCTCAGCCCCCGTCAATTCCACCCCGACCTTATCGGACCACCCCATGTTCTTCAAGGCGAAGATAGCGCCGGTTGGGTTGTTTGAATATAACCGCAGTTCATATTGGTGGCGAACAATAGCCCGAAGCCTTTTTACGGATGGACCAAACCCGTCGCGCTCGGCGTAGGCCGCTAGGGTATGTTGATCATAAATCCCCATCCAGAGAAGGGCTCCGCTGATTGTGATTGGGGTCTTCTCGCCAATAGCGTCGAGCATGTATTCATCCACCGCAGCATCAAACGCTTCTGGGCTTTCGACCTTCAACGGTGGATACTTGGTTCCGGGGAGCGTGTTGTGCTGCCGCTCACCTTTCGCCTTGGTTTTTGCTTTGACCATCTAGGGAGTTAACCACACGTGGGCGTGGTTGTGCAAGCGCCTCATTAGGAATACTCGGATATTGACTAAACCCCCGAGGAACGGGACCTCTCTACGCGCTCTATATACAACTGACAATCGTAGTGGCTCAAAAACCCCGTCCGTCGGGGCCTCTCTGCCCTCTCTACTCTCTCTATATAAAAAGAGGAGATAGAGAGATAAACTCCGGGTAGACCGCCGTCGTCCTCGGCCCCCCGATATCAAGGACCAATATAGAGACTAGAGAGGGTAGAGCGATAGGCCCAGAGGCCCCGTCCGTCGGGGCTTGTGGCCTCTCTGCCCCCTAGGCGCTCTCTATGCTTGAGGCCCGCTCTTTTCAGAAAAAAGGATTGACAAAGGGTAGTCGAGAGGCGTTAGATAGCGGTATGGCACCGGGTTGTTGAGCCTCCGGTGCCATACCTTGGTGGGCCGCGACGATCTCACACACAACCACGGCGCGGTACCACCTGTCAAGTTAGGATAGGTAGGAACAGTACCACCTGTCAAGTTAGGATAGGTAGGAACAGTACCACCTGTCAAGTTAGGATAGGTAGGAACAGTTGTGATGAGTGAATTTGAAAAGTCTACAGTTCTTTTTGAGGGCGTCGTGACCGCTGAACATCATCGACCCGTACGTCCCATTGAGTGTTCCCACCCAGATCGTTGTTTGGATGGGTTACGTTTTCCAATGATGGTTACGACTCATCCTGTTGATGGTTCATTTGGGTTCTCAAATGGTAGAGCACATTTCGACAACGCTATGGAAGCATTGAACGGCAAACACGTCCGGGTCACAGTGGAGTGGAACGAACCTGATGGTAGCTAAGCCTAAATCGTCCGACGCCGTATTTCAGACGTTAGCGTGGGTGCGTAAACACGGGTTCAAACCAGTCCCGATCAGACCAGCTAGCAAAGCAGCCCATATAGGTGGTTACACCGCTCTCGACTACGAGCCACCACATGATGAAACATGGCACCGGCAGGAATTCGGTGTTGGTGTTGTCGTGGGTCCTGCACATAGCGGGCCGATTGACATCGACGTTGATGCTAAGGAGGCCCTCTACTTCGCTGCGAGGTTCTTACCAAAGACACCGGCTATCTTTGGACGCAAGACCAAGCGGCGCTCTCACTACATCTATCGTGTGGACGCGGACGCTATGACCAAGGTCGCGTTGGTCGACCCCTTGCTTGAAGGTAAGGATGACGGCAAGACGATCATTGAGATACGGGCCGATGGTGGGCACCAGACGGTCTTTCCTGGCTCGATCCATGAGGGAACCGGCGAGCTGATCGAGTGGGAGAACAACCCGCTACCAGATGTGCCGGTGATCCCTGCGGCCACCCTTGAGCTGGCTGTACGGAAGGTGGCAGCGGCAGTCATCATCACTAGGCATGCGTGGATGGAGGGCCAGCGCAATGAAGCTGTGAAGCACCTAACTGGCATGCTCTTTTATTACGAATGGGAAATGAGCGACGCCCTCGACTTCATTGATGCGATCTGCTCGTTCAACGAAGATAAGGACCGCACCCGCTTGATCACGGCCCGCTCGACGTTTAAGAAGGCGGAGAAGACCGGTAAAGTGACCGGCGGACCATCGATGTCCTCGTTGCTAGGTGATGATAAGCTAGTGGCGAAGCTCAACGAATGGTTTGGCTCCCCGTGGCAAAGCGTGATCGAGGACTACAACGCGCGTTTCGCCGTCGTCAATCTTAGCGGTAAGTTCCGAGTAGCTGAAATGACGATGGGGGATATGAACGTCAAACGCTATGTGTTTATGACCAAGGGGGATTTTGGCGATCTCAACGCCGTTGACACCGTGCCGGGGGAAAAAGGCCCGGTACCGAAGTTTCGCATCTGGCTGGCTGCCCCCCAACGCCGCCAATATTCGGGCATTTGCTTTAGTCCAGGAAGCGATGACTGCGGAACTCAACTGAACCTCTGGACCGGCTGGGGTGTCGAGGCTAAGAAAGGGAAGTGTAAAGCGTGGATCGAACTAGGGCGAGACGTAATCTGCGGCGGTGACGAGGAACTCTGGACTTGGTTGATGTGGTGGTTGGCCAACATCGTACAAGACCCACAGAAGAAGCCGTTCACCGCGCCAGTTATTGTTGGTGGCCAAGGCGTGGGTAAGTCTCTTCTCTTTGAGTATTTTGGTAAGTTACTAGGGGCGGGGTATACCATGGTATCGGACGCCGAGCAGGTCCACGGTAAGTTTAACAACCATCTAACCCACACGCTCTTGCTACATTCGGAGGAGGCTTTATTTGGGGGTGATCGTAAGCACCGATCGATTATCAAGTCGCTAATCACGGACCACTCGCGCATGGTCGAGCCCAAGGGCATCGACGCCCATCCGGTGGCTAACCACCTCCGTCTAATCCTAACATCAAACGAGCATTGGGCAGCAGCCGTCGAACATGATGACCGCCGGTTCACCATCATCGATATGGAAAAGCGCATGATCGAGCCTAAGCTGCTCAAGGCTGTGTTAACCGAGCTGGATGGCACGGGGCCAGCGGCGCTATTGTACCAACTCCAGCGAGTGAAGTACAACCACGACGTAATCCGCACTAACATCAAGAACGCCGCTCACCTCGAAATGAAGCAGGAGAACTTAGAGCCAATTGCCGAATGGTGGCAGGAGACGTTGCAACGCGGCCAGCTGCTCGACGACAACATGAGGTGGGCACAGGGTGATAAGTCGGCGTGGCCCGTGAGGGCTGGTTCGTCTAGTCTGTGGCACTGTATGGTGGAGGCCCTCAAGCGGCGCAATGCTCGCTTTATCCCGACCGCTGCCACCTTCGCCAATGAGCTAAATCGACTAGTTGGTGTGCGCCTACACCGTAAGCAATTGTGGTTTACCAACACCAACTACGATGGTGACGACGTATCAGAACGCCAAAGCACGATCACCGACATGCCCTCACTGGCTGATTGCCGTACTTCATTTGAGGCTTACTTGGGCGGCGTTAGCTTTGAGTGGGTGGAGGTGAACCCCGACCAACCCGAACACCAGAAGTTCTGATAGGAAATAGGAGATAGGAACAATGACACTCAGTGAAGAACTAAGAGAGCTAGACAGGGCTGTGGTAAACCTAAAGAAAGTCATAGCTCGCGAGATCAACGCCCATCCGTTCTGGCCCACGGTGTATGTTGTTATAGGTGCGATCGGGTGGGTATGGTTTTGGTTTAATCCCTAATAGGAGACGAGACGATGACTAGCCCAACCGTAGATGAACCCAATTGTCCTCCAACGCTATTTGACGATGCTAAGGGGGCGTCGGTTATTGAAGATGTTGTTCCGGCAGCGGGCACCTGCCGACACGGACATTCGTTGAATAATCACGACGTTTGTCTCCAATGCGAAGTCGATGTCGTGGCTGATGCGGCTAAGCCGGAGGACCTACCCGGTGATATTACGCTTAACGAATTGAAAGCTGAACTTAAGCGTAACCGCCGGAACCAAAGACATTTGGATGAACGACCATGACTAACCTCCCAGGGAACCCCAGCGATTACCATAGAAGTCGAGCTAATCAGGTCGCGCCTTATCGAGTGAAGTATCCCCAAATGCAGCCAATGATGGTCGTGGGACCGGCACCAACCTGTCAGTTCCTAATGGGTAAGCATGAAGACTTCGACCCCTTAAATCCACGGCTCTGTGGTGAACCATCGATCACAGGGTTCAGTTACTGTACAGTTCACAAGGCTCGTTGCTACACTGGCCTCCCACCGTTCAAGCCCAAGCGCAAGTTAGGGTCGTCGTTTGTCCCCCATCACCCACGTTGAGATAACTTGACAGACCCTATCTTCACGTGTTTTGGTGTTTACACCAATTCGACACCAGATAGGAGAGCCTCCTAATGACTAATGACCGCATCGTTGATCGCATTCGCAAGCTGTTGGCCCTGGGCCAGTCATCCAATCAACACGAGGCCGAGCTGGCAATCCAGCGGGCCAACGACCTTCTCGAAAAACATCAACTCTCGATGACCGATATCGAGATCAAAGCCGTGGCCGATGAGGGCGGTGTACAAGAGCGCTACACTGTGGGTGGCCTTAAGATGAAGCTGATTTGGGTCTACGACTTAGCCCGTGGTTGCGCGATGCTCTTTGATGGCGAATGTGTCCCGGACCGCCGCTTGTGGGGGACTAAGTTCACGTTCGTTGGCACTCGCCCCGATGTGGCTATGGCGATCGCCTTATTCGAGCATTTATATAGCTCGTGGGCTGGCATTGTCAAGGCCGACCTCAAAGAAGCCAAGTTCCAGTCCGACCGCAGGTTCGAGCCCCGCGACACCATGGGGTTCAAGCAGGGTCACGGCGTCGAATACGCTCAGACCATAGCCGCCCGCTGCAGGAAGCTAGCCAATCAGCGCAAGATCAAGCTGGAGGCCAACAGCTCGACCGGCACCGCCCTCGTGGTCACGTCCAAGAAGGCCATCGTGGCGTCCATATTCACCGACATGGGCATCAGGTATAAGACCAAGCTCGACACCCAGTCAAAAGGTAACTCTGATGGACGCTCATATGGCCGCGCCGCTGGTAACGCCGCCCAGCTTACGAAGGACTTGACATAATCACGTCCCGTGTGCTTTACTTCTCGTTTACCCGATAGGAGCTAACCAATGTCCACCTCACTTAACACCCTCAACACCCCTGACGGCATCGAGCTTTCCGATGACAGCGGCGTGGTCCAGTACCTCGTCACCTATACGTCACCAAACCTGTGGCGGGTCATGAACCCTAATAATGAGCCCCTAGCCTCAAACCTCGATTGGCCGTGCCATGAAGCCGCCGAGTTTTACGCCTTGGCCCTCTATTCGGCGTACGTGCAGGACGGCGGAAGGCCCGGTTGGAATGATACCACGACCCCCGAGGAAGAAACTCACCCCCATCCGATCACACGGCAAGGCACCGATCGCCGTGGTAGCAACGCCCCTTATCGCCACTCTAATCGTCGTATAGTCGATCGCCGAACCAACTCTTTGGCCCGATGGGCTGGATCGTCGTGGCAGTGACCACGGCCACCGGCTACATCGCCGTTTGGCGCGAGGCGATCGCCGTAGCGACAACGTGTCTGATTTCGACCCGGAAAACATCTATGGATCAGCGTCCATGCGACAATCTATCGAGGAAGATCGCAAGGCATAAGTCCACGTTTTCACTAGCTAATTAACCCCACGCTCTTGAAAGGAGCATCTAATGGCTAAGAACACGAAGAAGACCCCCGCGACCACCAATAGCACCGTGGTTCCCGTCCTCAAGGTCACCGATCCCCAGCAGAAGAAGGCCGACGACCTGGGCTGGACGTTCAAGCAGTCAGTCAACAACTCCGGCGTCCCGATCATGCAGATTTCCAAGGGTCGGATTCTCGTCGCTGAGGGTATCAGTGCCAAGACCGCGCTGGACGCGGCGATCAAGATCAAGATCGACGCCGACACGGCGCGTGAAAGGAAAGTCGAAGCCGACGCCGCCAAGGACAACGAAAAGCTCCTCAAAAAGCAGAAACGCGCTGCGGCAATCAAGGAGCGCGAGGACGCCAAGGCCGATAAGCTGGCCGAGCGCGATGCCAAGGCCAAGGACCGCACGGCGGAGAAAGACAATCGTGACGCCGCGAAGCTCAAGGCCAAGGAAGACGCCAAGGCCGCGCGGGAAACGGTGTGTGCCAAAAAGGCCAAGACCCGTGAAGCGGAGAAGATCGCCAAGGCCGAGAAGCGTGAAGCGGAGAAGATCGAACGCGACGTCAAGCGCGCCGAGCAGGAGGAGGAAGACGGCCCGGCCAGCCTCAACCGCTCGATGCAGACTTACCGGGAGCAGTACCGGAAGTTCAATGACAGTTGCGGCGACGACCTCGCCGAAATGCTTCGGTCCGAGACGACCAAGCAGAACAAGGACGGCGACGACGTGTTGGACCTCAAGGCCCTGTGGCGGGTCGCCAAGGACAACGGCGTCGACTACAAGAAATATGGGCATTTGAACCCCGGTCACCAACGCATGGTCATCAGCAATGTACTGCGTGGAATGCTCAACAAGGGGACCGACGTCAAGGTCGGCAACAAGACCGTGAAGGCCCCACCCGCCAAGTAATCGACTTTGTACAAGCTTGTACAACGGGCCAGCTGATCTTTCCGAACAGGGGGTTGACCAGCTGGCCCGATCTGTGCTTAAATATCGACTTAGACCCCGCCGAGATAGGACAGATAGCTATGACGGTCTACGTACCCCACGACGACGGCACCAAGGACTACACCGACGCCAGCCGGTTTGGTGACCTCCAAGTCATACGCCGTGGTGGCTTCATTTATCCCGACGAATTCGAAACCAACGATATGGATGCCCAGAAGGTTCGGAATAGAAACCGTACCGGTGACGTCGGTGCCTATGAAACAACCCTCAATTGTGTTTCCACCATTAACCCTGATACGGATACCACTCACATCGAAACGGTTGATTACAAGACCACGCACGGTGCTTGATCCTGCTGTAATCGCAAGGCCATGGGC
>LAZR01002082.1_pt1 | contig 11932 bp, 24 predicted proteins | sample 329461 | NCBI WGS metagenome assembly LAZR01 (sample SAMN03002196, study PRJNA259156) | marine sediment metagenome | biome: sea floor; feature: Hydrothermal impacted sediments; material: marine sediment; isolation source: Loki non-amplified sample from Loki's castle hydrothermal vent sediment ...
GGGCGGGATCGCGCTCTGATGGACGCCCCGATACTGACCAAGGAAGGTGAGGACTATCGGCTGACCTGGCCAAACGGCCTAGAAGCCGAGGTGCGCTATCTCACGCAGGGTAGGGACGGGCCTCGCGGCGAGGTGCGGGTATCGTCCAAGCTCGTCGGTCATCTCCACCAGTCCATGCTGAACCTTATGTCTGGCTCATCGCGTGACACGTTCCGCAAGGCGCTGGAGCGCAGGGACAAGGAAGTAGACTGGCAGGCGCACATCGAGCAGATATGTGTGCTGGTGGTCGAGGCGTACCGCGCAGGCGACCCACTCACATTGCTAGAACCGCAATTACGCAGCCAGGAGTCGGCCTACTACATCTCCCCGCTGATACCGACCGGCGTACCAACGCTGCTCTACGGCGACGGCGGGACAGGCAAGAGCTATATCGCCGCCGCCATCGGCAGGGCGCTCACGCTGGGGATACCGTTCGCCGGGATGCAGGCGAGGGAAGCAACCGTCGCCTACCTCGACTGGGAGTGGGACGACGAAGAGCACCGCGACCGGCTCTACCGGCTGGGCTCGGACGTGACGTATTTCTACCGCCAATGCTCGGTGCCCCTCGCTCACCAGACGCGCATCCTGGGGCGGATGTTCGACAAGCACGGCATCGACTTCATCATCGTGGACTCGCTCGGCTACGCCTGTGGCGGAGACATACGAGATCCCGACGTGGTGCTCGCGTTCTTCTCCGCTTTGCGGATACTGAACCGCACCTCGTTCGTCGTGCACCACGTCCCGAAGGATAGCAAAGAGCCTTACGGCTCGGTCTATATCCGCAACTCAGTGCGCTCGGCGTGGTACATGATGCGCTCGACGTTACCTGAGCCGGATAGCTTCTGTGCGGCGCTCAGGCATGGCAAGACGAACCGAGGCCGCTTTGAACAGCCGATAGGGTTGCAGTTCTCGTTCACCGAGGAGACGACAACAATCACCAGGACGGACGTGAGCAGAATACCTGAGCTGGGCGAAGGGCTGTCGTTACGAGATCGGATACTATCGCTTTTGGCCCAGAAGCCCCTCGAAGCGAAAGATATTGCCCTAGAACTAGGCACCAAGCAGACGCACATAGCGGCGCGGCTGACAGAGCTTCGGCAGGCGAAGAAAGTAACGAACGTCGCTGGTATATGGGCTCTCTTAGATCAAGTCCACTAACAGGACTAACACTAACACCCGCCCCTACGGGGCGGGGTGATGTTAGTGAAGTCAAAATAACTATGTTAGTAACAGGTGTTAGGGCGCTCGGTCCCTGGGACGGGCAGCTAGTGGTCTGCCGGCACTAGGCCAGCGGCACGGTGCCCTGCTTCTAGGGTTGTTAGCTTCGGCCCTCCTGTCGCGCCGTGTCTATTTAGCCATTCCTCTAGATAGCCGTGTAAGTCTGGGCAGGTACAGCCGGGGACGTGGTGGACTGGACAAGTAACATACATGATGCGGCCATCTTCGCCGCACTTTATGCTTCGCCGCCGCCACTGCGCCCAGTCGCCGTAGCTCACTTCGCCTCCGGTACTAGGTCGCGGGCGCGCTCTCTTACTGCTTTGGCGTTGTCGAGAGCCATTTTCAATCCCCGTGACTCTGGTTTCAACTCACTACGGAGTATCCTCGTATGAACGTAGAGCCTGTCCAGCGCTTCCAGCAGCGCGTCGAAGTGCTTGGCGCGGCGCAATATCTCGCGGTGTCGCTGTCCCTCTGCGTCCTGGTGCTTGGCCCACGCCTCCTGTGCTAGTTCGCGCTCAGTCGGCGCTCCCGGTAGTCCGTGTCCCATGTCTACATCGCTCCCTTCCACCACTGCCAGCCGAGCCAGCAGCAGCACAGTGCGCCTGCCATCGCTATGATCCAGAGTCCGGCGTCCATGTTTTAGTTCCTCTCTATTTGCGGGTGTCGCAAAGCTAGGCTGTGGCCTCGTCCTCTACTGCTTTGACATAAGCATCGGCCTTGTCGAGTTCTGCGCCGAGGTCGCTACCAGCGGTGATTCTGAGCTTTCTGAATGCTTGGTCTGCCGCCGCTTGTGCGGACCGTAATTGTCGGTCTGCGGCGTCTCTGTGTATTCTAGCCAGCGCGTAGGCATAGGTGTTTGAGCCCAGTGTTTCCATCGTTCTCCATCCTCTCCTTGCTACTCTCGCCGCCGCCGGGCTCCGCCAAGCCCAATCGCGGGGAGGTTAGCTAGACGTACAGCGGCCTGTCCAGGGGGAAGTTCTGCAACTGGGTCAGGTTTGGAAGCTCAACCACGTCCGTGAGCGCGAACCCAGGCGCGGCATGGGACACGTACGGGTCGGTCTCATCGTCGTATATGACTACGTACTCCTCCGACTTGAGCTTGTTGTAGAATCGCAGTAGTTTCATCTCTCACTCCCCCTTCTCAGGCCGTGGCCGGTCCAGCCGCGCCTTGCAGCGCGGGCACTCCTTGGGCTTAGGGACGCGCGGCTCCCACTGGTAGCTGCAGGCTGGGCAAGTTAGCTGCATGTGGGCTTCTCCGGTACTAGGTCGCGGGCCTTGTAGTAGGCTGCAACTGCCCTTTCCAGAGCTATGCCCGTGTCGTCGGACGCAGCGTGTTCAGCAGCAACGACGCGCCAGAACCCGTCCATTTGGTCTAGCAGTCCCTCCAGCGCCGCCACCAGCTCTGCGTGGGACACGGCGAGGGCGTTGCGGTCGCGCTCTACCTGTGCGGTATACTCATTGTTCGCCATGTCTCGGCAGTTGGGGCACTTGTCCGAGTACCGTATGTGTGCTGAGCAAGTAGTCATCACGCCTCCAGGGCTGCGCCGGCCATAATCGCCGCCACCTCAGGTCGAAGATAGGGGAATACCGATCCTGCAGCCTGACGGTGCAGAAGGTATGCCTTCATCTCGTCGCCTCCGTACGTGTTCCAGTCGTGCCCAGCGGCTCTGAACGCGACAAGGTGAAGGCGGTAGAGCCTTTGAGCCTCCCTGCACGGTTCATTGTATCTACGGTTGCATCCACACGTTGCCATGACTCCTCCTCGCTACTCTCTCGCTTCCCCCTCATACTACTATGACTACGACTAGGGTGTCAAGGGGGTAGCTGTGCGATATCGTCCAGGCTTTGCGGGTACTCGCAATCCGGCGGGCAACGTGGTACACTTCAAGGCAAGATGTGCCTATGGTGCAAGGCGAAGCCCGAGGTAGCCGCTTGGTGGTGGTGGTGTAGCGAAGCGTGCGCCGTGGCGTACACAGACTTCTGGGAAGACCTTGATGCCTAAGCTTCTCTACCGCACCACGATGCCACACCCAGACGACCCGGAGATCATCGCCAGCATCACCGCGGCCGTGAACAAAGGCCATCCCCTGGCCTCTGCCGCAGCCCTGGCCGGTATCCATGACGAGACTCTGTACCACTGGACCGCCAAGGGCCGCGAAGAACTGGCCCAGGCCGAGGGCCACACACTGCTCTGGGAGGAACTAGGTTCCCATGCTCGACTAGTGATACACATCAAAGAAGCCCTCGCTGGCCTAGTGGATGAGGCACTAGACCATGTGCGAGCCGGAGGCAAGGATTGGGCAGCATGGATGACCTTGTTGGAGCGCAGGATGCCCAAGGACTTCGGCAGGAACCAGGCTGAGGCTCAGGCCCTGCCAGCGCCCCTAGGCTTCGCTGTGCTGCTGCCCCCAGAGGCCGTGCAGGGCCTCCTAGACATCGCCCAGCGTGCCCAGAACAGAGGGGCTAGGTTCCTGCCCCCAGGGGGCGAGTCACCATAGCCGCTGATAGTGGCAAGGGGCCATCCGGGCGTTTGTCAAACACCACGGGGGTACTCAGACTCAGCCCAGCCCAGCACCGCCCCATGCAGTTTGGTCGCGACTGGGCCGCTGAGAGTTAGGCTATACGGTTCCCGCCCCGTATGGCTCAGAGTAAAAAGGCCCTTAGTGTGACCTCCTGCATAGCTTCTGGGTACTTAGTTGCAGAACATGGCCCATTACTTGCACCTCCCAGTTCCCCGCCGTGGCAGAGTGAGGCTCTCAGATACGATTCTGGAACTGAGTACACAATTAGTTGACTCCGTGACGCTGCCGTGTTAGCCTAGCTTCATGGCAGGAGACAGTTACACCATCACCTACCCGTTGGCTGGTTTAGATGTCTCAACCGTGCACTACATCCAGGTCGGCCCCATACCTGGGCAGCCGTGTCCCACCTGTGGGCGCAAAGTAGCCATGACGGGAGCGCAGCGGCAGCGGAAGTGGCGGGCGCGGAAATTGCGGGAGGCGCAATGATCTCACAGGCTAACAAGTTTCAGGAATTGGCTGTGGCCCTGAACAACCTTGCCGGCGTGCCCACTCCGCTCTCAGTGGCCGACTTTGCGCGAGTTCGGGCCGTTCTGGCCCGTACTAAGGATGCGCTCGCTGCGGTAGAGCGCGAGGAGGCTGGGTCGTGATTGGTCAATGGTATGACGGCACCTGGTACGATCATGTCGTGCCGAGCGCGGCGTTCTCAGCCGCCACCCCGAAGGAAGCGCTCAGAAAGGCGCTCTCGGCTGCCAAGCCAGGAGAGACCATCCTCGTGCGCGACCAGTATTTTTGGACAGGCACGGGCAACGGAATGGCGCAACGCATGATCTGTGAGGAGGCTGAGTCATGATTATTCAGGGTCTCAATATCGAGGGCGACCTCGTGCTGCGTGTCCCGCTGGAGAAGCGGTTCCCCGCCGGCTGGGACAGGTTCCGCTGGGCGTGGCGGGCGCTCAGAGGCAAGCCGTACGAACGTCCGCTCGGCTGGACGGTCGCGGATTGCTACATCGGTAAAAAGCTGAAGGAGGAGTGGGGGCTTAGTGTGGGGTCAGGGCTCGCCTGGACGAGCGTTGAGCTCCGCAACGAGCCCGGCACGCAGGAGGCTGAGTCGTGAAGCTGCATAAGGCTGCGTTTGCAAAGTTGGCCAACCTGTGACCGAGCGCATGGTCGAGGTGGAGTGGGAGGACTCGGCCAGCACCCACGGCTGGCAAGAGCATAATGAGTTTCCAGAGCCCTGGATCATCCACACTGTTGGCTATGTTGAAAGAGACGATGAAGTGGGCATTAGGCTCTACGAGGCGCGTTCTATAGCCGAGGCTCACGGCGACAAGAAGCGCCGCGCGCGTGATTTTGGCTGCGCCACTGCCATCCCCCGCTCGGCCATCCGCAAGGTCTGGGAGCTGCGGAGGAAACGATGAAGGCCGCCGATATTGCAGAATCCGCAATGCTGGCTGCCATCAAGCGCGATATCGCTGAAGGCAACGGCTTTGATGCTCGCACCTGGTCGCTTGCTGAGCGCGAAGGGTGGCCCGTGAAGGTCGCAACAGCCAAACTTCGCAAGATGCAACAACGCGGGCTAGTTGACGGCTGTCCCTGTGGCTGTCGAGGCGGCTGGACAATTGAAGAGGCGGCGGCTTCATGACCCGCTACCGCCGCTGGCCGAGCTACCAGGCATGGCGGCGCAAAGCGATTCTGCCAACGCTGGAAAAAGCCGACCTCAAAGAGCGCCAGGTGGAAGTGCTCGCCTTCGGCCTCGCTCAGGCGCTGGGCAGCATGGGAGCCTGGCCGGAGAAGTTCGAGTGACCTGGGAGCTGCGGAGGAAACGGTGATGGGTGAGCGCACATTCTGGGTCGCCTTGGCCCACGAGACGATACTCGCCCTTGCCGAAGATTATCCAGCCGCTGCCGAAATAGTGGCCCGCAGCGCCGCCGTTGATCCCGCCATCGCCGACCACCTGGGCCTACCCGAAAAGGCTGCCGTGCGGGCGCACTACAAGCGGCAGCACGAAATGTGCTCATGACCCGCTACCGCCGCTGGCCGAGCTACCAGGCATGGCGTAGAGGAGCAATCTTACCCACGCTGGAGGCCGAGGTGCGCAGGGTTCTCAGAGCTGAATTCTGGGCCGCAGTTGAGGCCAGCCCACCTCTGTACATGGAGCTGGACGAATGGCACCGAACGATCAATCAAGTGCTGCGAGGTGAACCATGATCCGCCGCTACCTGGCCCGCCGCAAGATGCGCTGGGCGGTGCGCTGGTGGGCATCGCGTTCGCTCAAACAGCGTCGCATTGCGGATTGGCAAAGATGGGATCGCCGCCTGTTGCGGCAGCGGGCGGAGATTGAGGCAGCGATTATCCGCTCCTTTTACCTGACAGCGCCTCCACGGTGGCGGAGTGACTAAGACTGACCCCGTGCTAGAGGCCGCGACCCACTCCCTGGGCCTCTACCTCGCCATCGTCCACGACACCGACATGCCCCAGGTGGCGGGCGGCAAGGCCGTCCCCGCGTCTCACCACGAGGACATGATCGACATCCTGGAGCACGACAGCTACGGCCACTCGCTCCTTCTCCTCCCCAGGGGCGCGGCTAAGACCACGATTCTCCAGGCCTTTGTTGAGTGGAAGCTCGGCAGGGCGTCACTCGGCATGGACGGCTTTGGGCGCAACTGGGCTAAGGACTTCCGCGTCGGCTGGGTCAGCGCCTCCGCCTCCCAAGCCTACGGTGTCTCGAACGCGATCAAGGAGACGGTAGAGTTCAACCCGATCTACCGCGCCATGTTCCCCAAGGTGAGGCCGAACAGGAAGAAGTGGTCGGAGCCTGAGTGGAACGTGCGCGGCCAGACGACCAAAGACTATACCTTCGTCGCGGCTGGACGCGGTGGCCCGATCCTCGGCAAGCGCTTTCACCTGATCGTCCCCGACGACCTCGCGGGAGAGGACGAGAGAAGCTCCGACCTGGCGACCGCGACCAAGCCCCGCCGCGACCTGCTCTTCTGGATCGCGAACACGATGATGAAAACGCTCGTGCCTGGAGGGCGGATACTGATGGCCGCGACCAGGTGGTACGAGGGCGACCCGCCGGACTGGGCGATGAAACCGCCGCCTGAAGGACAGGGCTGGCACACGCTCAAGATACAGGCGCTCACGGATTGCGAAGGTTGCAACGATGAGGTCTGTCCAGGCGAGCACTCCTTCTGGCCTGAGCGCTTCCCTGCAGCTCTGCTCATCGCCGACCGCAAGAAGAATCCCCGCTCCTTCGCGCTCCAGATGCAGAACGAGTGGTTCCCGCGCTTCACCTCTATCCCCGATGCGAAAGACGTGGTTCGCGTACAGACCTGGGACACGGCGGCCACGCTTACAGGGCGCTCGTTTACTGCCTGCCTCACAATGACCTGCATTGATGATGGTTCTGGTTACTGGCACTATTACCTTGTCGATCTCTACCGCCGCAAGGTGGAGTTCCCAGATTTGGTAGAGGCGATCTATAACTACGCGGACAAGTATCACCCCAATATCATCTTTGTTGAGGATAAGAGTTCAGGTACGCAGGCGCTTCAGGTGCTGAGAAGGGAGACGCAGCTCCCCGTCGTCTCCTGCCTTCCCCCAGGACAGCGTGGCGGGCCAGACTTAGATCTATGGGCCGCGCAGGCTACGATAGCGTGCAAGACGGAGCGCGTCTTCCTGCCTGCCGATCTCTACTTCACAGCGAACAGCAAAGACAACTGGGTAGAGGCTAGCTTTATGCCGGAGATTCTTCGCTACGAGGGAACGGATACAGGGGGCACCACCGATGTGGTGATGGCGATGTGCCAGGCGATCTACCGGATGGAGCAGGACAAGGAAGCGTGGGAGGAACTAAAGCATCCTCGTCCACAGCTTACCTACGGACAGAGCACAGAGAGGGCGCTGCCGGTATGAGACGGATATTGCACGCGCTGTTTGGGCACGCCGAGTATCTTTCGTTGGTGCCCATGATTAAGGTGCGGGGCGATTTACTCTGTACCTGCGGAAAAGTGCTCATCAGGTTCGTATGATGCCCGACACCCCTCTCTATTGCGAATGCGGCAACCGGCTGGGGCTGAGGCGCTCGGACGGCGCGTTTGTGTCCATCAACCGAGGCCGCGTGGTGATCATACCTCATGCTTGGCCCAGCACTCCGGAGCTAGGGAAGAACAGCTACTGGCCCGAACTTACATGCGAGGCCTGTGGCCGCCAGACAACGGTTGACAAGTTGCTAGATGCTAAGGTAGGCTAACAGACAACGGCTTCGGGCGTCGCGGCCTCTGCGCCCCCACCGCCCACCTAGTTGAAGGTGGGCGTTTCTCTGTGCCAGACGAGCCATACAAAGCTGAAGAGGTCATCGAGCTAGCCAAGGCGCTTCAGGATCAGCCTGGCTTCCAGGAACGCCAGGGGATCATGGAGAACTGGGATGCGCTCCGCTGGCGCAAGATGCCGGTGAACATCCTCGGTATCTCAGGCAAGCTGGAATACCTCACCCCTGGCATCGCGGCTGCCGTAGACCGGTATCGCAGCCGGATGTTCTCCGCCACGATCACAATCTCGGTCGCGCCCAAATCCACCAAGCTAGAGGACAAGAACGCGGCCCAGCGTGCCGAGAACTACTTCTATCGCAGCTTCCACGACTTCGCCGCCGAAACCACTGAAGAAGAGGCGCTCGACTTCCAGGCATGGGCGGGCTGCGGCATCTGGCATCCAGACTGGTCGCGGGACGTGATGAAGAAGCTCACGGGCGTCAAGACAGGCTCCATCGAGGAGCTGCGCAGCACGATCCAGGAGGGAATGGAGAAGGGCTTCGATGGCAACCCGTTCCAGATGATCTCCCCCCACCCGCAACAGGTCTACTGGGAGCCCGACCTCTCCGTCGTCGCCGAGGTGGGCGAGGTGAAGGTGCGCACGGCGGTAGATATGTATGAGGAACACGAGACGAAGATCACCGACCTTGTATCGGCGGTGATGCCGGATGAGGCTGAAAGCATCTGGAAAGAGACGCTCGAATACTACCACCTGGAAACCGAGGAGTTCATCTACACCGTCCTCGGTGCGGGCGAACTATCGGAGACGGTAGAGGTCAGGCCGAATCCAGCGCACAAGCCGCGCTACAGCCTCGCGGCAGGGCGGCTAACCTCATCGCTCCTTCCCCACGAGAAGTACCGCCCGCTCGTCCACGACCTCTATCCTATCGCGCTGGCGATAAACATCATGAAGACGCTGATGATGTCCGGTGCGCTGAACACGGGGCGGCCGCTTTATCAGGAGATTGCGGATAACGCAAAGTCGCAGGACATCGTATCGATCCTCTCCGACCCCAGCTCAGCGACGCGGGTGATCACGCTCGACACCTCTCAGGGCAAGATGCCGCCGGCCAAGCGGGGGTACCACTGGGAGCCTGTCGCGGCCCCAACGCCAGACCAGCTAAAGGAGGCGTTGGCGGAACTCAGGCTCGATTGGGATAGCTACGCCTTCCCCACGGCCCTGTCGCCCGAAGCAACCGAGCTGGATGCCAAGTCGGGCTACGACCGATCTCAGCAAGAGGACGTGGCGGTAGACTTCCTCAACCCCGCGCTGCTGAACCGCGCCCGTGCCTGGAAGAAGAACTTTTTGATGATGGGCGAGATGCTGCAAGAGATAGGCATCCCCGTCAGGCTCCGCGCCGTGCCGAGGGCAGAAGGGCTGAGCCGTGCACAGCGGGCCGAGATGACGGTCAAGCCCACGGACTTCGAGGACATCGACCTGGAAGTGGGATTCTCGTCCAAGTCGCGCACGGCGAGCTTTGCGGAGAACGAAGAACAGAACCGACAGTATCAGCTCGGTCTGCGCTCGAAATCAAGCATCATGGCTAATATCCACGAAGACCCTGTTGAAGAGGGGAAACGGATCGCGCTAGACCGCATGGCCGACGCAGGCGAAGCGCAGGCCGAGGCGTTTGCGATAGCCGCAATGCAGGCGCTTCAACCCCTAGACATGCAGGCGTTCCTGGCGCAGCAGGCTGCCGTGGCAGCCCAGCCGACGAACGGTGCTGCCGGAGGCCCAGCGCCAGGTGAAACGATCCGCAAGGAGCGTCCGCCTGGAGACGCGGTGGCCCCAGCCTTAGGTGCGCCCGCGATCCCGCCCGCACAGTCGGAGCCAGGACAATGACCGACGAACTCGATCCCCGTATCTCCGGCGAGTACGCCAACGAGCTGATCGTCGCGGGCCTGGAAGCCTACGACCGGCACAAGGCTTTGCTCTTGAAGAACATCACCCAGTCGGGCTACACGATGGGCAACGTGCCTATCCCCGACGATAGATCGCCGACGCGGGAGTTGCAGTTGCAGGTGACGGCGCAGGACACAGCCCAGCCGATGCAGGCGCGGGCAGCGGCCCTGCGCGAGATACTGAGCATGAGGGGAGTGCAACGTGTCTGAACATGATATTTCGCCGTTACCTGGTGACGATACCGGCGGAACGGGTATAGGACTCGGCGGGGTACCCGACCTGCTCCTGGATACAGTCTTTCGGCTGGCAGGCCAGAACGGCGACACCGGCCCTCCTGGTGGCGGCCCCGATATTCGTTCAATTCCCATCGGTAATGGGCTTGTCGCTGTGCAGTATTGGGACGGTCAACAGTGGGTCACGCTCGAAGGCGGTATTAGGAATGCCCCAACTGGTGGAGGCGCTGGCCCCACGGGCGCAGAGCTAGACATCGACCGCCGCCGCAACGACCTGATCGCTCGCGGCCAGGACATCGACCTCCAGATCGCCACCGCCACCCAAGAACTTCAGGCGGCCCAGCTTGAACTAGATCGGCTGAACAGCGACAGGAACCTCCAAATATCTCTCGGCCAAATCGAACTTGCCACGACAACTGAAGCCCGCATCAGGGAGTTTGCGCAGAAGACCCATGAGCTAAACCAGCAGATATTCGCGCTCGACCAGCAGCGCACTGCCATCAACGCCCAGATCGACGCGGCCAACGCGCTCGGCACCATGGGCGCAGACCTGGGCGACCTAGAGTTCCGGCGCGACGAGCTGCTGGCGAACCTGGCAGCGAACCCGCGAGACTTTAACGAACTGCAACTGCAACTTGGCGGTGACAATTCGTTCATCGACCAGCTGCTCGGCAACGAGGCTGTGACGGGGCGCTCTACTAGATTGATCGGGGAGAGTGTCCTCGGCCCGGCATGGGAATCGCTGGTGGCTTCGCTGAATCAACGGCCAGAGCTGGACTTTTTCAACCAGGCGGCAGACAGGCTGAGCGGGATACCAGGGTTCGACGTGCTCTCAGGCCAGCAGCCCGAGGTCGCACCGGCTGGCGTACCGCCGCCAGCCGCACCACCACAGGCCAACGTCGTGGACGCGCAGTTGGCTGCGCAGCAGGGCGACATAGAGACGGCGGAGGAGATAGCGCGACGGGTTCTACAGGGGGTATAAGATGCCGACACTGCAAGACTACTTGGCGGGCATACGAGCTGGTCGCACGGGCGCTCGGCCCACGGGTGGCGGCACCATCTCCGCACCCACGCCGCCGCCTCGGACGATACCAGGCCGAGCGCCTGCGCAACCCGCGGGCGGCGGCGCGATCTCCGCGCCACAGGCTCCGGCTAGGACGATACCAGGGGCTGCGCCGCGCAGCCGGGACCGACCACAAGGCCATTTGATGAGGATGCTCTTCGTACCATTAACCCACCGAACCGAGGTTTACCGCCTCCTGATTTTGGTGCGCCGCCACTGGGGGGGGTGGGGATACCACAGCACACAGGTGAAAATAGAACGCGCTTGCCGGTGCAGCGGGCGCAGCCCACGCTCCAGGACTACCTGGCGCGGGTGCGGCTGGCAGGGCAGCCTGGCCAGGCCGCTCAGCCAGGGCAGCTCGACATCGGCGACATCGTCCGGCGGCTGATGAACATACAGCCTCGATCATACTTCAACCTACTGCCCAGCGACCGAGCCGGTCTTGCTGGGGACGTGAGCCAGCTTGGGGTGCCGCCAGAGGACTTCTTCGCCTCGGTAGAGCGGCAGTTCCCGCGGGGAGTGAACCCCGCCGGCATCTCGTTCGGAGCTGGCTTCTAGGCAAATGAGCCTGCGCAGCCTCCTCGCCGTCTGGATTGAGCAGCGCGACCGCGAGCGCGAGAAGGACGACCTCGTAGAGCAGACGCG
>LAZR01002083.1_pt1 | contig 11930 bp, 15 predicted proteins | sample 329461 | NCBI WGS metagenome assembly LAZR01 (sample SAMN03002196, study PRJNA259156) | marine sediment metagenome | biome: sea floor; feature: Hydrothermal impacted sediments; material: marine sediment; isolation source: Loki non-amplified sample from Loki's castle hydrothermal vent sediment ...
GAGGACCCTAGAACCGAAAGCTATATCACTGGCCGGATTGGATAAATATTATGCAAGAACAACATATTGCGTCTGCTTTTGACCGAGACCTGGAAAGCGTTCAGGCCCAAATCATGAAAATGGGCGGCATGGTCGAAGATGCTATTCGTCTTGCCGCGCAGTCACTTGAGACCCGCGATGAAGAATTGGCCAATCAAGTGCGAGCAGGGGACAAGCCGATTGACGCGCTAGAAGAGCTAATTAACGAACGAGCGGCCCGTATTATTGCATTGCGTGCACCTACGGCCGTAGATTTGCGGTTAATCTTGAGCGTAATCAAGATCAGTGCCAGCTTGGAGCGCATTGGCGATTATGCGAAAAACATGGCCAAGCGCAATTCGGTTCTGGCACAGTTACCGCCGGTGGCGGACAGCGCAGGAGCCATCCGGCGCATGTGTAAAACCGTTGAGATCATGCTGAAGGATGCGCTTGATTCCTATGTGCAGCGCGATGCCAATCTGGCCATGGATGTGATCGCGCGCGATGAAGACGTCGACCAGATGTACAATGCGCTGTTTCGCGAATTCCTGACTTTCATGATGGAAGATCCTCGCAATATCACGTCATGCATGCACTTGCATTTCATCGCCAAAAACGTTGAGCGTATGGGCGATTTGGTTACGTCGATCGCCGAACAAGTTGTCTATCTTGTTACCGGGACACAGCCAGATGAGGATCGGCCAAAAGCCGATGATACGTCGACTAAACTGAAGGTCTAAGGCCCATGTCAGCGTCACAACCCCAAATCCTTCTGGTGGAAGATGAACCTGCACAGCGCGAAGTTTTAGCGTATAACCTCGAATCCGAAGGGTTCGATGTGCGTCGCGCAGAGAATGGCGAAGAAGCAATGCTGCTTGTCGCTGAGGCGCTGCCAGACCTTGTTATTCTCGATTGGATGATGCCGCTTCTTAGCGGGATCGAAGTCTGTCGCCAGCTTAAAACCCGCGAAGACACGCGCCAGATACCGGTGATCATGCTATCGGCACGCTCCGAAGAGGTGGATACCGTACGGGGCCTAGAAACCGGCGCTGACGACTATGTGGTAAAACCATATTCAATGCGCGAACTTATGGCGCGGGTACGAACACAACTTCGCCGCGTCCGTCCGGCTTCGGCTGGGGCAGCACTTAGCTTTGGTGACATCACGCTGGACACCGAACGCCACAGGGTCAACCGTGCAGAAAATGAACTGAAGCTTGGCCCGACTGAATACCGGTTGCTGGTAACCTTGTTGGAACGTCCAGGCCGAGTGTTCAGCCGTGATCAACTTTTGGATCACGTTTGGGGGCGAGACATCTACGTAGATACACGTACCGTGGATGTTCATATTGCACGGTTGCGTAAAGCGTTGACGGTCCACGGGGGCGATGACCCGATCAGAACCGTACGCGGTGCAGGTTATGCGTTAGGATAGGCGCGTTGTCAGTTGAAATTTAATAATATTCTAGGATATTTGTGCTTTGGCAAAACTTGTATACGTATTCCCATAATCAGTATTATGTAATATATTAGTGCTAAGGTTGCTTTTGACTACTTCATTTTATTGGTAATGAACATCGTATAACTAACTGGTTTTGCTTTATTTTTAAGAAATAAGATTTGTTGAAGCGTTAGCACCTGCTATCTTCTTCTTTACGCGCCTTCTGCCGATGTCATAATCATTGCAAGCGATACGCTGGTTTAGACGACTGGTTCACCTCGAATTGAATATAAGGATATCTCTATGGCCGGACTCAGAGTCTCATCGGCGGAAATGGTGCGCGCTGCTCGGGCACGGATTACCGAGATCGATACCCCTGAGCTGATTGGCATGATCAACGATCCAGACGTTGTTATCGTTGATTTGCGTGACATTCGCGAACGCCATCGCAGCGGCTATATACCCGGCAGCTTTCACGCCCCACGTGGTATGATCGAATTCTGGGTCGATCCGGACAGCCCATACTTCAAAGAGATTTTTGGCCAGGACAAGAAATTCGTGTTCCACTGCGCCTCTGGTTGGCGCTCGGCAATCACCACGGCCACGTTGAATGACATGGGGTTCGATGCGGCGCATTTACGCGAAGGGTTTTCCACTTGGCAGCAGCATGGCGGCCCCGTGGAGTATCCTGATACTAAAGGCTAAACAGGACCGTTTACGTATGGTACTGGTGTCATGAGATAGCTTAATGACAAGGCCTTGCAAATGACATCGATACTAATCCTAAACGGTCCAAATTTGAATCTTTTGGGTACCCGCCAACCAGAGGTCTATGGGGCGACTACGCTTTCTGATATCGAGACCATGTGTCAAAAATATGGGGATAGCCATGAGGTCGAGATCGGTTTTGCCCAATCTAATCACGAAGGTGTCTTGATAGATCATATTCACGCTGCCAAAGGCGTCCATTCTGGCATCATCTTTAATGCCGGGGCGTTTACTCACACTTCCGTCGCGTTAATGGATGCAATCGCATCTGTGGAACTGCCTGTCATAGAAGTCCATCTCAGCAATATCCACGCGCGCGAAGAGTTTCGCCATAAATCATTTATTGCGCCCGTGGCCATAGGACAAATCTGTGGCTTCGGTGCGCAAGGGTATCTCTTGGCACTTGATGCTTTGACGGCACACCTCGCACGTTAATTCGTTAAACGTCGACCGGTATACTCATGTAAAAAGGGCGAGGCTGCATATGCACCCTCGCCCTTCGTTCAACTTAGCTGTGATGGATTAACCTTTGGCGGCTTTGGCAACCTCAGCAGCAAAATCTTCTTTCACAACTTCAATGCCTTCGCCAACTTCCAACCGGACGAAACCGGTGATTGTCGCACCAGCTTCTTTGGCTGCGGTACCGACGGTCACGTCAGGGTTCACAACAAACGCTTGGTTCAGCAGTGTCACTTCGGACATGTATTTCTGCATGCGACCGGTGATCATCTTTTCAATGACGGCTTCGGGCTTGCCCGACTCGCGAGCGATATCCATCTGGACCTGCTTTTCTTTTTCAACAACAGCCGGATCCAGATCCTCTTCGGACAATGACGCAGGGTTTACAGCAGCGATATGCATCGCGATCTGCTTGCCAAGCGCTTCGTCGCCACCGGTCATTGCAACCAGAACGCCGATTTTACCCATGTCGGGCGCGGCGGCGTTGTGCACGTATGAAACAACAAGATCACCATCGATCGACTGCATGCGGCGCACGGACATGTTTTCGCCGATTGTCGCAATTGCGTCTGTGATGACGGTCGAAACAGGCTTGCCGCCCATGTCAGCCGCGTTCAGTGCGTCAATGTCGGAAACGGATACAGCAGCGTTTGCGATACCTGCGACCATTTTCTGGAAGTCTGCGTTCTTGCCGACAAAATCGGTCTCGGAGTTAACTTCAACGGCAACACCGTGGCCGCCTTCGACTTTAACCGCGACCAGACCTTCGGCAGCCGTACGGCCGGATTTTTTGGCGGCTTTTGCCAAACCTTTGGTCCGCAGCCAATCGACGGCTGCTTCCATGTCACCGTCTGTTTCTGTCAGCGCCTTTTTGGCGTCCATCATGCCGGCACCAGTTGTGTCGCGCAGTTCCTTGACCATGGATGCTGTAATTGCCATCGCTTTGGTTCTCCTTGAATGGGAATGAAAGAAGGGGCAGGAAACCCTGCTCCGATGTCTCAATCATGTGAATTTTCAGAGCAGGCAGGGGTGATAGCCCCTACCCGCTTATATTCAGTCGATTACGACTTGGCTTCGGCGACGGTTTCTTTTTTGGATTCGATATCCAAAACCGCGTCCTTGCTCATTGCATCGTTTGATACGGTCTCGTCCGACGCATTGCCGACTTCGACGCCACCGTCGATCAGGGCTTCTTCTTCGGGCGCTTCTTCCATCGCACCGATATCAACGCCTGCCGCACCCAGCTGCGCAGACATACCGTCAAGCGCGGCACGTGCTGCCAAGTCGCAATACAGGCCAATGGCGCGTGCTGCGTCATCATTGCCCGGGATGATGTAATCGATACCATCGGGCGAGCAGTTGGTGTCGACGACGGCGATAACCGGGATGCCCAGCTTGTTCGCTTCGGCTACGGCCAGTGCTTCTTTTTTCACGTCGATGACGAAGATCAGGTCAGGGCGACCGCCCATTTCACGGATACCGCCAAGCGATGCTTCCAGTTTATACTGGTCACGCTCCATGCCAAGACGCTCTTTTTTGGTAAGACCTTCAAAGCCGCGCTCGGATTGTTCGTCGATGGATTTCAGACGCTGGATCGATTTGGAAACAGTCTGCCAGTTGGTCAGTGTACCACCCAACCAGCGGTGGTTCATGTAATACTGTGCGCATTTTTCTGCGGCATCGGCGATCGGCTGGGCAGCCTGACGCTTGGTACCGACGAAAAGAATGCTGCCGCCCTTGGCGACGGTGTCACGGATGACTTGCAGTGCCTGGTCCAGCATTGGAACAGTCTGTGTCAAGTCCATGATGTGGATGCCGTTACGCGCACCGTAGATGTACGGACCCATACGTGGGTTCCAACGCTGCGTCTGGTGGCCGAAGTGTACGCCTGCTTCAAGCAATTGGCGCATGGAGAACTCAGGAAGAGCCATGTCTTTATACCTTTCCGGTTTTGCCTCATCGGGGGTCTCGATCCGCGATTGCGAACCAACCGGCGGACATTCAGGGATTTCTCCCCCAAAAGCCCAACCCCGACTGCGGGTTTAAGTCCCGCGCATATAAGACACAGGCAGGTGTTCCGCAAGTCGTAAGTTGAAGCTGGGCAGTGAACCGAGCAAATTTAGCGCTTAGCTGATCTTTCGCGACGCAATCACGTTAGGAATCCAGGTTTTCACTCAATTGATGGCTTAACTTTACCTGCATTTCACACGCCAGTGCGAGTTCCTTTCGGTTCGGGAAATCGCTGACCTTCAACGGGGGGTGATAATGCGCGGTCACGTTTCCCTGACGATAGACAGAGAGCGTCGCGAGCAGATGTACACCAAAGGTCATATCGCCCCACCACCCATAAAATCGCGGGTCGGCCCCGACGGGCGCGGTATAGATTATGCTTACGGGTTGTATCCATATGGCATTGCGCAGTTCGTCGGCAAAAAATGATTGGAACAACGTCGTCTTGAAAGGCAGCACTTGTCGTCCGTCGGTGCTGGTACCCTCGGGGAAGAACAGCAGCCTTTGCCCTTTCAGCAGCCTTTTCTGAAAAACTTCAGTCTGCTCACGGGCACGGATAGGATTGCGTTCAATAAAGACGGTCCCGGTGGCGCGCGCCAGCCAGCCTATGCCAGGCCAGCCTTCGACTTCGGATTTAGATACGAAATATATCCGCTGCGCCGCGTTGAGAGTAAAGATGTCCAACCAACTGGTATGGTTTGCTACCACAGCCCCCCTGTGGCGCATGGGTTCGCCTTTTACGGTACGCCTTATCCCCATGACCACAAAGGCCCCCCGACATACTACTTGCGTGATATAGGGTGTCACGGGACGGCTTTGCCGATAAAGCGGGCGTTCGATCAGCCGGAGCAACAGCAACAAGAACAACCCGCCAAAAACCAGCAAGGCCAATATAATAGCCCTGAGCGCCGCCAGTCCCCAGCCCAACGGTCTGATCGGCAATTGTGCCGGTGGCTCGGTACTGTCCCACGCATTGCTCATCGGCTATCCCCACCAAACATCTTCCATTTCCGCTCGCTCAAACGGGAAATATCAAGCATCACACAGACATCGGTAGTGTTGAAATCATAGTCAACGAAAGCACCATCCCCGACGAACCCGCCCAGCCTCAGGTATGCCTTGATCAAACTGGGGATTTGTAACATTGCGCTGCGTCGGTCCAAAGATTTTTCGTTGATCAGATTCATGTTTTGATACGCTTCCGGCAAGGCGGTGACCCGAAGCTCTGGCGGGGCGAGGTGATGGTGGTGGAGCATTGATAACGGCTGCGACAGCGTCTTGATGTCGGTTCCGTGAAAGCTTGCTACCCCGAACAGTATCTCGATTTTGTGAAGGGCGACATACGCGGCAAGCCCGGACCACAACTGATGCATTGCTGTACCGCCGCGATAGGACCGGTGTAGACATGACCGCCCCAATTCAAGGATCGGGCACCCAGAAGATTTTAATTTTCCGAGGTCATATTCATTTTCAGAGTAGAAGCCCCCTGCCCGGTCGGCCATATCGCGGCGCAATAGCCGGTACACACCAACTGTTTGACCGGTCTTCGTGTCGATCAGCAACAAATGATCAACAAAGTCGTCAAATTCGTCGATCTCAAGCTTGCGTACGTGGTCAACCAACGGTCCGCTGCCGCCCAATTCAGAGATGAAAACGTCATAGCGCAGCCGTTGCGCCGCACGCAAATCTTCTGACGTGTGTGCGAGCCGGACGTGGTACGCTGCCGATTTCACGAGTGTCATGGGCGGTCTATATTCCCTTGGCGTGTCCGGGTCGTTAAATATGCACTTGTTTGTTCAAGCGCAATCCTTGCGTAGCTGCATATGAAAGGGGGATAAAAACAGGACAATATCTTATCTTAATCATTTGCTAACGATGAGCGGTCATCAAAGACGGGCGTTAACCCGACCCGATAGCTGTCGATCACCATCTTACCCTGATTGCGGAAATTCACGGTCAGCTTTCCGCTTATATTACTTTGGACCTGCCCCACACCCCAATCGGGATGACGAGGGTGACGCACAAGCATACCGGGTGTAAGAATGGCATTGAGATCATCCATAGACGTATCCTTTTCAGCGAAAGATTGATTGATGGCCGATTCAGAAAACGACCTCGCCGCGCTTATCGGAAGCCGCATTTGCCATGACCTGATATCGCCGATCGGTGCGATCAACAATGGGCTGGAACTCGTGGCGATGAGCGGCGACGTAATGAGCCAAGAAATGGAGCTCATTGCTCAGAGTGTAGAGAACGCCAGCGCCCGCATACGGTTTTTTCGCGTCGCCTTTGGAACTGCCGGGGGGCAGTTGATTGGCCGCGCTGAAAGTGTTTCGATCTTGACCGATCTCTGTGCGCAAGGGCGCATTCAGGTCGCATGGGATGTCGTAGAACCACAGAGCCGCGAGGAAGTAAGGTTGGCGTTTCTGGCACTGCTCTGCCTTGAGACCGGCATGCCCTACGGCGGGAAGGTCACCGTCACCAAAGACGGTGACAACTGGCAGGTGGCGGGTGCAGCTGAGAAACTGCTGATTGATCCCGATCTATGGCAGCTCTTAGGGGGCGGCCCGAGGGCACGATCCATCGAGCCCAGGCATGTCCAGTTCGGACTTTTACCCGGTTTCGCAAGTGATGCCGGTCGCAAAATCAAGTCATCAGCAGATGAAACCGACATCAAGCTTACGTTCTAATCGCTGCTTAGCTGCGAATGGTCCCATCGCCCCGTACCAGATATTTGAAGCTGGTCAGCTGTTCGGCACCGACCGGCCCGCGCGCGTGCATCTTACCGGTGGCAATACCGATCTCGGCACCCATGCCGAATTCGCCGCCATCGGCGAACTGCGTAGAGGCATTATGCATCAATATCGCCGAATCCAGTTGCGTCATGAACTTAGCCGCCGCGGCGTTGTCCTCTGTGATGATACAATCGGTATGGTTGGACCCGTACTGACGGATGTGAGCGATTGCGCCATCGATGTCGGGCACGGTTTTGGCGGCGATAATCATATCAAGGTACTCATGCCCCCAGTCGTCGTCTGTTGCGGCGACAGTGCCTTCGACCGCGGATAAGGTCGTATCTGCGCGCACTTCGACGCCGGCGTCTATCAGCGCCTTGATCACCCCTTTGCCCATGGTGCGCGCGACATTTTCGTGGATCAACAGACATTCGGCGGAACCACAAATGCCGGTTCGCCTGGTTTTAGCATTCAATACGATCTTCAATACTTTTTCAGGATCGGCATTTTCGTCGATGTAAATGTGAACGATCCCTTCGAGGTGAGCAAATACCGGCACGCGGGCCTCGCGTTGAACCAAACCGACCAACCCTTTGCCGCCACGCGGCACGATCACGTCAATGGTATCGGTCATCGTCAGCATTGCGCTGACCGCCGAACGATCACGTGTCGGCACGAGCTGGATTGCATCGACGGGTAAATCAGCGGATTCAAGCCCCCGCTGCAAGGCCGCATGGATGGCACGCGATGAATGAAAGCTTTCTGAGCCGCCACGCAGGATCACCGCGTTTCCGGCTTTGAGACAGAGGGCACCGGCATCGGCGGTAACGTTGGGCCGCGATTCATAGATAACCCCGACGACACCCAGAGGCGTGCGGACACGTTGTATGTTCAGCCCTGAGGGCTGATCCCACTCGGTCATCACCTCGCCTACCGGATCAGACTGAGCGGCAATGCTGCGCAGACTGTCAGTAATAGCGCGGATACGGTCCTGATCTAGCGAAAGCCTGTCCATCATCGCGTCGGACAACCCTTTTTCGCGAGCATAGGCCATATCCTTTTCATTCGCGGAAAGGATGGTATCGCGGTCGTCCCATATGGCCTGGGCAGCGTTTTCAAGCGCTGTCTGTTTTTGCTCAGCACTTGCAAAACCCAAGGTGGCGCTAGCAGATTTTGCCCGTTTGCCAATATCTGCCATCAACGCAGGAATGTTGTCAGTTTGTGTCATATCCAGTGTCATAGCCTAATTACTGCTTTTTATAATTTCGGGTTGGGCTTTACCTAACGCCTTCGGCGAGGATTTTAAACCATTTGGAAGTCATGAAAGCGCGAGATCGTCACGGTGTATCAAGGCTGCGCGGCCGGGTGACCCTAAAAGCGCTTCGATATCAGAGGTCTGGTGGCCTTTTATAATCTCGGCTTCGACGGAAGTATATCGCGTAAGTCCATAGCCGATTGGATGACCCTGGGGGGTAAGGATGGCAATGCTGTCACCCCGACCAAATGGCCCTTGGACGGCTGTCACCCCTGCGGGGAGCAGGGATTTACCTTTGGACATGGCGGCCACGGCCCCTGCATCAAGCGTAACGCTGCCACGCGGCTTTATCGCGGCGATCCATTGTTTGCGGGCGGTTTGCGGGTCAGAATGTGCCGTGAACCACGTGGCATTTGCCCCCATTGCTAGTGCATGTAACGGTCGATTGGTCGCCCCATGCGAGATGGCCATGGCGCAACCCGCAGCCGTGGCGGTTTTGGCCGCCATAAGTTTGGTTTTCATGCCGCCTTTCGATAGGCCGGAGCCGGCGTCACCCGCTTGCGCCTCGATTTCGGGGGTAATGATTGTGATGGTGTCATAGCGGATCGCCAACGGATCATCATTTGGATTGGCGGAATAGAAGCCGTCTACGTCTGAAAGCAATATCAATTGATCTGCGCCCACGGTCACCGCGATCTGTGCAGCCAGCCGGTCATTGTCACCAAAGCGAATTTCATCGGTCGCCACAGTGTCATTTTCGTTGACGATAGGTACGGCACCAAGCGACAACAACTGTTCCATCGTCGCGCGACTGTTGAGATAACGGCGGCGATCTGCGCTGTCTTCCAAGGTAACCAGTACCTGAGCGGTGGTGATACCATGCGGTTCAAGTGCTTCTTCGTAAGCGCGGGCAAGACGTATCTGGCCAACGGCCGCAGCCGCTTGCGACTGTTCAAGCGCCAGCGGCGTTGCTGGCAGCCTAAGTACGCCGCGCCCCAGAGCGATGGAGCCAGAGGATACCAGCACCACATCTTTGCCCTGCCCTTTGAGCCATGCCACATCCTGTGCGAGCGAATGCAGCCACTCTGAACGCAGCAGGCCGGTCGCGCGATCCACCAACAATGCAGACCCGATTTTTACGACGATACGTTTGCCGTCGCTCAGGGCTGCCACGGTGCCTCTTCCTCGATATCAAGAAACTTCAGGCGGTCATCATCGATCTGGCCTCGCAGGGTGCGCAGCACCTCGGTTACACCTTCACGCGAGACACCGGACATCATCATCACGTCGCTCCCGCATGTCTTTATCAAGCAATCACGTGCAGTTATGCGCTCTTCTTCATCAAGCGCATCAATTTTGTTTAGGACGGTTATGCGTGGTTTATCGGCAAGTTCCCCGCCGTAGGCTTCGAGTTCTGTGATGATGGTCTGGTAGTCTTCGGCGATCGTTGCAGACGTGCCGTCGATAAGATGCAGCAACACGGCACAGCGCTCAACATGGCCTAAAAACAGGTCGCCTAAGCCGCGCCCTTCGGATGCGCCTTCGATTAGGCCGGGGATATCGGCGACGACAAATTCAGTGTTGTCGACACCCACTACGCCTAGGTTGGGGTGCAACGTGGTAAAGGGATAATCTGCAATTTTCGGACGCGCGTTTGAAGTGGCTGCCAGAAAGGTCGACTTACCTGCGTTTGGCAAACCCAATAACCCGACATCGGCAATCAGCTTAAGGCGCAGCCATAGGGTGCGTTCCACGCCTTCTTGTCCGGGGTTCGCACGGCGAGGCGCTTGGTTCGTTGCGGATTTGAAATGCAGGTTGCCCCAGCCACCGTTGCCACCGCGCGCCAGTTCAACGCGTTGGCCAAGCTCGGTCATGTCGGCAATAACGGTTTCTTGATCTTCGTCCAAGATTTCAGTGCCAACGGGAACCCGCAGAATGATATCGTCGCCGTCCTTGCCGGTGCGCTGCTTGCCCATACCCGGCTGGCCGTTCTTGGCGAAAAAGTGTTGCTGATAGCGGAAGTCTATGAGGGTGTTAAGCCCGTCCACGGCCTCGGCCCATACGGTGCCGCCGCCACCGCCGTCACCGCCGTCGGGACCGCCATATTCGATGTATTTCTCGCGCCGGAATGACACGCAGCCGCCCCCGCCTGCGCCAGAGCGAATGTAAACTTTGCACAGGTCGAGAAACTTCATTGCAGGAGCCTTTCCGGGGCACAGGTGATCACAGCTTGTGGCTATAGGTCCATGTAGGTACGCAGGTCTCGCGGGCCAGACAATAGGTTTCAGCATTGCCAAGGTAACGAAAACCCGCATTTGTCAGCACTTTGGCAGATGCCGGGTTGTCGCGAAACACCGAAGCGAACATGTTCTTGTTGCCCAATGGGTTCGCCTTCACCAAGGCCTGTACCGCATCGGACGCAAGATGGGTGTTCCAGAACGCCGGGGCAACCCAATATCCAACTTCGGATTGATCGCGGTCCATTCTTACCAATGAAATGACGCCCATGACTTCTGCACCATCGGCCTTGAGCCCATCCATCACCCATACATCTTCGGTGCGCGGTTCCGTGGTGGCACGTTTTATGTAGGATTCGATTACCCCAGGCGGCAACGGATGCGGGATTGATACAGTATTGGTCGCCACGCGCGGGTCGCTGGCGTAAAGTTCGATTAACCCAAGGTCGGAGCGACGCACAGGCCGCAGGTCGAAACGTTCAGTTTCTATCATTGCCTGGGGTGTAAGGGTTTGAGTTTCCATCGTTATGTTCCTCCTCCGAACAATACGAAAAGAACCACGATGGCAGCCAGATGTGCCGGGGTCCAGTATAGATATCTCTTTTCCGATGCAATGATCGTGCCGTGTGAAAGAGCCACAAGGCTTGCGCATTTATCCGACGAATGATCCAAGTACCGGCGCACTGCTCCGATCATCCGGCTAGTTGCGGGTTTGCAGCCCAGCTTGAACCTAGCCTGTGCATCACCGTAACTGGGTGCCTGCAAGACAACACCACCGTCCGAAGGTTCGGGGGATTTTAAGACTGTCATTCTGACCCTTCTCCTTTCTGGATACATGTGGTCGTGCAAATACGAAAAAGGACCGGCGCTTCCGCCGATCCCTGAATTTTAAAACCCTGAGGGGTGCGGCTTATTCTGCGGCTTCTGCCACCGGAAGAACCGAAATAAACGTACGGTTTTTCAGGCCTTTGTGAAACTGAACCTTACCGTCGACCTTGGCAAAGATC
>LAZR01002085.1_pt1 | contig 11929 bp, 11 predicted proteins | sample 329461 | NCBI WGS metagenome assembly LAZR01 (sample SAMN03002196, study PRJNA259156) | marine sediment metagenome | biome: sea floor; feature: Hydrothermal impacted sediments; material: marine sediment; isolation source: Loki non-amplified sample from Loki's castle hydrothermal vent sediment ...
ATTTAATCCTATTGAATCTTCGATAATATTTCACCTTACCTCCTTATTTTGAATTTTATTGGTAATATTTCTTTATACCTTCAGTCAAATTTTCATAAAAGGCATCAAAATCCTTCATGAAATCCAGTAAAGCTTCTGGGTTTTCTTTAAAATTTTGAGTTTGCTAAAAAATTTAATATCCCTATAAGAATCGTTATTCAACCTCATGATTATGAACTAAATATTGATAAAATGACTCGAGCATATGAAAGTGATGGTATATTAGTGAACTCTGAAGAGTTCAATGGGATGGAAAACAAAAGTGCGATCAATATTATTACTGAAAAGCTTCAAGAAATAAAATTGGGTTACGCTACGATAAATTATAAGCTTAGAGACTGGGGGATATCCAGACAGAGATATTGGGGGTGTCCCATACCTGTATTATATTGCAAAAATAAATCTTGTGGAGATAATGGTGTTGTTCCCGTTCCTTATGAAGATTTACCGGTATTCCTTCCTAAAGATGTAGAATTTACGGGAAAGGGTAATCCTTTAAAGACAAGCGATAGTTTCCTGAATACTACTTGTCCTGTTTGTGGAGGAGAGGCAAAACGTGAAACAGACACTATGGACACATTCATCGATAGTTCGTGGTATTTCTTCGCGTTTTGTGATCCCCCCTCAATTGAAGCTGATCTGCCATATAATAGCGATCTTGTTAATTATTGGGGTAATGTAGATCAATATATTGGGGGCGTCGAACATGCGATACTTCATCTTATTTATGCTAGATTCTTCACTAAAGTCACAAGAGATCTTAAACTACACTCTCATGATGAGCCATTTCAACGACTATTAACTCAAGGTATGATTAATAAAGCTCATCCTTTTTGCCCCAAATGCAACATTTTTTTAATGAAGGCGGAATTAAAAGATATGACATGTAAAAGATGTGGCAATAAAGATTTAATTGAAAAATCTGTAAAGATGTCTAAAAGTTATGGAAATACTGTAAATCCTGGAGAAATTATTGATAGTTATGGAGCTGATGCTGCGAGATTTTTTATTTTATTTGGTGCCAGTCCTGAATCAGGATTAGAATGGTCTGAAGAAGGAGTTGATTATGCCTATAGGTTTATTAAAAAGACCTTTTTGCTATTAACTAATCCTCTGGCAAATGTAAGGGAAAATACAACAATAAGAGATACTCTTATCAAGTATTATATGAATAAAACAATTAAAGAATTCACAGAAAACATGCAGAAACTTGCAATTAGAAATGCTGTCAATAATTTAATACAATTTACATCAGAACTTGGTAAGTATAAATATGAAGGTCCTAATAAAGAAATTTTCAACGAATGTCTGGAAAATTTAGTTTTATTACTCCATCCAATAGCTCCTCATATGACTGAAGAAGCATGGAAAACTCTTGGTAAGAAAGGTTATGTGAGTTTAGCCACTTGGCCTTCATATATTAAAGGATTACTTACAGAGGAATCAGATTATAAATGGAAATTGATGAACAATATTCTTGAAGATATTAATAATATAAAACTAGTAATGAGAAATGAGGAATTAAAAGTTATTTCACTTATTATAGCTGATCAGTGGAAGGTGAAGTTTTATAAGGCGTTAATGTCATTTATAGAAGAAACTAAGGATCAAGGAGAAATTATACAAAAATTAATGCAAGATAATAATTTAAAAAAATATAGTAAACAAATTAGTAGAATTACAAGTAGAATATTAAAAAATATAGGTAAGTATCCAAAGTGTGTTTTAACTTCAAAAGATGAATATCACTTTTTCGTAGAAATTAAACCAATTATAGAGAAAAAATATCGATGTACAGTTAATATTTCCTATGAAAGTGAATCAAAAGAGCAAAAAGCAACTCAATCCCTTCCAGGAAAGCCAGCAATCATAATTTCATAAAAAAATTCTATTAAATTATTGGAATAATATAATATTTTTAATATAGATTTTTTCCAATAGTTATATAAAATTGTTTATTTTAAGTCTCATGCTTATTGATTTTAATCTTCATGAAAAAATTCTCTTTTTTAATATCGGTCGCTATAAACACGCTAGTGATACATTTTTTGAATGGAAATCTAAAAGTTTTCAAAAAGCAAGTTTTTTTGAAGTACAGTTAACCAGAAATGCGCCAGAAAGGAATATATTTTATTGTATCACTAAGGGTGATATAAAAATTGTTTATTATGTCAAAAATGAAACTGTATTTTCTATAGGCACTGAAATTGAAGTTCAATCTCAATTAATAGACGCTCTCTTAGAATATATAATTGAAAAATTTTTTTATATGTATGATGAAAGTTTATTAACAAATTTTTATGGAGATTCATGCGATATCTTTAATGGGTTTAATACTATTATCCAAGAAACTTTTAAGGACTATAGGAATATAGATATAATTAAAACAGCTTTAATTACTTGTAAAGGATGTGGAAGAACACTAACAGTCATAATTAAAAAGAAACTAATAGAAAATTCTTCAAAAGCTACGACACCCTTAGTATATATACATTCAGGACACGCTTTACTTTTATACATTGACCGGGAATATAAAATTAGGGGTAGTGAGTTAGTAAGTGTTTCATATTAACTTTTAATCGAAATTTATAATTTTTTATAAAATTTTAACGAATAGTTGAAATAATAATTTTGGATTTTTGTAATTCAAATAGGAAAAGTGAAGCGATTTTTATTTTATTTTATTAACTTAAGATTAAAAAAATTATTATAAATTTTAAAACATTAAAATTAGTTAAAATAGCAGTTTAATTAAATTCTAAATATAGAGATAAAGATTATTTAAATAAATGACGATCTATGAGATTAGTATAATATCTACTACTGGTTTTCCCTATTTTAATACTTTAATTAGACCTGTACCAGAGGGTGTAAAAATTTATTTAAGGTTTTTCGACTTTTCTAAGGATAAATCAAGAGTTCAAGATCATTTTGACTCTGATTCTAAATTTGACCTCACCGCAGGTTTAATCTCAGCATTATATGAATTTGCTAAAAATATTGATAAAAAAATAGAAGTACTTGAATTCAAACCTAAAAAAGATAAAACCTCAGCAAAATTTGAGGAAAAGAAAGAAAAAAAAAAATATCAAGGAGATGTATTGATTACAGCACAAACAGAGTCTTTTTTACTGCATAAATCAGTTCATGAAAAAATAAAATTAATCTATAATTTGTTTATAAATTCTAAACTTCCTCTTGATTCTGCAGATAATATTCATAATAGTGAAGAAAATAAAATTTTTGATATTTTAACGGACTCGAAAGCAAGAGAAAATATTTTAAACCATCAGAATGAGTTAAAACGTTTATCAAATGATTTTTTAAATAAAATGACTGATTATGGCTTGTGGGGTATTAGTATCGCTTCATTTGACCTTTCTCCTATATATGTTTTTGGAAAAAAATATACTTTAGAAAATATTAATCAGATTTTAAGACGTATTGGTTACATTCCTGAAATATCTCCATTGGAATGGATCTATAGACAATCCTATTTTTCTGATGAACAAATTCAAGTTTGTATTATTAAATCAGATGTTGGTCCAACAGTTGAAGATATTTTATTTGAACCATATTTTTATTTGCTTTTCGCAGATCCTCTGAGTTATTTTGGGGAATTCCCGTCAAAATTAACTTCAGCTTTTAATAATATTCTTAGTTAGCAAATTTCAAATAATAACGTTTTATTAAAAAAAAATAATGGAGATTGTTATATAATTATAAACTAGTTGAAATTTAAAAGTTTCTTATTTTGTACTTTTTTCAGCAGCTCTAATTATGTCAGCTAGAGAATCTGCTTTAAGAGAAGCGCCTCCAACTAAACCCCCATCAATATTTTCCTTATTAAATAAATCTTCTGCGTTTATTGGTTTAATAGACCCCCCATACTGAATCCTCACTGAATCTGCTGTCTCATTATCAAATCTTTTAGATAGGAGTTCTCTAATAAAAACATGAATTTCTTCTGCTTGCTCTGGTGTAGCGGTTTTACCAGTACCTATTGCCCATATCGGCTCGTAAGCTATAACTGTTTTTATCATCTCAGTATTACTAAGATCCTTAAATGTTTCATAAATCTGAAATTCTATAATTTCTTTTGTTTTACCTGCTTCTCTTTCTTCTAAATGTTCACCAATACATACAAGAGGTTTTAACTCCATTAATAATGCCTTTTTGAGTTTTTTATTAATTAAAGCATTTGTTTCTTTGAATATGTCTCTTCTTTCACTGTGCCCTAAAATAACATACTCAATCCCTATATTTTTTAAAAAATTTGGTGATATTTCACCTGTAAAAGCTCCCTTCTCTTCAAAATGCATATTTTGCGCGCTGATATTGATATTTGTATCCTTAGTGCTTATACATGCGCTCGTTAATGCAGTAAATGGTGGTGCAATGACTATGTCAACTGTATCGATTGATTTTATTAAGGGAATTAGATTTTCTAGCATTTCTTGAGCTTCTTCAGGAGTTCCTCTATTCATTTTCCAATTGCCTCCTATGATTGGTCTTCTCAATGCATTTTACCTCACAGATGTTTTAATTTGAAATGTGTAAATTTTCGTTATAATTCAATTATAATTTTAGTCTATAAAAATACTAACGAAAATTAATGAATTTAAATCAATAAGAAATTAGAAAATTTATTCGGATTTACGAAGTTTTTCTGGTAATTTAGTAGCTTCTAAAAGTTTTTTTACTTCATTAACATCTGGAGTCATAATTGCGGGTAATCCTAATTGTGTACGTCTTCTTTCTATAGCAGGTTGCATGGGAATTGCTTTGCCATGTTCCAGAACTGTTGAAGCTTGACCAGTATAATGAGCAGGAGCTTCACCCCTTTCCACGCTCATGTTTTTTAAAATCGTGAAAATTTCAGTAAGTTCAACTTTTTGAGGACATACTTCATCACACGTATCGCAAACCGTACAACCCCAAATGTTAAAAATATTTTCTGGTCCGAATATTTTCTCTTTTAAACCTAATAATGCATCAAGTATTAAGCGTCTTGGGTTATATTTTCCTTCAGTAACTTGTGCTACAGGGCATGCTCCACTACAAGTCGCACATTGATAACAATATGCTAGAGTATTGCCAATGTCATGACCAAGAATTTGGTTTCTAAACTTAAAATCTATAGTTGCCATTTTAATATCTTAATTATTTTAAATATTATGCATAATAACTATTTCTTGATTTTAAAATTAATTTTTTATTTTTAAAATTAAATTTTTGCTAATTAGAAAATGTCAAGTTTTTATAATATAAAAATAATATAAAATATTAGTATGGGATGTTAAGCAGGGTTATTTTAATTTTTTATAAATAAAAAGAATAAAAAAGAATAATTAATTTATACTCATAAAACTAATAAAATTCACAATTATAGATGATTTTTTATTGAATATCGAAAAATTAAACGAATTTGGCATAGAAATCTCTGAAGAAGTAAAACAAGGCAAAGCGATCTTAGATGTATACACTATTTGGTGTGGGCCTTGCAAATTTATCACTCCAATTTTAGAAAAATTAAAGGAAGAAGGACTAATTCATTTAATAAAAACTGATCTTGACCAGAATCGACCTCTTGGGGAACATTTTGGAATAACTGCTATACCTACCCTTCTCTTTTTCAATAATGGAGAACTCTTAAATCATCCTATAGAAGTTGAAGGGCAACTTCTTGTTAAAAATGGAATGATGGTTGGTGCTGCGGGAGAACAAATTCTCAGAGAAATCGTTGAAAAAATGTAAGTATATATTTTTTTTTAATTAGATGTGTTAATTATTATTTTTCCTTTTTTTTTGATAATTTTCGATAATTACAATTAAGATATCATACAAATAATCTATTAAACAGATTAAAAATTTTTTATTTAATGAATTTTTTCAATATTTAATTTGAAATAAGATTGGAAAACATTAATATGAATATTTCTAGGAAAGAGTTAATTCAAACGGAAACAACGATGAATCAAATGCGAAATAGTGTTTATGGACTAATTCGCTTTATGGAAAAGAACAGAATTCAAAAAGTAAAAGAGAAATTACGGAAAATGGGGCAAAACATTGCTCGAACATATATTAATTATTGGAAACCAACAGAAACTGCTACTATAACTAATATAAAGGATGTTATTACAACTATTTATCAAAAAATATTAAATAGTGCAATCTCTATTGAGGTTGACCAATTAAAGAAAAAAATAATTGTTAAAGATCATAAATGCGCTTTATGTAAATACCCGCTTAATAATTTAGAAGTTGCTGGATGTGAAATATTGATCGGGATGGTATCTGAATTTATTTATCTTATTAATAAGGAATTTGGTGAACCCTCGTCTATTTTTTTAGAACCATCTGAAGTAAAAGAATCGAGAACTTTTGGAAATAAATCATGTATTCAAATATTTAGATATAATATAGGGAAGGAGGAGTGAAAATGGGGACTTTTCAATGGTTAATGAAAAAAATTACGAAAATTTTTGGGCGTTCTACTAATGGCTTATTTTATACATTACTTTATAGGGAGATCCTTAAGGAAGTCAATGAAATTTCTAACAATGAAGAAGAAAGCTTATTAATCCTTAGAGAAATAGGAAAGAACGCTGCTTATGAATCATGTGAGCGCCACTCAAGTATATTCAAATTCATGCCAGGAAATCCTAAAAAAATTCTAGATTATTTCGAGATTCTTTGGGTAGTAGTCTTTGGAATGGAATTAGATGACTATTCTTATGAAGAAATTCCTAAGGAAGGGGCAAAATATAACGATTATATTTTAAAAATTAAAAAATGTCCAATTTGTGCTGGATATGGACAAGATATCGAAGATACATTTGATTTTAATAAATTAAAAGATATAGATTCAGAGGGAATGGCTTGCGGTCTTGCTGGAATGTTGGAGAGCGTAGCAAATTTCATTTTAAAGGTAAAAAGAAATGATTATCGAATACAAATAATCGAGCAACGATGTATAACTAAAGGAGATGAACACCTGCAATTCATATGTAAAATATATGACTATAAAGAATGGAGTGAATTAAAGGCTTCTAAAGTTAAAGATAAAATATCATCAAGTATATATTTGGAAGAAAGCATAGAAGAAGAAATTGTTCAAGAAACTAAGTTAGATATAATTGATAAACTTCAGGATATAATATCTATAGATAAACTAGATGAATATCTTGATGAACCATTAGAAGGCATAAAGGAGAGAGTTTCTGAATTTATTAAAGACAAATTGAACATGGAACCTAAAAATTTCTTCGATTACTTCCGTAATTACGAAGATGATATGATAAGAATAATTGGATATTTAGGTTTACATCTTTTAAACGAATATGGTGGATTATTGGAAAAAAATCTTAAAAATGAATGGTTCGCGAAAATTTTAGGGTATCTCTTTAAACAAATGAAAGAGATGACACTATTATTCATACCTCTAGATGTAATTCGAGATTATAATGAATTGCTCGTAAATTTTTTAGAAGGTTTAGCTCCTACTGAAATGGTTGAAAATATAAAACTTTTTACAGGTAGAGATACAATTAACTACCTTTTTGAAGGAACTCAAATGGCTCTTGAAAATTTAGGCATTGACTTTTCTGAATTAAAGGAAAATATATGGGAAGAACTACAAAAAGAACGTGAAAACGGATTGATATCATCAGAAATCTCATCTATTGAAAAAACTCGTGAAAAAATACCTCAAATCGTTAACATTCTTCAAGAGTTCTCGATGATAATTATTGATATCCTTACACTTCCAATCAGAGTTTTAATCTCTGAAAGCCATTATGGAATAAAAACAGCTATAAATTCAGTGGTTTCAGAAGAAGAAGGTTTATATGGCTCAATAAGAGAACGTTTCGATAAAATTTTTAACCAGATTCAAGAAATTAGAAAGTAACATACTGAGATTATTTTAAAAATTATTAATCTTTATTTCACTTATTTTTACTTAAGATCAACAAAATCAAAGTTTTAAAAGGGAATTCATGCCAAATTTTATTAATGCTTTTTAAAATAACCTATTGAATTGAAAAATGAGAAATTCCGAAAAAAAAGTAATAATTAAGTTATCTACAATAATTATAATTACCATATTGGCTATGACAATCTTTTCTATTCCTTTATTTGGAATTCGGCTTGGAATAATTTTATTTCCTGGTAATGGTATATGGAAAGTTACAGGTGAAGTTCCAACAACAGAAAGGCTTAAAATTCTAGAGCTTAATGATGAGGTTACTATCATACGAGATGAATGGGGCATTCCTCATATTTATGCTTCGAATGATTTAGATTTATTTTTTGCTCAAGGATATATCCATGCTCAAGATAGATTTTTCCAAATGGATATGTTTCGACGGCTAGTTCGAGGAAAGATATCAGAAGTATTAGGATCGACAGCAATTTCGACAGATAAATTTAATCTTGCTATGGGCATGGAATATTGGGCAATAAAAACTGATGAAAAATTAAGGGAAATGCAAGCAAATGGAACAATTGATTTTTTACCTACTATGGACAGGTATGTAGAGGGAATAAATTATTATTTAAAAACTCATAAGAATGATAAACCACTAGAATATCTTTTATTAGGATTTGAACCTACTGAATGGACTTCAATAGATTCATTGAGTATAGTTCAGGAAATGGCAAGACAAATGAGTTGGAATTATAATGATTTATATAGATTAACAAATCTAGAAGCTCTAGGGCTCAATAATTATAATCAACTATTTAATGCATTTCTTCCATATCAAATTCCTATTTTACCTGATTACGGTGATTATAGTGAAATTCCAAAGATATCGAGCGATGAATATAAAGTAAATCCTCTTTTACATAAAACGGTATTGGATTTTCTCGAGAATATTAAAGATATTGATCATGAAAAAAAGCGGATGGAATCTCAAAATAACCTCGGTTCAAATAACTGGGTTGTAAATGGTTCAAAAAGCAATACTGGAAAACCTATTCTTGCAAATGATATGCACTTAGCTTGGATGGTTCCAGGAGTTTGGTATGAACAACACCTAGTATCTACAGAAACAAATATCAATTCATATGGTTTTTCCATACCAGGAATGCCTCTAATTGCTGTGGGTCATAATCAATATGTTGGATGGGGTTTTACTAACACTGGGTATGATGTTCTTGATTGGTATTATTATAATGTGATAAATGATACCCATTATATATATAATAATAGAGAAACCGCATATAAGACAAGAAATTATAATATTAGTGTAAGAGACAGTCCCAAAGAACTTTTTACTGTCAGAGAAACAGTTCACGGGCCAGTTATTAGTGATTTTCGCGATAACAATATACCCTCCTCTTATGGAGATATTATATTAGCACCTCAATGGACGGCAAACGACATATTTTTTAATTTCCTTGCAGGTAATGGATTCAATAGAGCAACAAATAGAGCAGAATTTGATGAGGCATCCAAATATTGGGATACCCTAGCTCAAAATATTGTATATGCTGATGTTGATGGAAATATTGCTATTAGACCTACTGGTAAAGTTCCTATTAGAGATGATTCAAAGACTCCACCAGGACATCTTGGTAATGGAACGATCCCTTATAATGGATCCAATGGTGAAGGAGAATGGATTGGGTATATTCCGTTTGAAGATTTACCTAATGCTATTAATCCTACACAGAATTATTTAGCTTCTGCAAATCAAATTATTGCGGGTCCAAATTGGAATTATTCCAAATACTTCTTACAAAATGAATACGACGATGGTTATAGAGCTAGAAGAATTAATGAATTACTCTCTAATGCTCCAGAAGGCACTGTAACCATAGAAAAAATGAAAGAATTTCAATTGGATATCAATTCAACCGCAGCTCAAGCTTTTATTCCATATTTAATTGATGTGATTAAAAATCAATATGCTTCTACACCTCCCCTAGAAATAAATAATGTGCTAACTGTGCTTGAAAGTTGGAAATATAATATGGATAAGGATTTAGCAGCCCCAACTATTTATCGCAAATGGCGTGATAATTTCATGGATTATACTTTTAATGATGAGTTCGAAAGTTATGGGTTAGAACAGCGCCCAAAATTAGTTGTGTTGGAGTATTTAATGAAAGAAAAAGAAACATCACACTGGTTTGACAATGTAAATACTTTATCGCAAAATGAAACCAGGAATGAAATTATGTTGGTAGCTTTGAATGATACAATTGATTGGCTAACTGATTTTTATAGCTCAGCAAATCCATCAACATGGAAATGGGGAGAGATACATAAATATTATTTTCCACACCTCACAGAATTAACAGCATTTAGCAAGGGACCTTATGCAGGAGATGGAGAAAGGTATACTTTGAATCCTTCTTCTGCAAATATTGAATCAGGTGTTGGATTTGCTCGAAGTGGAGCTTCAGAGAGGATGATTCTTGATTTTAGTAATTTAAATAACTCTATAAGTGTAATACCCTCAGGAGAAAGGGGTTTTCCAAACTCAAAGCATTATTCAGATCAACTTGAACAATTGTTTTTACAAGGGAAATATCACATTCAATACTTCGGGTATACAGCTAATAATTTTCCAAAAAGCGCAATTGAATCCACAATTAATTTTATACCAATTGGAGATGTATAAAAATGGAGAAAAAACCCATAGTTTTTTCAATAAGCATATTAATTACTATGGTAATTGCTTTATTTTTAAGTTTTAGTAGTGTATGGCAATTTATTATTATAGCAGGTATTGTTGCTGGAATTTTGAATAAGACTATGAAACGAGGAGCCTTAAGTGGAGCAGCAGGCGTGGGTACATTTTGGTTGATTTATATGCTTCATGGAGTAATAACCAAAAATTCTTATCCTTTACTTGATCAAATTGGAACTCTTCTTATTGGTACAGGATATGGTTGGTTGATTTTCTTGCTCATATTATTGATGGGAATATCATATGGTGCCTTAGGAGGTGCAATTGGTAGCGGTGCAATGATCTTAATAAAACCTCGCTTAAAAAAGTATTTAGAAAGAATTAAAACATTTGAAGAAAATTCGAATTTTGATTAAACAATTTTTTTTTTAATTATTAATTTAATTTTTACTAGATAATTACTCAACATTCTTAATTTGATTCTTTAACTTCTCAGCTTGATATACGTCATAAAACCAATCTACTATGTATTGAAAGAAAAATCTTTCTCTTAGAATATCATAGTGAGATTTTTCTTTTAAACTTGTTAATTTTGCAATATCTTCTGATTTTAAAATTCCCCTAGCAACTAAATTCATTCGAGCTTTATATTGATCCATCATTTTTATAGGTCTCAAAATTATATGAAATGCATTTGAAATTTTGTTTATCAATTCTTTAAGACCCCTCTCAAAAAAATCTTGATATTCACCATCCTCGAGTAAAAATTTCTTAATGTTGTATAAAATAGACTCTTTTTTAAAATAATCAATAAATTCTTCTTTATCTAATGCATCCATAAGGTAATTTATAATTTTTTTTGATTTTCCATTAATTACAGTAACCGTTAATTTATATAATTATGAACGTTTTATTAAAGATTGTATTCAATCTATTCTGAATCAAACATATAAAAATTTTGAGTTAATAATAGTTGATGATTGCTCTACAGATAATTCTTATAAAGTAGCTAAGAAATATGAGAATGATAAAATTAAAATTATTAGACTTAATAAAAATTCAGGATATTCTAAATCTAAGAATGAAGGGATAGTCAGATCTAATGGACAATATATTACATTCAATGTTCAAGATACTGCGATAAAGCTCTCGCCCCAAGGTTCTTTGTTTCACCCGCTAGAGGCCCGTCCACGAATAGGGCTATCATTTCTCCTCCAACCTCTCAATAACAGCCTCAATACGAT
>LAZR01002087.1_pt1 | contig 11919 bp, 9 predicted proteins | sample 329461 | NCBI WGS metagenome assembly LAZR01 (sample SAMN03002196, study PRJNA259156) | marine sediment metagenome | biome: sea floor; feature: Hydrothermal impacted sediments; material: marine sediment; isolation source: Loki non-amplified sample from Loki's castle hydrothermal vent sediment ...
CCCCAAACCAAAAGCGCAGAGATCGTTTCGGGCCGCATGCGTCCCAGCATTATCACCGACCCTTCGATTCCTGCCTTGAATGCTGCTTGGTCCAAAAAGCGGCGGATCACCGTCGGCGTCTGATCTTTATTGTCAAAGTCTCGAAAGATCGCAGCCGCGGGTACCCCGTTCTTGACTGCAAGCTTGGGCATGGTGTTCAATCCCTTGTCCTGAGTAACGAGCCCGTATCCGCCCTGCTCAAGGATTGCCGTGACCTGATCGGCGACTTCACGGTTCGGCTGTAGGCCGGTACGGTTCCCTTCCAGTACGCCGACGACCTCGGGCATATGGTTGAACGCGACTCCAAACGTGGTTTCCGCGTCCGAGGGCTGAGCGCCTGCGGGCAGATCGACCATTGCTAACACCTCAAAACCTTCATCCCGGTAAATGCGCATGCGCTCTGTTGCGTCCGGAAGGGACGCGTCGACGGCAAAGCTGATCGGATAGGGAAAGCTGCGCAGTGCGGCAATTCCCACCTCGCCACCGTCAAGGTCACTGCCGGTGTCCATCAACAAGATGCCCATCAGCGGTTTGTCATCGGCATTGGCAAAGGGTTGGCTGTAGCGTTTGATTGCGGGCCCCCCATTTGCGGATGCTTCCGGCGCGACGGTCGCCGCAGTTTCGACCGACAAAGCCGTGGGCAGGCGGTTGACCTTCACCCCGGTGTCGCGGTGCGATGTGATAGATGCGGGTGCTCCGATGGTCGGCCGTCCTTGGGCATCCACCGGGTCAGGCGCAACCGTTGGGGCGGGAAGCACATCGTTATCGGCCTCGGTTGCTCGGTCGGCAGTGGCGGGCACGTCTACGGTTACGTCAGGTGTAGCGTCCCGGCTTAAGACAGGCGCAGCTGGTTTTGTCCAAACTGCCACGGCGTCAGGTGCAGAGGGTTCCATCGGGGCCAGCGCCATCGGATTAGGCAATACGGGTGCATCCGAGGCAATAGCGGGCAAATTAACCTCGGGAGCAATCGAAGGCGTAGTGAGTTCGATATTACGTGACACGCCGGCTAAAACTCTGGGTGCGGTGACCTGTGGTTGCATGGCCGTGTCAGGTGCTACAGCCACGGTCCCTTGCGGAGCCACCATGTTGCCTTGCGGGGCAACCTTTGAGCTGCGAACCGCAGTTTTTTCCCCTAGGTCATCAGACATCAATTCTTGAGTAAGCGCAGCAAGCGGCGGCACGGGTGCGTCGGGGGCTTCTTGTGAAGCATTGATACCATTCGCAATCGCTGCAACGACCTCGTTTTGGACGGTTTCAGCAACCTGGGTTGTAATTTCCTCGGGGTCTGTGGAATTTTCCGGGGGGGCGGTATCACCAGAAGGAGCGGCGGGTGCGACGGATACCGCAGGGCTGACAGGTTCGGCAGCTCTTTCGGATGCAGCCGGTTCGACGGCGGACACAGGCTCGGCCGGCTTGACGGGTTTAACCGGTACAACAGGATCGGAAATGTCGCGATCGGTACCAAGAGCACTGTCAGGTCCCACCTCGGCTTGTTCAAGCGCGGGCCCCACAGGTATCAGGAACGACACAACGCCTGCGACAACGACACTGAAGACGCCACCAATTAGGATGCCAGCAATGAATCCGCGTGCCATATTGTGATCGCTCCTGTTTTTGTTCCGGATCGCGTGGCTCTGGGTCCACCTGCCCTTGACGATGGGTCTTAAGCCTGAACATGTACTGCCCAACGTTATACCGCGTTTTTGCGCGGTTCCTCTAGCCCTAAACCCAGCCTCAATACAAAGAATTACCAAATGCTGCTGCTGATAGATAATTACGACAGTTTCACCTACAATCTCGTTCACTATCTGGGCGATCTGGGGGCCGACGTCGATATCCGTCGCAACGACGCTATCGATGTGCAGGCGGCAATGGCGCTTAACCCTGCTGGCATCATTCTTTCGCCGGGGCCATGCGACCCCGATCAGGCGGGGATTTGTCTGGCTCTCACTGCCGCTGCGGCAGAAACGCATACACCCCTATTGGGGGTTTGTCTGGGGCACCAGACTTTGGGGCAGGCATTTGGTGGCAAGGTCGTTCGGGCAAATGATATCGTGCATGGCAAGGTTGGCCAGATGCACCACGAGGGCCGAGGCATTTTTGCAGGACTTCCATCGCCTTTTGCGGCGACCCGGTATCATTCACTGGTGGTAGACCGCGCCACCCTGCCCGACTGCCTTGAGGTCACGGCAGAATTGGAGGACGGTACGATCATGGGATTGCAGCACCGCGACCTTCCTTTGCACGGCGTTCAATTCCACCCTGAATCGATCCGCTCCGAACACGGGCACAAGATGCTGCAAAACTTTCTGAACGACATAAAGGTGCCGGCATGAGCGACGCATTGAAACCGCTGATTGATGCCGCGGCCAACGGACCCTTAAGCCGCGCACAGGCTGAAGAAGCGTTTGAGATTCTGTTTGATGGCGAAGCCACACCCAGCCAGATTGGCGGGTTTTTGATGGCCTTGCGCACCCGTGGCGAGACAGTGGATGAATATGCCGCCGCCGCTCACGTCATGCGCGCCAAATGCCATCGCGTAATCGCCCCCGATGGAGCAATGGACATCGTCGGCACCGGAGGCGACGGAAAAGGCACGCTGAACATATCAACCGCAACAGCATTCGTCGTGGCCGGTGCGGGGGTCGTGGTTGCCAAGCACGGGAACCGGAACCTGAGTTCAAAGTCTGGCACTGCTGATGCGATGACCCAAATGGGGATCAAGGTCATGGTGGGCCCGAAAGTGGTCGAGGCTGCGCTGCGCGAGACCGGTATCGGCTTCATGATGGCCCCGATGCACCACCCCGCCATCGCGCATGTGATGCCAACCCGGTCCGAACTGGGAACCCGAACCATCTTTAATATCCTCGGGCCGCTGACCAACCCTGCAAGCGTGAAGCGCCAGCTCACCGGGGCCTACCGTCGCGATCTGATACGCCCTATGGCCGAAACGCTGGGCGCACTCGGTTCCGAGAAAGCCTGGTTGGTGCATGGGTCCGACGGCACTGATGAACTGACCATAGCAGGCGTAAGCTGGGTGGCGGCGTTGAACCCCGACGGCACGATTACCGAGATGGAAATCCACCCCGAAGATGCCGGCCTGCCGGTGCATCCTTTTGAAGACATCGTAGGCGGCAGCCCCGAGGAAAACGCCCGTGCCTTTGGTGTCTTGCTTGATGGGACTGCCTCGGCCTACCGCGATGCAGTGCTGTTGAATTCGGCGGCCGCGTTGGTCATTGCCGATGCCGCGCCGAATCTAAAGGCAGGCGTCGAAATGGCACGCCACAGCATCGACAGCGGTGCCGCTCGGGACAAGGTCACCCAAGTCGCACGCATCACCCAAACCGCATGAGCGCGCTTGATCTGTCCCACCTTGGCGCATGGCGCGACCTGAATTTTTTTGCCGACACGCTGCCCCAAATCGAAGCTGCTTTGGCAGATGATCCGCGCGTGTTCTTGCCGCCTGCTTCTCAAGTTTTCGCGGCGTTGGAACATACCCAGCCCGATGACGTTCAAGTGGTCATATTGGGGCAAGACCCCTATCCCACACCCGGCCATGCGCATGGGCTTGCGTTCTCTGCTTCTGCTGACACCTCCCCGTTACCACGATCTTTGTACAATATTTTCAAAGAGATGCGCGGTGACATTGGTGCTGCGCCACGCCACCCTGATCTGAGCTTCTGGGCAAATCAAGGCGTGCTTTTGCTGAACTCAGCGCTGACCGTTCCTGCAGGCCAGCCTGGTGGTCATGCCAAATTGGGGTGGCAGATTCTGACGGCTCAGGTACTTGCAAGGCTGGCCGACCGCCCCCGCGCCTATCTGCTATGGGGTAGCCACGCGCAGAAGGCGGCTAAAGGCGTGGATGGCACCGTCAACTTTAAGCTTGAAACACCTCACCCTTCCCCTTTATCCGCACGCCGGGGCTTTTTTGGTTCACGCCCGTTTTCCCGTACGAATGACTGGTTGCATGCTCAAGGCCAAAACTGCATAAAATGGGCAACCCCGGAGACATCATGACTGACACCTCAGACGGCACCATCCTAGACAAGATCAAAGCATACAAACTCGAAGAAATCGCCGCCGACAAAGCCGCGAAACCGCTTGAGGCCGTCGAGGCAGATGCCCGCGCGGCATCGCCGGTCCGCCCTTTTTCGGACGCGCTCTTTGACGCTTCACGTGAAGGCTACGGGCTGATCGCCGAAGTCAAGAAGGCCAGCCCATCAAAGGGTCTTATTCGCGCAGATTTCGACCCTGCTGCAATTGCCGCCGCCTACGCAGCGGGCGGGGCAACCTGCCTGTCCGTTCTTACGGATACTCCGAGCTTTCAAGGATCCAAAAAATATCTGGTCGCCGCGCGCGATGCCTGTTCTCTGCCGGTTTTGCGCAAGGATTTCATGTATGACACATATCAAGTTGCCGAAGCCCGTGCGCTTGGGGCTGATTGCATCTTGATCATCATGGCGTCGGTCAGCGACGAACAAGCGATTGAATTGGAAGACGCCGCCGCCTATTGGGGCATGGATGCGTTGATCGAGGTTCACGACAAAGCCGAACTTGATCGGGCGAGCCTTTTGAAAAGCCGGATGATCGGTATAAATAACCGCAACCTCAAGACCTTCGAGACGACGCTGGACACGACCCGCGCGCTGTCAAAACACGTGGATGTAGAAAAGATGATTGTGTCTGAAAGTGGTCTTAACACCCCGGCTGACTTGGCGGAAATGGCCAAATACGGTGCGCGTGTCTTTCTGATCGGTGAAAGCCTGATGCGTCAGGATAACGTCGAAACCGCCACCAGGAACCTTCTGACCAGCCCACTACGCCCCGGAGGAATGTAAATGGCTCTTACCCATTTTGACGGCAAGGGCGACGCGCACATGGTTGATGTGTCCGACAAGGCCGTGACATCGCGCATCGCCATTGCTGAAAACTACATCAAGATGCGGCAGGAAACCTTTGATATTATTAGCGAAGGTAAATCCAAAAAGGGCGACGTACTGGGGGTTGCCCGTCTAGCCGGGATCATGGCTGCCAAACGCACGGCCGATTTGATACCGCTGTGCCATCCTCTGCCGATCACCAAGGTGTCAATAGAATTGACCCCCGACCCGGCGTTGCCCGGTTTCCGCATTGAGGCCACCGTCAAGACCACAGGCCAGACCGGCGTCGAGATGGAAGCATTGACGGCGGCATCGGTCACAGCACTGACGGTTTACGACATGGCCAAGGCGGTAGACAAAGCGATGGAAATCGGCGGCCTGCGGGTGGTTTTGAAAGACGGCGGCAAATCCGGGCGCTTTGTGGCAACATGATTTCTGTAAACGACGCCTTGGCACAGCTTTTCGATCTTGTTAGCCCGTGTGACGTTGAAACCATTCCGTTGCGCAAGGCCGCCAACCGCGTTCTGGCCTGCGACGTGATAGCGGCCCGTTCGCAACCGCCCTTTGCGGTATCGTCAATGGATGGGTACGCCTTGCGCCAAGCCGAGGTTGAGCCGGACGCGATGTTCAAAGTCATTGGCGAAGCCGCGGCAGGGCACCGATTTGAGGGAACCGTCAAAGCCGGTCAGGCCGTTCGAATTTTCACCGGTGCCCCGGTGCCTAATGGGGCCGACTTTGTGGTGATCCAAGAAGACACGACGCGGCGCGGCGATTTATTGATGCTGGGTCATGACATCGACGGCAAAACCAACATCCGTCCCGCTGGCGGAGATTTCAAACAGGGTGATGTAATGTCCGCCCCGCGCCGATTGCGCCCCTCCGATATCGCGTTGCTTGCCTCAATGAATATCCCTGACGTGCCTGTGCACGTTGCACCTCAGGTTGCTATTATCGCCACCGGGGACGAACTTGTTCAACCCGGAGAAACCCCAGGGCCTGATCAGATAATAGCGTCTAACACGTTCGGGTTGGCAGCATTGCTTGAACACGCCGGTGCCCGGTGCCGGATGATTCCGATCGCCCGCGATACCGTCGCTTCGCTGACGCAGGCCTTCACGATGGCTCAAGACGCCGATCTGATCATCACCATTGGCGGTGCATCGGTGGGCGATCACGATCTCGTCGCCCCTGTCGCGGCAGAAATGGGAATGGAGCAATCCTTTTATAAGGTTGCGATGCGTCCGGGCAAACCCTTGATGGCGGGCAAACTGCGGGATGTGCCAATGATCGGCCTGCCCGGCAACCCGGTGTCTGCAATGGTCTGCGGTGTCGTCTTTGTGGTACCAGTTGTTCTCAAGATGCAGGGTTTGCCTGCTGGGGCTGCGCAGCGTGTAAGCATGCCCTTGGGGGCTGATTTACGACCCAACGGACCCCGTGAACATTATATGCGGGCAACGTGTGACGGCGGCACCGTACATCCGGAAGACAATCAAGACAGTTCGCTGTTGGCTGTTCTGTCGCGCGCCGACGTGTTGGTCGTGCGTCGCCCCGACGACCCCGCACGCAAAGCGGGAGATTTGATCGACTGTATCCGTCTCTGACAGTTGACACAAAACGGGAACAACTATAGAACAAACCCTAATTAATAATCACAGGGACCGTTTGCATGCTGACCAAAAAACAACTCGACCTGCTGTCTTTCATCCATAAGCGCGTTCAACGCGATGGTGTCCCACCCAGTTTCGATGAGATGAAAGAAGCATTGGATCTGCGGTCAAAATCGGGCATTCATCGGCTTATAACAGCTCTTGAAGAGCGCGGCTTTATTCGCCGCTTGGCGCATCGGGCTCGTGCCATCGAAGTCGTGAAACTTCCCGATACTTTAGGTGGGCATTCCGAAGTCGGCTTCACGCCGCGTGTGATCGACGGCGACCGCCCCGATGCGCCCCCTCCTCCCTCGGCGGCCCCAGTGTCCAATGCATCCTATGAACTGCCGGTGATGGGGCGTATTGCGGCGGGTGTGCCGATTGAGGCGATAAGTACGATGACGCGTTCTGTCGCGGTACCCGGGGATATGATCAGTGGCAAAGGCGAACATTATGCGCTTGAGGTCAAAGGCGATTCGATGATCGAAGCCGGCATCAATGATGGCGACGTTGTGGTGATCCGTGAAACATCCGTCGCCCAAGACGGCGAAATCGTCGTGGCATTGGTCGAAGATCACGAAGCAACCCTTAAGCGGTTCAAGCGGCACGGATCCTCCATCGCGCTTGAGGCCGCCAATCCGGCCTACGAGACCAAGGTGTTCCCCTCTGACAAGGTCAAGATTCAGGGTCGTTTGGTTGGCTTGATTCGCACTTATTGAAGTTTGGCATCCGGCCAATGTGTCCAAAGTCGTGTGCCCGTCATCTGACGGGCAGTGCGCATGTGTAATTGGTCATTCGCGACAAATAGCGCAACGGCCCCGGTGGTACCAAGCCGATTAGGGTCGAAAACATCGCAACCGCCTTTCCAGGGCGGTTCGATCACGGTTGACGAAACAACGATCTGGCCCCCATCGCAGATCCCAAACTGCGCCAATGCACGTTTTCCTGATAGGTGGACGATCTCTTTCCCCGCCAGTTTTTTCCGGTTTGGCCACCCTGCTGCTGCTTTTGCTTGATCGGCATTGTCACCGTCGTTTTCCAACCAATTCAGCGCGATAAACCCCGCGCCTTTGGGTTTGCTCAACACACGCCCTTTGGGTGTCATCAACCCGACGATACTGCCATTGTCCGCAATCAATAAAGCAGGTCGTTCGGTCCTCCCCCATAAGACAAAGCCCGTTAAAACCATGGCTAACCCCGCGTAACGAAGTTTGCCCTGCCAAAGCAGCAGCCATAGGAACCCCATCGCAAGCAAAGGCAAAACCCATGGGCCGGGGCCTTTTACGTGACTCTGAGAGTTATCGATTTGTGTAATAAAATCGGCGACCCCCAAAATCCATCGCAGGCCGATTCCCATGACCCAAAATGCCAGATTATCCAGCCCGAAGGGTGCCAAGACGAGCGCGGCCACCGCCGCAGGCATCACCATCAACCCCATCAGAGGTACCGACAAAAGATTGGCGACCAAACCATAATGAGCGATAGTGTTGAAATGTGCCGCACCTACAGGGGCAGTAAATAACCCAGCAACGGCGGATGACAAGAAAGTCGCGGTTACTGGGGCCAGCCATCTTGGCCCCAGCGACCGGCCAGCGTCGCGTAGCCAGCCGAATACAGCAACCAGTGCCGTCGTCGCGGCGAACGACATTTGAAATCCGGGGCCGGTCAACGCTTCGGGGCGCAATGACAACACGATGATAGCAGCGATCGCCACTGCACGCAGGGTCAACGCTCTACGCCCGATGACAAGCGCGCCCAATGCGACAAGCACCATGATAAATGCTCTTTCGGTCGCAACATTACCCCCCGAAAGCGCCAGATAGACACCGGCTGCCATCATGGCACCCACCGCCGCGATACTGCGGGTTGGCCAATGCAACGCGACCCAAGGGATCAGGCAGAGGGATGTGCGCAACGCGCCGAACACCACCGCGCTGAGAAGCCCCATATGCAACCCCGATATGGCCAGAAGGTGCGCAAGGTTGCTAGCGCGAAGATTGTTTAGCCCCGTTTGGCTCATCGCACTGCGGTCGCCGGTGGTGATCGCTGTCGCAAAACCACCAACATCGCCCGGCAGAACGGATTGGATCCTTGCGGACGCCGCCATGCGCAGGCGAAATATCGCGAGGCCAGCACGCCCCGCCAATGCAGGGGCTGCGCCAAGCACCGGGTTACGAGTGTAGCCCACAGCACCCAGTCTGGTAAACCATGCATAGCGCTGAAAATCGAAACCGCCCGGCTCTACCGGACCGCTGGGTGGAGATAGATGCCCTGTCGTCATAACGCGCAACCCCGGCGCGGCAGCAATGCTGTGGCTTTGGTCACCATGGAGAGAGATACGGACCCTCTTGGGGGTATTATGCGGTGCCACCCGCCAGAACCACACGGTCCAAGGTTAGACGCAAAGCGTCGGATTGACTGCGATCAATGGCAACGATGCGACCCTCTATAGGGCCATAATAGCGCCAGCCGAGCACCGGCGCACCCATTGAATGTGCGCGCCAAGCTGCGATATCAAAACCTAACAGTGCTAGCGCGACGGCCACTATCAGGGGCGAAGCGGCTTCTGGCATAAATCTTGACGCTAGGCCAAAGCAAAAAGCGAATGCCGCAGTGGTAAAAAGCAGTATATTTGATGGCTCTACCCCTATGGCAAAATATGTCCCGATCCCGACGGCCAGACATACCGGTACCCATCCAACCAAATGGCCACGCTGTTGTTGCATCATCTGCGCAAGGCCAAGCCTCAGGCCCATACTTGCCCCCGATCATCGCACTGGATAGATAGTGGGTAACGCTATCCCGACGCTGGTTAGCAAAAGATAAACGGCACTTCGTTTCGAGCGTTAGCCGACATTCCCGTTGAAAGGACTATCAGATTTATGACATCGCCTGTCGTCACCCGTTTCGCCCCATCGCCGACCGGCTATCTGCACATTGGCGGGGCACGCACGGCGCTTTTCAACTGGCTTTACGCGCGCGGGCGTGGTGGGAAATTTCTTCTCAGGATCGAGGATACCGACCGACTTCGCCACACACCCGAGGCGACCGAGGCGATTCTTAAGGGGATGGCGTGGCTGGGGCTGGATCATGACGGTGATATCGTCAGCCAGTTTGACAACGCAGCGCGCCATGCCGAAGTTGCCCTTGAGCTACTTGCCTTGGGCAAAGCGTATAAGTGCTTTGCGACTCAAGACGAGATTGCCGAGTTTCGTGATGCGGCCAAGGCCGAGGGTCGCAGTACGCTCTACCGTTCGCCGTGGCGCGATGCGACCGCGCAAACCCATCCAGACGCGCCCTACGCGGTACGCATCAAAGCGCCGCTTACAGGTGATACCATTATACGTGACCAGGTGCAGGGCGATGTCAAAATAAGCAACGAACAGCTTGATGACATGGTTTTACTACGGTCCGATGGCACACCCGTTTATATGTTGGCCGTCGTTGTCGATGACCATGATATGGGGGTGACCCATGTCATTAGGGGGGATGACCACCTGAATAACGCAGCAAGACAAATGATGATATATGATGCAATGGGATGGGATGTGCCCACGTGGGCTCACATCCCGCTTATACATGGACCAGACGGCAAGAAACTTTCCAAACGGCATGGTGCCTTGGGCGCTCAGGAATATCAGGCCATGGGCTATCCGGCTGCGGGCATGCGCAACTACCTTGCCCGCTTAGGTTGGAGCCATGGAGATGATGAATTCTTTACAGACGCTCAGGCGCAGGAATGGTTCGACCTAAGTGGAATTCGCAAGAGTCCCGCACAATTCGATCTGAAAAAGCTCGAGAATATTAGCGGACAGCATATGGCCATCAGCGATGATGCCGCGTTGCGGCACGAAATTGAACAATATCTCAATGCGGCGGACCTTCCACCTCTGACAAAAGATCAGGGTGATGACCTTGAAAGGGCAATGTATTGTCTAAAAGATCGTGCGAAAATATTTCCCGATCTTCTTGAAAAAGCAGAATTTATTCTTTCCAATCGGCCCATTGTGCCCGACGAGAAGGCTGCTAAAAACCTTGATAATGTATCCCGTAGTATACTGACAGAATTGACGTCGCAGTTGCAGAATGTTACGTGGATCAAAGAAACGCTGGAAGAGGCGCTGAACGGCTTTGCCGCTGAACATGACACCAAATTTGGCAAATTGGCGGGGCCGCTGCGTGCAGCTTTGGCTGGACGGGCAGCCACCCCATCGGTTTTTGACATGATGCTGGTGCTAGGGCGCGAAGAAAGCCTTGCTAGGCTGAACGACGCAGCTATCTGATATATGCTTCGGCACATTCACAGGTAGCGCGACAAACACACGGCATGGACCAATTCAGGGCCATGCCAGACGGCGGCAGAATGCACGCCGCATATGACAGGAAGGGACTTCATGGCCGAAAGTACAAAATCCGCAACGTTGACCATCGACGGCAAGAGCTTTGAGTTGCCTATCTATTCTCCGACGGTTGGCCCGGAAGTGGTAGACATCCGCAAGCTTTATGCCCAAGCCAATGTTTTCACCTACGACCCCGGCTTCACTTCTACGGCCGCTTGTGACAGCACGATCACCTTCATCGACGGCGACGAAGGTGTCTTGCTACATCGCGGCTATCCCATTGAACAGCTGGCAGGCAAATCGCATTATCTAGAGGTCTGCTACCTGCTGCTTTATGGTGAATTGCCATCGCCTACGCAGCTGGAAGAGTTCGAAGTTCTGGTAACCAATCATACCATGATCCATGAACAGATGATCAATTTCTTCCGTGGTTTCCGCCGTGACGCACACCCGATGGCCATCATGGTTGGCGTCGTGGGCGCGATGTCTGCGTTTTATCACGACAGCACTGATATCAACGATGCACACCAGCGCGAGGTCGCGACGATCCGTCTGATCGCCAAGATGCCTACGATAGCTGCGATGGCTTATAAATACACCATCGGTCAACCATTCATCTATCCGCGCAACGACGTCGATTACGCCGGTAACTTCTTGCGCATGTGTTTCGCAGTACCCGCCGAGGAATACGTCGTCGACCCTATCCTGAGCCGAGCGATGGACCGGATATTTACGCTTCACGCGGATCACGAGCAAAACGCATCAACATCGACTGTGCGTCTTGCATCGTCTTCGGGTGCTAACCCGTTCGCCTGTATCGCTGCTGGCATTGCCTGCCTTTGGGGGCCGGCACATGGCGGCGCAAACCAGGCTTGCCTTGAGATGCTTAAGGAAATCGGAACTCCTGATCGTATTCCGGAATTTATCGCCCGTGCAAAAGACAAGAACGACCCGTTCCGTCTGATGGGTTTCGGCCACCGCGTGTACAAGAATTTTGACCCTCGCGCGACCGTG
>LAZR01002088.1_pt1 | contig 11914 bp, 13 predicted proteins | sample 329461 | NCBI WGS metagenome assembly LAZR01 (sample SAMN03002196, study PRJNA259156) | marine sediment metagenome | biome: sea floor; feature: Hydrothermal impacted sediments; material: marine sediment; isolation source: Loki non-amplified sample from Loki's castle hydrothermal vent sediment ...
CAATAACTTTCTTCTCTCGTCTAAACCTCAGTGCCTCATCGGGATGTTCTTTGCTATCGTCTTTGTAAATGTATTTTACTGTCCTGCAAAAAACTTCATCAATATCTTTCTCTGATGGTTTCCCATTATCATCTTTAGTAAAGTAACGGGCCCGCGCTAATTCTAAATGCGCCGGATTTAAAAAATAACGATCGTTTAATTGCATTTAATGTCTCTCCAATTTCTCTTTTTATTTTAGGCTGGTACTTCCAAAACCGCCTGTTCCTCGTTCTGTGTTACTTAATTCGTCTGTTTCTTCAAATTGAACATGTATAATTTGTCTAGGTATAATTTGAACAATTCGTGCCCCACGCGATATATTTGGTAAACTTTTGTCAACTTTTATTAAAGGGACAAGAATACTTCCCGTGTATGTTCTGTCTATAATGCCAATTGAATTTGCTAACATGTATCCATATTTTACCAGAGAGCTTCTTGGAACTAAATCGAAATACCAACCAAATTCAGGCAAAATTTTTATCCCGGTATCATAAAATTCAATTTTTCCTACCTGTTTAATTTTATCCAAAACGACAAGGTCATATCCAGAATCCGATGCACGATATTTAGATGGAGCAACTGCATCATGTCTTGATTTATTCCATCTAAACAACATATCTCTTCCATGAGTTCCGCTACCAGATACAGACGGAACCCAACAAGACCAATCTAAATATAAATCTCTTTTTCTGTTCATATATATTGATGCACTATCATATATTTTTGACAAAAAATCTATAGCATTGTTATGTGAAAATTCTATCTTGTTATCACTTATAGAATGTGCAATATCTATGATATTATCTAATTTATTCAACATACTTTCAGATGAAGTTGTTATTCCGCACACTGGATATCGTTTTTTGTTTTTTACTGGGTCTGACACATGACCATCTCCATCAAAATATCCACGTATAAATGCCCACGCCAAACTGTCAGAAGAAAAACTTGGCATATCCACTGTATAAGATTTTTTTCCTTGATGTATGTTTAAGTGTTTACAAACATCTACAACCATTTTAGACGAACATAAACTTATAAACCTCAGCCCGCAGTGTTTGTGCCCAACCTTAAGTTCAGTACATAATATATCTCTTATTCTATATAATATCGAAACATCCTTATAATGAAGGGCAATAGTTATGGTGCTACTGGTAATAGAACCATCGCTTGCAATTAGACCCAGAATATATGATTTAATTTCATCATCTATAACAGAAAAATAATTGTCATCAAGATTATATCGCATATTTGGATTATTGCGTCCATTAAACTTTAAACTTCTAGAGCAGTACAAACAAATATCTTTCCCATTGTTCATTTTTCTGTCTCTAACAATAGTGCGAAATTCTTTTTTAAATTGCCCTCTACATTTATCAGACACACCATAATCGCATACAATATCAAATATCTTATGGGAACCAATAGATATAATATCAGTATCATAATTACTTACAATTGTCATTATCGCCTCCTAGATACACCTATATATTCATAAGTATAAAATACACCATGTAAATCTAAATTAATACAACTCGTTAAGACTTTCGTTCTTACGCAATTTTGATATAACTTTGTTCTTGATTTGTCTGATACGCTCGTGGGTAAGATCGAATAGTGGACCAATCTCTCGTAGAGTTTGTTGATCAAACTCGCATAATCCAAATATTCGCTTCACGATTTCACGATCCCTGACTGGGAAATCATTAAGAACTTCCTCTATTCTTGAACTTTTTTCCTTCTCAAAAAAAGTATCTTCTGGTGTAGAATCAACCTCTTCTTCCTTGCCAATCTCCGATGGCTCGGCATACACTACACGAGTCTTGTTAGGATTATACACAATGTCAAAACGGCTTGCGGCTCGCTTTACGCTATGTCGAATCCAACGCTCCGAATACACAAAAAAGTTTGGAAATAGATTACGATCGAACTTGCGTACTGCTCTTAACAGGCCAATGTAGCCTTCTTGTACTAAGTCCTCGTAGTTTGGAAATTTCCTGTACATTTTGCAATTGCTATATACAAGAAATGAAAGTCTTTCAACAATATTACTGTGAATTGCTGCAATCTCTCGATTCAATACTTCATCAGGAAGATCGCCACTTTCTTTTAACTCATCTATTTGTTCGAATAATTTAAATGTTTCTGCATTGGTCATGAATCGGCTCATATCAAACTCCCTACTTTTCTATTTCTACCCTGAATACGCTCTTTGTTTTTCCGTCTTTCCATAAACGAACTGTATTTGTCTCTTCACTTAATGTTAATACACTTATTACATCATTTCTTTCAGAAAAACTTGCAGCAGCCTTATGTCTGGTTCCACAATCATCCGGCGTTTCAAGCATAGGATTATCAACTACTAAATAAATCCCAGCACCTAAAATTTGGCCACTTCGGTGAACTACTATTGCCCCATCGTATGGTGATTTTGAATATTCTCTTATAAGATTATCGCCATCATCTGTATCAATCATTACTAACGATTCGACTGGGTTTTGTTTAGGCTTCATCTGAACCATACCATCAACACATGGTCCATGCATTTCAAAGTCCCCTAAAACAATAATGGCACCTATTGGATCGGCTTTATCTTCTGCAACATCTTTGGCTATTATCTTAAGCCATTCGAAGATACTTGACTCAACATGTTCACTGTTGTTATCAAGACTAAGTTGCAGACTAAAATCCACATGAGGTGCCTCATTATTATGTTCTATTTTTTCTTCCATATCTTTCTGTTCTTTCTAACATCTTGGTTTGTCATTAGTCTTAAATCATTAAACCCATCTAACACTATCTTATTATGCTCGAATGCATATTTAATCGCCTTACATACCTTTTCAGCTTTGTTGCCGGCCCAATAGACTACAATAAAGTTAGATGAATCAATCAATGCTTTATGAGTATATTTTTGATTACATATTGTTAAAGAATACATTCTGTCATACTGGTTCTTTAACATGCGTTGTTGGTCTTCGTACCAATGCTCACATGTGTCTTCTAAAGAATATGGGAGAAATAAATGATATTTATATTCTCTGTCTATACATTCTTCGGCAGTCCAAAGACCTATGCCAATTTTAGCTTCTACACTAAATACAACAGAGTCTTCTCCATACTGAATAGCCAAGTGATCAACAAGGCGTCCGATCGAGCGCCGAACCTTACCACGATCATCTAACCGTTCAGGACCACTGCCAATTATTCCAATTTTGTACATAAAATACCCCTAACTTTCTTGACTGACAGCATCCTCGATTTCATCTAACATCGAGGATATTGCGAGCTGGATTACTTCAATATTACACCCATCAGTTAGAGATTGCAAGCGCAAAATCAATTCTTTTACGTCAATCTCTACTTTTTCATCGCCGTCAGGAGTATTTGTAGTCGTAAATAGACTCATCTCCTATTTCTCCTAAGACCTACAACACATCAAACCCGCTTTCATCAAAGCTGTATGTAATCTCCTCTCCATCATGTGTGTAGGTCTTTAATTCTATTGGACCTCCCCATAGTTCGTATACAAATTCCATAGTCTTTTCTGTATACTTCTCGTCTAAGGCCCCAAAAGTATCACTATGACGCATAACCAAAGCATCTCCATCAACCTCTTCAACTGTAATTAGAGGTGCCCCATAGTTAATAGTTGGACGAATTATATTCTCGATTATCTTCTCCAACTCTCTGTCCTTTAATTCAATAATTCCGTGCTCTTCGGTTAAGTCTTTTTCCTTTTCATCTGGTTCTCGTTTTAACTTATAGCCATAATTAAACAATCCAAGTTTGGTTGCGAGTGGTTTTGTTAAATAATTACGTAAAAATGAAGCATCATCTTCTTCGGCTGCTACTTCAATGACTTTCTGGATTCCGTTTATATCTGATTTACCTTCCTTGTGTAGTTTATCCCATCTCTCGCGTATATCAGTAAATACTTTAAACCCGATGTAATAAGGATTGATATTAAAAGGATTTCCAGGATTAATAACAGACGAATGTGTTTGAGCAAAATTGATATATTCTTCCTCACTTAATTCATCGTATTTAAACATCAGTTCTGCATGCCAAAATGACGCAAAGCCTTCGTTCATAATCTTAGTCAGAATGATAGGATAGAAGTAATAGGATTCTTCTCTAATAATACCGAGGATATCGCACTCCCAATCTTCTAAAGGAGCATAGTTAGTAAGAAACCATAACAAGTCTTTCTCAGGATGTGGTGGCAATTTATCACCAACGATTCTGCGTTTAACACTTCTCCTACTATTATCACCAATATTTAATAGATCATCAAACTCATCTGCCTTCTTAATATCAGTTACTATCTTTTTTCCAGGATACTTCTTTCGGAACACTCCCTTATGCCAATCGATATGATTGTCCAATGCAAAACCTATATCCATTAGATGTTCGATCTTCTCAAGACCATATTGTTCAATATATTTATCTACTCGTGCGGCCCTCTCAGCGGCTCTATGAATCATATTTCTATCTGTTCCATGAAACATACAGTTGTGCTTAAAGAAATGAACATGACCAAACACATGGGCACCAACCATGATATTAATTACATCAGGATTTGTATTCATTAAAAAAGCATATGATGGGTCATTATTGAATACAATCTCATAAATTTTTGATAGTCCCATTTCACCGTAAATCTTTTGATGTTGGTACGATCGACCATAAGACCAGTGACGTGCTCTAACTGGTAAACCATAAGAACATGCCTCAAGCATAATATCACGATCTACTGTCTCAAAAATAGTAGGAAAGAAATCTAATCCTTCCTCTTTAGCCAACACTTCAATATCGGCTATGCATTTCATCACATATTCTTTTCCCATGTTTAACCTCTTATTTTAATGTAGATACCATTGTGACAGATTTCCAATCATTATTTAGCATATCACGAAGTTTAAATCCGTCAATAAAGCCAAACTCATCAACCAACAGATGCGCATATTCAGAAGAAAGCTGTAAAGACCTTTTAGAAAACCATGTTTCAACAGAGCATACATAATTTCTTCCAAGGCCAGTTGTTGTAAAAAAACTATTCACCATATATTCGGTTGGAACGACAATTTGTATAAAACTTTCCTTAGCAATATCCTTAGCCATAACACCAAGCATTGTTGTTTTTCCAACCTGTCTCGGAAGAACACTAATGAACGCGGCATACTCCTTCCAATACGACGAAAGGGGCAATTGGTTTTTAGCCTCTTGCACCCTTTTATATTTGAGGTAAACTTCGTTATGCCATTTCCAACGATATAGTTCTAAATCAGTTAGCCTCATTCATCTTCACCAGCTTCAATTTTCAAAAACTGTCTTAGACAGGTATATATATCCTCTCTCTTCTGGATTGACGCTGTAAGAAAATGAGGATGATTGATATGTTTCTTAAACTCTTCGTGTAGGGTAGACCAACTAAACAGTCCACCATAGTTGTAGAAGCTATCAGTATCAATCTCTCCATATCCAACCGCTGTACAAACCTCTAATAATTCTTTAACTATTTCCATGCACTTGTTATTATCAGATGGCCAGTTATCCCCATCACTAAATGCAAACACATAGTTGTTCCACATACTGGGAGGGTGTTTCTCTTCAATATCATCAAGTGCAAGTTGATAAGCTGAACTGCACATTGTTCCACCGCTGTTTGTTATCCTAAAGAAATCTTTCTCAGGAACTATTCTCGCAGATGTATCGTGTGCAATGAAAATTAATTCAACATTACTGTACTTAGTTTTACAAAAATGGGAAAGCCAGAAGAAGAATGATTTAGCAATATACTTCTTATCGTCATCCATACTGCCAGACCTATCCATAAGGAAGTATACAGCAGCGTTAGAATGATACTCTATTTCCATCTCCCACACTTTGTAACGCATATCTTCTGGACGAATCTTATGTATGATAGGTCCGACACCAAGCTTAGCATTGCGTTTCATGTTTTCGTATACAGTCTTCTTCTTATCAACATTAGAGAGTGGGCCGACTTCTGAAATATCTGTAAATTTTATATTCTCGGTTTCAATTTCGACCATGTTCTCTTTTTTCTCTAACCACGGAAGATCTAAATCTTCAAGCATCATATCAACCAGTTCGGCTACAGTAATTTCTTCTTCGTATATATCTTCACCATCTCCGTCTCCGGCTTGTCCGCCACCTGGTCCCGGTTGGCCTGTACCATCGTGCGCTATCGCATCGCCTGGTTTATTACCATCGTTTCCTTGTCCAACCCCTTCCTCATTCTTATTTTCGCCATGCTTGAACCTGTAGTTGTCGAGATAACGAATAGGTATTTTAATTTTCTTTTTGCCATCCGACGAGATAATACTGGCATCACTAATTAAGTCGCGCAAATTCTCCCTGATGGCTTCTTTGACACGCTTGGAGTGGCGGGCGCTGTCCCTCGCTGCTCTGCGACGTAAAGACCAGATATCCAACAAAGAATCACTCATTTATATCTCCTATCGTAATATTATTATCTATTAATTTTTTCTTAACGAGTTCGATATCAAATATATTATCCTTATAAGAAAACCTAATAAAATGCTTAATATCATCTAGATGCTTCTTAATCTTTCTATTTTTTATTTTATCTAATCTCTTTGTTTTCTCAAATATTTTCTTCGCTGTTTCATTATCGCATCCGCCAAAATTAACAGGATAAAAATGTCCCTGCCCATCATATTCAATTGCTAACTTAATTTCTGGCAACCAAATATCAAGCTCCTGTCTTCCGCCATTTTTAGTATCAAGCCACTTAAAACCTCTATATTTTTGTTCTACAACACATCCAGCATATATTTCCTTAATATTATTAGCTAACATATTTTGTGACTTATCTCTGCACCTGGGACACCATTTGTTACAATAAAATACACCTGAAGCAACGGCATCCCACTCATGTCCTTTTTCGCAACACCATCTTATTTTTGATTTTGCCATTTTATATTCAGTCGACAAGCATTTACCACCAAACTTAGCAGCAGCCGCTATGCAATCTTTAATCGATAATCTTCTCCTATCGAATGCGCAATCAGGACACCATTGTTTCTTATTTTTAATATTGTCTAAACAGGCACTCCATTTGTGCCCTCTATCACATTTCCATTCTAGTTTAGATTTCCAATTTATATATTTTATGGACAAACATTTGCCATTTCTTTCCTTGGCTATCTTTTGTGCAACTCCTATTCCTAGCTTAATGCTTTCAACATGACATTCTCTACACCATCTGCCATCATACATAGATTTCCACGGAGATTTCCAAATATGGCCGTGTAAGCATTTCCATTTAATAGGCATCTTTGGATTGATATATTCTACAGAAATACACTCTCCGCCTTTTTCTTTGGCAAACTGTTTAATAAATTCTATTGTTATTCTCTTTCCCATTATCAAGTTGTCCTTGACATGAGAGAATTAACATATCGTAGCAATTGATTGGCTGAATCAGCTGTGTAACCATATTGTTTAACCAAAGTATCAATAACAGAATTAAGCTTCTGTAGTGACTCTGGGTCTGGATTTCTTGAGCTAACAGTTAACCGAATTACATCAGATCGCTCGTCGAATAACTGCTTCTCCAAAGCTTCCTTCAGCTTAGCATGTGACTTGTAATCGAAATCACCTTCTGCCTTGCTCTTGATTACCTTGCGATATACTTCTTGTCTGAAACTATCCTTTGCTGCATCACTTACACCAACCTTCTCCTCAATACTGCGCATCAAATGTCTATCAGGTTCATGGTAGTCACCAAACTCATCTTCAACCTCTGTATCATCAAGATACGCTCCGACTGAATCGATGTAATTGTTTAATAAGTTCTTAATTTCAGATTCAAAGTTAACAAAAAATGCCTTTTGAACCTCATTTTTAGCCATTTTAGTATACTCTTCTACAACAATAGTTAGTAGTTCATCGAATCGCTCAATGTCTTCTTTGTTAAATTTAGCGCTGGTCTCAAAGTTTTCCTTAATTGCTCGCAGAACATCAATTGATGTAATACAAGTAAGATCAAACTTCGTAAAACAATCAGCAATACAATTAAAGATATAACGAGGACTAATGCCATCCATACCTTCTCTCTCTACGTCGGCTTTGATATTCTTAATGTCTTCTTTTGTAAACCCATCAACATCCTTACCATCATATAATTGCATCTTCTTTAGTAAGGTTAGGTTTTGATCCTTACCTGGCACAAGACGCGACAATACTGCAAACATTGATGCAATCTTTATAGTTAATGGTGCAATATGAACATCACCAAAGTCTGCTTCCGCAACCAACTTGTCATAAATCTTCTCTTCCGCGCTCAAGATTAAGTTATATGGAAACTTATGAACAATGATACGATCATGAAGAGCCTCAAGCTTAGTGTCACCAAGAAATCTACGATACTCTGTTTCATTGGTATGCGACAAAATAAATTCATCGGCATAAATTAATGGAAAACGCTCTGTTTTGATAGTCTTTTCTTGCGCCAGGGTTAAAAGAACATTTAAAAACTTAGGATCAACTTTAAGCATCTCAATCATTTCCATTAGTCCACGATTAGCTATGTTAAGTTCACCATCAAATTTATATGCTCTCGGATCTGACTCAACACCATATTCTCCTAACTTACTAAAATCAACTGAACCAACAAGCTCTGTTATTGATTGACTTTTCTGATCACCAGGTAAAAATGTTCCAATTCCAATACGATTAGTCTCCGACAAGAATACTCTCTTAACCGGAATATCCAGCCAACCATTATTATATTTGTCCTCAAGATTAAACTGACAAACTGGGCAAGGCCGTGCTAATGGATCAATTTTGATACCATAATTCTTACGAAACTTTTTGCGTAATGAATGTGGCACAATGTTTAATGGATTCTCGTGAATTGGGCAATCTGCTATCGCATAAACGGCGCCTGGCTCCGTGTGTGTATAAGCAGTAAGACCATTCTTTAGAAGGGTTGCTAATTGGCTCTTACCAGAACTGGTTGGTCCATATAGCAGTAGAATTCGACGGCCCACCTGTGAACCAGATGCTGCTGCCTTCAAATACTTAACAACCTTTCTAATTGGCTCATCTACACCAAATAGATCATTATCAAAAAACTTATAATGTGGATACTGCTTGTTAGAATCTCCATCTTCAAATTCAACTCCGGCACTTTCGATCATATCTAGTACTCGTGCATGCGACAATTGAGCAAGCTTAGAGTTCCCTTGGACCATACCAATATAATCAGCAAAAGTGCCTTCCCAATCGGTGGTATCTGTCTGCTTGTTATACTCGGCAATATCTGATAAGATATCTTTCTTTTGTTTGGTCATTCTCTTACCTCCATTAATTACTTTTGGACTCATAGACTTTTCTCCTTTGGTGTTATATTAATGTTATACACGGATTTGCGAAGAATTTCAACTAATTGTCTCCATATATGTCAGAAAAAGCCTTATCGCTTCCTTTTCTCATATTGTCCATAATTCTCCTAGCATCAGGTCCTATTTTTTCTTCTAACATCTCTTTTGCATCGAGCCATATGCGATTATGTGCGAAAGGCAATTGTTTTTCACACTCAGTACTTTGACATTCTTCACATATTATTTCCAAATCGTATCCATCACTGCTGTGCTGAAACTTTTCCATTATGTGTTCACATTTCAAACACTTATAATTAAATAGAGGCATCCTTATCACTCCTTGACGCTACCACGATTACATCCTTTCCCTTAATAGTAAGTATATCCTGTAAATCTTTACTATGAAGAATCCTAGACTTGAAAACTGGGTCTAATATTTCTAATAGCACGCGAACAGAACCAGTCTCCTGATCCCACTCAACTCGTACTACCTTTCCAACTTTATATTCCGAGGTCGTCATCGTCGTCGTCTCCATCTGTAAATGATTCGTCTACCATATCCTTGACCTGCATACATGCAAAGTTCTTAATCAGTGTAAATGATGTTTTCTCTCCATCACGATTCTTGATGAAATATATTGGCATATCAATTCTCATATGTTCATCATCACCACGACATCCAATTTGAAGAATAATATTTGCATTGCTAGGAATCATATCACTTCGTGCTACTCTATCTGTTGAATGTGTTTGATTATTCGGATCCTTTGGACGATTCAATTGAACACCAGTAAGTGTAGGAATATGAAACGCTCGTGCATACTCGTGCAACTCTTCTGACGTGAACCCAAGATTCTGCCAATCAGATGGTTGTTGAACATTTGGTTTCATAATTCCAAGGTAATCAGCAACAGTTAGTCCGAACTTAATCCCATACTTCTCTTCCAGTAACACCTCTCGGCATATCAATAATGTGAAATTTCTTTGTAAACTTGCTCTGGAACTTCAATACCTTAAATAATTTCGCTTTGTCTTCTATGCTAAGCTTTCCATCTCTAATCTTTTTGTAATCTATACCGGCCAAACATGCATCAATACGTCTCTCTTGATTTTCTTTTGGCATCTCGATAGAAAAGTACAATATGTTGCACCCCTTAACTTCATCTTCTGCACCTGGTGGTGCTTCCTCCAATGGATTGTAACCACCAAGATAAGCATTGATTGCTATGTTATGCATTAAAATTGATTTACCAGAGCTTGTCTGACCACCAATAATAATTAACTCACCACCATGTAATCCGTTTGTAATATTATCAAATTCTGTAAGACCAGTCATTACTCCTCGCGCTATTTCTGGATTCGCCTCTACTTGTTTGTAGTGATTTGCTCTGTCCTTCGCACTTTCATTAAGCGGTCCTTCCTGGTATGCCTCTTGTTTGTTAATAGCATCAATAGTTACTATCGATTTGCGCATAACCTCGTTTACTTTTTCAACGCGCTCTTCACTATCTCCGCCCTCTTTGATTAGACGCACCATACCTGAAGCACAGCTCCGTTGTACTTGGTCATTATATCTGACCTTTAATTTATCCAAATACCAAGTAAACTCGGCCGGATCTAATTCAATGTTTTGAAGTTCACGAAACAACTCAATACCTTTTAAAATAAAGGAGGTATCGGAATAGTTCTTTGTCAAAAACTCTTCGATAATATTCCCAGTAGGAATCTCTTTGAACTTAGGATTAGTAAAATGATCTATAATGGCTTTGTATAGCCATTGTATAGGAGTTTGGAAATATTCATGCGTTGTCTTATTAGAGACTTCCATCGCAAACGGCTTGCTGCTTAAAACATACGCAAGCATTGTGCGGTCTAAACTTAGATTCTCTTGCATATTATACCTGTCTCTTTCTGAAGTCTTTCCCAACAACTGGATGCACAACAAGATATTGGTGATTGAGCGATTCTATTGATTGAACCCCTGCTCCGTGAAAAACTTTATAAATACCCTCTACTTCATTAGTACACATAATCGTAGGCATCAAATTGTGTGCTCTAAACCTAAATATACTTTCATATATTCCACTAAATAACTCTTTAACACTGTCGCTTACAAAAAATCTCGAATCCAGTTCATCGATAACAAGAAAGTCAGTTGTTCTCAACCTATTTCTTACATCACCGGCGTTTCGATAATCAGTCATATCATTCAATATATCGGACGCAGTTGTATAATAGGCTGAAAACCCATATTTAAGCACTTCTTTTAGAATACAAACAGATGACATTGTTTTGCCAGTCCCTTGATTGCCAGCCAAACACATAGAGTTTCCTTCAGCATATTTGTCGTGCAAATTTACAACATATTTTTCATATATTTCTCTTAATTTTGGTGATCCTTCAAAATCCTTCATATTGAGAAACCAATAACCAACAGGAATATTGGCATCAAACATTTTGTCTATAAGATTGAAAGCTTTGGCACATCTAATACAAGTACC
>LAZR01002089.1_pt1 | contig 11914 bp, 20 predicted proteins | sample 329461 | NCBI WGS metagenome assembly LAZR01 (sample SAMN03002196, study PRJNA259156) | marine sediment metagenome | biome: sea floor; feature: Hydrothermal impacted sediments; material: marine sediment; isolation source: Loki non-amplified sample from Loki's castle hydrothermal vent sediment ...
CCGCCACCAGGCCATGCCGGTATCGTGTTACCACGTACCACGGCAATACCCTTTTCCGCGAAGAAGTCTCCTGGCTGAATGCTGCCATCGGGTATCCACTCCTCCTTAATAGGGTGCCAATGGTGTCGGCAGTTCCATCCCCCACGGTACATAAGGGGTGGTCCGCTCTTGCCCTGCCATGACGTCGCGTTCCAGCTGTCAATCTGCTTCCTGCTATACACCTTGCCTGCACGGTCAATACAGAACTGCCGACTGGTTTGTATCACATTACCGTAATACAGGAAGGTGGTAAGCCCGGCATCTGCTGCCTTCTTGAGGGTTACCGATTGATGAAAGTTCATGATGGCGTCGTTTGCCCACAGATCCGCATACCGTCCCATACTCCTGCCGGTAGCGTCCACCCCTGTGCCCAATATGGCGCCCATCTTAGCCACCAGGTCGCTAAAGGGTGCCCGTGCCACCACCTGGTCATACATGGCCGATGCAATCTCCTCCTGTGCTGCGGCGCCGAACCTCTCAAACTCCGCCACGGCCTGCTTAGCCAGGGTATCCATCATGGTCTTGTCTACCCCTGTGAACTGAATGGCCTCATTCAGATCCGGCCATGACGCCACAATCTCGTCGGCCACGGTATTGAAGCCCTTCACTGCCCGGCGCACACCGGCACCGTAGGCCTCCTCGAACTGCGTCGCGAGCTTATTGTGCAGCGCTTGTGCCTGCTTAAGGTTCACCCGTGGTCCAATCAGGGTCCCTGCGGCACTTGTTTTCAGCGTAGCCATATCAGCCATAATCCGGCCTTCCAGATTCTTAAGGCTGAGCTTAAGCTGCGCCTGTGCATTGCTCACAGCACTTCCGAGCGTGGCGGACATAGCCTCTGCTGTTTTGAGTACTTGCTTAGGATTGCTCACGTTTATCGAGCCTTTCGAAGACTGTATAGTTGCCGCCCTTGCCTCCCCCTGCGGGCGCCGGATCACCTGTCATTTCATCCATCTGCTTTTCCACTTCCGCCCTGGTGGCCTCCCTATGCTGCCTCCAATTGATATCAGCCCGGCCACCCACGGGTGGTGTTGCCACGGCCTTCGGTGAGTTCGCAGCTGTGACAGGGGTCACTGGGATGCTGGTGTTAGGGGTGGCCTTGATTGGCTTCTCCGTGGCAGGCACAACCATGCTGCCATACCGGTCCTTACGTATTTCCTTCTCATCCATGTTTTCCTCATCTTAGCTTCGCGAATACGTTGTGAATGTTTTGCGAGATGGCCTTGTCTTGGCCTGTGTCTGTATCTCGGCCTGTGGTACTACCAGTACCCTCGGGCTTCGGCAGACCCTTGCTGTTGGCTACGGTACGCAGGGCCTTAGCCTTCTCCGCCTGCGCATCCGCCATACGCTGAGCCGCTGCCCTTGCTGCGGTTAGTCTTTCCGCGTCCTTCACAATTACACGGGCTTCAGCCAGGGTGCGAGCATCCTCTTCCGCCCGCCACCCTTTTTCTTCTACTGACAATCGTACCACGGTTACCTCCTCTCTGTAGGTTCTTATCCCTCGCCTTAAGTGCTGTGTTTAGCTGGTTCTGTTGCGCACCACGGGCATGGGACATGAACTGATCAATCCGCCCAAATATGAACTTATTATCCCTGTCGTTAATGGGCACAACCCAATTCCCATCCTCATCCTTATACGGCTTCTCATGGTATTCACCCATTACGTATCTCCTCCCGTTCCCGTTTGCCCAGGTGGTTGCCCTATAGCACCCGGCGCAGGTAGCGGCACCAGGTCACCGCCTGGTGGCACACCTGGCACTATTGGTGGTCCTGCTTCCTCCTTCTTCTTCGTCTCTTCCTCGATTTCCTTATCAATAGTGCTGAGCAGCTTATTATCAGCATTAGGCAGCATGCCACGGGCAATGGTTTTCTGCACCTCGACTATAAATGTCTGGCTGTTCACCACAGTCTTAGCAGTCAGGGCATTAGCCAGGTCCTCCGCAAGGTTTGCAACATCGTAGGTTTCCGGCCATTCCACATGAATATCATCTATGATGGCCTCCTTGCGCTGCCACTTGCACCACAGGCGCTTAAGAGCAAGCTCCGTCTCCTCCACATTGTTACCCTTGCTCACCAGCTTACCATTAAGCAGCTGGAACTCAGCCTTCAGGGCTGTGCCACTTCTGGGCGCCTCCTGTATCTCTGTCGCAGCCATGCCGCCGATATTGGTAGTGCGGTATATCTCCGATACCTTAAGCTGTATCCATTTAAGGATGGCGTCAACGGGCTCGGTCACTTTGGATTCCAGCCAATCGGGTTTCCCCTCCTCGCCCTTTTCCGGATCGAATTCCAGTATGGCAGAAGGACCGGCCTCGTCATCAGCACCCTTGCTTTGCGGGCCTGCGCCCGCTTCCTGCATAGGTTTCCGCATCATAGGGAAGGCGCCGTAGCTAAGAACTTCCTCGCCGCCGCTTAGGTTGCGGATAATGCTGCCGTCGATATACGCCACGTCCTTGATGTCACTGATACCTATGGGCCTGGTCTTGCTCTTAATGTTATACAGCCACAGGAAGGGCACTTCGCCCAGGGGATTGTCGCCATCGGCCTCGCTATCAATAGTGGGCTTGTCCTCTTCATTTGAACCGGCGCTGCCACCACGTACCTGCCCGGTATCCACATCCTCAGCGGTGTGCGCAGACCCAGCAGCAATGTCATCCGGTATAGTATAGGTCGCCCACCACTCTCGCGTCCACAGGCGGTACCGCATGTCGTCGTCCCGCACCTTTACATATGAAAGTACCGGCCTGTTATGCTCGTCCCTTTCATACTCCCAGTCAAGGATGTTTTGGGGAAAGTACCGTGCCACGTAAGGGTATACCTGTGCAGCGATCTCAGCCGCAGGTGTGTTCAGATCAGTCGAGCTTTTGTCCACCAGTATACCCACATGCCCCATAACGCCTGCCCACCTTTGGCTTTCCAGTAGCCACACCAAGAAATTATCACCATACAGGTTGCAGTCCTTCTCGAACATTTCCCACTGGGGGTCCTTAGCCAGGGTCCCCATCTCCCGCTTGACGTTACCTTTGAACAGGTAGAAATTGAACAGGTCGATAACGCTGCCGCTGTACCCCAGGCCATACGCCTCCTCCACCCTGCGGTCATAGTTGTCCTTACTCTCCCTCTCGTGCCTGTTTAGCACCCACCCACCATCGATCAGGGCCTTGATGCCCTCGTAGCTGGCAAGCAGAAAATTCCAGAACTTTCTGTCGTACAGCCCGTTCACGGATTCCAGGTCGTTAACCGTCATTTTCTTTCTGTCGCGTGCCGCCATGGTTCCCCCTTCCTCAGTCTGTGTTCTCGTTCTCCAGTGGTATGTTGTCAAATGGGTACAACAGCCCATGTATATAGGTGGGTCTCACTGGACGGATTTTAACATAGGCATTCCTTTGTATAGCCGTGTCGAGGTCCACATTAGCGCTGCCGCCACCACTGGCACCAATAGTAAGCCGCTTATTAAGCGCATACTCCACATGCACAATACGGTCGCTGTCGTGCTTGCTATGCCAAAACACCAGGCACCCTTCTTCCATCTCTTCCACAGGGCGCTCGCTGCTATGGGAATCACCATGACCACTATCAGTCGCAGTATATACGGTCTTGAATATATGCCATAATCCATGGGCTGTCCAGTCGCCTTTGCGTGGCAACAGGCCCACGCTTTTCAAGACCTCAATGCAAAACCCTGAGCAGTCGAAGCCTGCCATGGGATCATCTCCACCCCATAGGTATGGTGTATTCAGATGGCTTAGCGCCACGGTGCGTGCCATTGTTATTGCTTCTTCTCTGTGCATAGGTTTCCCCTTCTATGATGTGGTCGTGGTTGTGGTTGTGGTTGTGGTTGTGGTCGTTGTCAGAAATCGCCTGGCACGTCTACGGGAACCATGCGCAGGACCCTTCTTTTGCCTATAGCCAGAACCCGCCATCCTGCTCCGTGGTAATGTTTGTCGCCTTACTACCATTTTTCCCCTCCCTCTTTCCGTACCATCACATCACCTTTGTATTGATATGGCTGTAGTACCCTTCAAGCTTACCATGTGGGTTCTTACCCCACAGCCAAACATAGACATCATTCACCCACTTGCCAGCCTCGTGGCATACCAGTTCTTCATAACTGTCGACACCCTTGTAACCGCCGCTCGAGATTTCGTCCTGCGCCATAACCTCCCAGGCAAAGGGAATAATTACCCGCATGCGGTGAATAATGGCATGCTGTATTTCATGTGCCACCACCAGCATACTCCACTTATCTACAATGAAATGCAGCTCACCCATCAATGGATTAACCTCATTCTGCCCTGTCTTGAAATCGGTCACCCACTTTGCCGGGATACAGCATGCTGCCATACCTGGTCCCATATCCACGGTATTGTCAAGGAGCGCCTGGTCATTGTCCCACAGGTATGCGAACCAGTAGTGCCTCGAGTACCCACTGGGCAGGCGCAGCTTACTCACCATATGCCGCTCATCTTTACTACGCTTAATCTGACTTCGCATTCCTAAGCTCCCTCTTCACGCTCCACAATTTTATAGCTGCTATGCGCAACAGCCAGCTCATTTGATACTCTCCTACCTTTCGTTGATGCAGCTTAGGAGCGTTACGCATTATGGACACCCCATAGCGGCCTATCATGAAAACAAGTCCCGCATAATCTGGTACATCGAGCTGTGGGACGAGCCCTTCAGGCATAACATACCACAGGCTTGACGCTGTACACCGGCCACCAGGCTCCTGCGCCATAGGCCCTTCCAGCCACATATGTTTATTCTTTTTGAAGTCGGCATAAAAGTCATCTCGTCGAACCTTAATCTCCCACTCATGCATATACCCGGCCTGCGTGATACTAAGCATATCTGCCTCACCCCAGTCCACCAGCACATTAGGAAGAATGAACCGGTGCCCACGGCGGTCAAGCTCACGCTGTAAGGCGAACTGTATGGACATTTCTGTGTGCTTATACAATTACAGCCTTCCCTCGTACCAACAGCCACAGGCCCAATAAGGCGCAGGACGGGCACCACAGCGCCATGCCGATAGTATAACAAGGATACCGTCGGGCCTTGAGCAATCCTGCAAAATACTCTGAGAACCCAGGGTTACACTCCCTGTGGTATACCGGGTGAAATATGGCCTCCGCCGTGCCCAGCACCCTATTAGTTCTCCTCTCTTTCCTCTGCTTACTCTCGGTCATAATAGTCATTCCTTATATACCACGCCAACATTTCCAGCAGTGGCCGAATGGTAGCGTGGTGTTCTGGCAATATGGGCACAGTGCCATCAGCCCAATTCAGTAGCACGGTGTTTGGTACCACACACACATCCCCTGTCACCAGGGTATCCACCACAACGGTAAAGGGTCCATTAGCCCTGTCATATATGATATCTGTTAGGTCTATGATATCCGCATTAGGCATGCTTCACCTGATCGTAAGGTATACCGTTATATAGGAGGCCGTCATGCCGGAACACCATGCACATGGCTTCATTAATGCCACGGCTGAAAAACAACTCGTCGACAACCTGATACCCGTTACGCTGCGCGAGCTGTGGGAGGAAGGCCCTGGTGTACAGCCACGGGCTATGGCCTGCCCAGGAGCCTGTCAGCGGCACCACGTGCACCATTATACTCCCATTCTTCATAAGGACGTGGCAGTTACGAAAGAACTCCCACTGACTACCCACATGCTCTGCGGTACCGCCATTGTACAGCATAGTGAACACACCCTCCCACGAATCCGGCATGGGCTTGCCCAGGTCATAACGGACGGCGCCGTGGTTGCTATTCAGATCAATACTGGTCACAGAGCAACCATGCGCAGCCCTTATGAAACGGGTGGCAATCTTATGCGCACCTCGAAAACGCTTTAGCATACCCCTGCGCATAAACTGCTCGCCCATAAGCACCAGGGTCGGGCGGGTGTCCAGGTACGGCTTCATCAGATCATATATCTCTGTATTGATACCCATTACTGCTTCACCTGCACGCTGCGCGGCAGCACACCCAGTTTCCGAACTCTGTCCCTGGCTGCTTTGATCCGTTTCGGCTTCAGCTTGGTAGCCATATGCCACACCTCCCTTCATATCCTGTCCCTATGCTCAATATATCTCATGAACCTGGCAAGCATGTTGCGGTCGAGGAACGCCTGTACACCTCTCTGCGCAGGCTTAAAAGCCTTGCTTCCTGTAAGTCCTGGATGTGTTACGCCTAAATTCCTCGATACCGCCACATGCCCATTATTACGCTTCCGGGTGATTCTGTTACGTTTCACCCTCCTTTTCTTACGCTTATTCACCTTAGTGTTACGCTCCGTCCCTTGCCGTGCGATAATACCGCAGGCGAACACGGCAAAATGGGGACCACCTGAACCCGCGAAAGTAAAGACGCTCCCAGATAAAATACCGGTCACTTGAACTGCTCCATTGTCCCATTCGTAATACAATCTTGTTCTTTCTCCTTATCAGTATATTCCTTAATCGCTTGTGCCGCTTCACCGGCACCGTTTTCCTGCTCTTGCCCGGCCTCAGTCTTTGGTAGGGCTTAAGTGTCTTGCCTTTAGGTAACGCCATTTCTCCCCCCATGCTGTCATATGCTGTAGCCTCCGAAGTACCGACGTCGTGGCGCTCACGCGGCCTGTTTCAGCGAGACCCCACTATTACCACGTTAATTTCCCATCTCGTGCCCTACCACTTGACGTCATCTTGCGTAGGACGGCAAAGCCTTTCGCCTTACTGAGTCCCTTACGCTTACGCTTGCCACCCTTGTGTGGGTAGTTCTTCCTTCCCTTTTCACCGTGCAGCCCTGGTATTACTTCTCTTGCCATTTCCATACTGCCCTCCTCTGCATCACTTACTTTGAACCCTCCGTACAGACATCTCCGATACCCCTGCTTTCCGCCCGGCCACAATGCCCGCAGCCTCCATATAGTTATCAACCATGAAACAATTACGCGGCACAACATCGAAGCCGTTATAAATATTCCTATTCTCCTTGACGAACATAATAGGGATGTCCCAATTGGCACACGCCTCATGCGGCCTACCCCAGCACCCATCAGGGCTTATAAGCATATCAATATCATCAACACGCAGCACGGCTTTCGATAAACTGTTATAGTCCACCACTTTCGGCGCCCGGTGCAACCCCTTAAGCACACAGTGCAGGTAAGATATCGACACCACCTCAGCAGCCAAACGTGGGTCCACTATTTCACTGAACGTCTTCAGCACACCACTTTCAACAGGTGCGTGGGCGCACTGTATACCCAGCTCCCTGGAAAAGTACCTGCTGCACACAGCCTCAGCACCACCCCACGGGTTAACGCCGCCATGCCGTAGGTAATGTTCAGCGGGTGCCTTACCCACATCAACAACAGTCTGTATTGCCAGCACATCGAAGGGGTTTGTCTTCATCTCTATGCTTATTTGCTCAAATGCTTCCCGCTCCCCTGTCATTATGCCTGTGGCCTTGCCGTCAGGCCCAAACAGCCCTTTCAATGTCAAAGGGGTGGTAAGCTCCATGAGAGTAATATCAGCGCCTATCGTGTACCTGGCAGCGTTTACGCTGTTAACCGTCTCATTCTTGAGCGGGCTGTTAGCCACGAGCAGCATCCTGTTGCTGTAGACCTCTTCCAAAGCCACCTGCCCTTCAAGGAAACGGTCAAGAACGCTGCCCTCCACATACCACATATTCTCAGTACCCTCCATTATGTCGGAAGCGTTTACCACGTTCGGGTGAACCACCAGGTTGTCGCATGTAGCTGCCAACAGCTTAGCAGCCGGAGTGGCGTCACCTGCGTGCCCACCTACTTCACAGCCTATGCCTGTCGGTATAATCATCACCACGTTCATTCAGGGCCTCCCGCAGGGAAAAACACAGCACCGGTGCCGGTAAAGGGTTTCAATAAATGCATTCATATCCTCCTTACCACAAGCGCCTGCACTATGCTGCCACTAAAGCGCTCCTGCGTAAACAGCTGCACCAGCTTGTCGTCAAACTCCTTACATGAGAACACATTAATATATATGCGTTTCATTAGATCCAGAGTGTGGGCAGTGATATTGCTGGTAATAATGAACTGCACAGCGGATGTGCCTGTCGTATGCGGTGCCGTTTGTTTGTTCCACGGCAGCGTATACCGGTCATCCCACCATGTTAACTTGCACCGCTCCATATCAATCAATTCACACAGGTCCATGAAATACGCCTTTAGGGCCTTGCGTGTAAACTGGCTAACATCGCAATGGTGTAAATCCATTATCAATTCCTTGCCATAATCCATTGTCGCTCATCTCCCTTTACCGTATATACCGCTGTCCTGTTGTTTCATACTTCCTTTTCACAGGGTACTCGTACCATACCCGGTAGCCATAGGCATCAGTAAGATGGGTAAGCTCCGGCGCAGTTTTCTTGTCGATCTCGCCTGTGCCACCCTCAATCAACGTAACACCCTCAAAGTCCTTTACCGTATGCGGCGCCCTGCTGGGGTCCACCACCAAGCGGATCTTCTTACTGAGGCTCAGGCACCTGCTGTTCACACTGTTCAACCTGTCCCGCTCCCGTGGGTTTGGCCTAATGCGAAAGAACACCCGGTCGCGCCCAAAGTGGTTCCACAGCTTACCCTTAATCAGCTCCCAATCACTACCCAGCACCGAAGCACTGCCACGGGCACCACCTGTGAAGTCACCATAGCAATAGATTGAACTCTCATGTTCTCCCCAATCCGCAATCAGCTTGTCAGCCACCCTTATAGTATTGCTGCCGCGTGGTATATACACCTCGCCAACAACACCATCACCCCATTCAGGCTCCTTGCCACTTACCTTCTGCGGTAGCCATTGCTCCTGCACCACCATAGCGACACCGGGGTCCACATTGAAGTCGAAGCAGAAGTCCAGCCGTAGCCCAGGGTTATACTCCAGGCGTCCCACATTATTGTCCTCCGTGAAGGCCCAATAGGCCCGCCCGGTAAAGTTCACAAAGGAAGCCTCGTATTCTTGCTGGTACGTCAGCTCGTCGAGATCTTCCCGCGCAGCCGCTATCTCGTCAGCGGGTAATATGTCGGCGCTAATCCAATGGAAATAATCCCACTCGGGCTGCTTACCCTGCTTCAGGGCATGCTCACACCGGGCCTGTGCGCTCTTTGCCAGGTCATAATAGTGATTGCGGCCTTCAGGTACTCCAATGAAGTCGCACCAGCCACGGCGGTCTGACAGCGACGCCCGCACATGGTTAGGCCAAACATCCTTCTTCATATTGCCGTATTCGTCCAGCACGCCACCATCCCAGGGCACACCCTCAGCCCGCTCCGGCTTATCCATACCCAGGCACCATATCTGCGCCCCATTCACAATCGGTATCATCAATTGGCTTTCATTGGGTTTGCCCACCACGTACCGGGTAGGTATCAGGGCCTTCAGATCTTCCCAATATATACGCTTAACCTGGTCCCTGGTGGGCGCAGCTGCGAAAAACCTCGGATCAGGCCACTCGCGATAAAAGTAGGGCAGGTCCTTGCGGTGTGCATTCAATGCAGCCATCACCAGCTTACGCTTACCCACAATCTCGGTCTTACCACTACGGCGCCCGGCAGGCACCACGTTAAACCGGGCAGAGCTGCGCACAAGCCGCTCCTGTGTGGCATGTGGTCGTAAGGGTCCCCACCTGCGGGTCAGTTCCCCCATCTCGCTTTCTTCGGCTATGCGTAACAGCTGTGTCTGTACCATATCCCTTACCTTTGATTACTGCTAAGCCATTGAGCGGAAACGGTGTGTTGGGTGGCAAAGCGGCATTGGTCGCTGTACATGCGTCTTCTTGCATTGCTGAAGAACATGCCGCCCATAAAACAAGGAGGCCACCCTTGATTTTTCCCATACGAATTCACTTCGCACGTTCTGTCTCATCCCACACCTACCTTACAACCTTTGCCACTATGTTCGTCGGGCACCTGTGTCCGTACCGGTCCGGTCCGCTGAACTGCGCCGCCGTGTCGTCTTACGGCTCCACCTGCAATACCTGCTCCGCTTACCCGGTTACTGGCAATGGCGCACGCTGCATGGCTCCCGCCCAATGGCTTAACAGTAATCATCCCACCTTCCTCTGCTTCATCTGTTCACTCTGCTATCATCTGGAGAAGCCCTGGAAGGCAGGCCCAAAACAGCCGCTTTCACACACCTTCTCCAGAATGTCTACCTTCTCCACCAGAGTAACCAGAATGATAAGAGTGGGGCGCCTAAAACAGGCCCAAATAGGAAATCACTCTGGTTACTCACGCCACTCTACTAACCTTTCCAGAGTAGCCTGAGTGCCCTGCCAAAACCCGGCCAAAACACCCATGCTCTCTGAACCCTCTGAAAACTCTGCTATCCTTTCCAGAGTTCTCTGAGTAGTCACGGGCGCCATAAACGGTTCCACCCCTTCCACCAGCCTCGGGTAGGCTGATGTGATTTAACCATTAAGGAGGTGTGGTGCCCGCGCCTGTCCGGCAACAGGCAATGGCGCCCGCTGTTCGTTAGGCCGTCAGCCTGTCCATACAGTCAGGACATAGCGGGCCTGTTGTCTTTCCCTTTGGCAGCTTTAGATATACCCTGCCACACGCTTTACCACATATATGACACTTCATGTCGTCGCCTCCTCTTCCTTTAGCTGCGCACACCCCTCATGCATGTGCTTCTTCTGTGTCTGAAAGGTGTATATGGGGTCATCGCAATACGTACACAGGCTATAGAACCCCAGGCCATCCAGTACCTTCCCTATGTTTGTTCTCAACATCTTAAACATCATCCCTCCTATTTGTTACGGTACACACCAGGCTTACCACGGTGCCCACGGCCATGCTTCTTGCCATGGGCTGCGTGTGCCACCAGCCGGGTGCCTGTTTTGGTCTTGTGCACATCCTTACCCCTCATGAAAGCCTGTGCCCGGCGCCGTGCAGCTGGTGTGTTGCCATACTGCTTCGTCAGCTTGTTCTCCATAACCCTGCGGGCCTGCGCTCTAACCCTGCGGTTCCTGGCATGGGCTGACTTGGTCACCAGGCGGTAGTTCTCACTCATCTGCCGTGCCCTGGTAATACGGCAGCATAGAATTTCCCGTCTGCTATAGCAGGCCGGTCGCACCGCCACACCCTGGTAATACTCTTGAGGTAATCCCACCTATCCGGTTCCACGGGCACCAAACCATTATCGTCAATCGCCTCCTGTAGCCACTCCTGAAAGCTTGCCCGTCCCCAGTCATGCACCGCTATGTAATCACCTGGCTTAAGCGCCATAGCGAACTGCTCGAACTCGTAGGGCTTATCTATGCCGTCACAGAATATGATGCTAACACCGGGCTGTTGCAGCATATGCCGGATGGATTTCATTACAGACGGGTTATAAAAGTTCTGTGTGCGCCGGTGTGCTGCCAGGTTAAGCAATCGCTTTATCGCACTGTTACCCTTGCCCGCTGATTTGCCCTTCTCATACCCCACATACTCAGCACCCTTATTAATGCAGTGCATAAGGAAGAACATGCTGGTGTTACCGTAGCCCATGCCAATCTCGATGAATCTCGAGAACTCGAGGGGACCCAGGAAACGCTCCCATGCAAACAGGGCAGTGAAGGGCTGTGCGCACAAGCCGCCCAGGAAGGTGCATGCCACGCTGTCTATAGTCTTGTTCAGCCTCTTAACGTTCACAGGCCGACGCGCCACCTGGTGGCCGCTGTAGGGTGTTGTCTTATACACTGGCTTCACGGTATTCGGCTCCTTTCTTAAACATGTAAAAGGCGAACTCTGTCTCACCAATAACGTAGCTGGTGCCGCCGCGTGCCAATAGGTTGTCATCAACATCCGGCAGGTCGAGAAATGCCTGTTCGAACGCTTCGCGTGTTTCATCCTCTTTTGT
>LAZR01002090.1_pt1 | contig 11912 bp, 21 predicted proteins | sample 329461 | NCBI WGS metagenome assembly LAZR01 (sample SAMN03002196, study PRJNA259156) | marine sediment metagenome | biome: sea floor; feature: Hydrothermal impacted sediments; material: marine sediment; isolation source: Loki non-amplified sample from Loki's castle hydrothermal vent sediment ...
ATATCGTCCCTATCTTCCATATCCCTATAAAGGAGTAAGATCACATCCGCATCCTGCTCTATCTCCCCGCTATCCCTTAAGTCAGCCATGTTAGGCCGTTTCTCTGCCCTTAATTCCAATGAACGGTTCAGCTGACTAGCTACTACAACCGGGACCTGTAAATCGTTCTTGATAGAGTTTAAAACCTTACAGGCTCTACCTACTCTGATATTCTGGTTCTCCTTACTTGTTCTCCAGCAATCCGACAGGAGCTGCAGGTAGTCGACAAAGACAATATCCAAGCCCACTGTATCTTTCATTTTCTTAGCTTCATGGTATATGTCCTGGGAAGAGCATCCGTTTGGCAAGTAGTATATTTGCTGCTCAGAAACTCGCCCGGACAATTCTACCACGCGATCCATATTCCCATCGTCGAGTCCTTGCCGGCGAAGCTGCCTTATGTCCGTCCCTAACTCCTTTGCAAGTTTTCTTTCTAGTAAGGCCTTTGTGCTCATCTCCGCCGAGCAGAAAAGAATGTGCCGGTCATATAGCTTATCCGCTACATCTAACATAAGCTGAGTTTTACCCACTCCCGGGCGCGCTCCAATAATAATTAATTCAGGGTAAATACCAGAGGTAATATCATCTAAGTCGCGAAACCCCCAACTAAATGTGTGCTGGGGGTCATTATACTCATTGATAAGGTCTATTAAGATATTCCCTGCGTCTGCAGGTGTTACTATATCATCGAAGGCAACGTTAATCTTGCGGAAATCATTAACCATTTCCACAATAGTGTTTATCCCATCATTTACATCTGGCCTAGCCTCATAACCCACCATCGCTATTTGTCCGCCCAGGGAGATCGCCCGCCGGCTCACAGATAACCTCTTGACGATTTGGGCATAATGCTCAATATCAAGCGAGGTTGGTACAATAGATATCAGGTGGCTCAGATAGGCGGCGCCACCGCACATCCCTAATTTTCCCTCTCGATCTAGCTCCTGGGCCACTGTGATTTGATTAATAGCTTCCCGCCGCCCCTGAAGCGTTCCACAGGCCCTGTATATGAACTGGCCTACCTCTGTGTAAAAATCAGAGGGTTGAATGAGTGTAGCTATTTTATTGAATGCTTCGCCATCTATCAAGAGTGAGCCATTAACTGCCTCTTCACAGTCGATATCGTGTGGGGGTATCTTTTCTTCTGCCATACCTATCTCCATCCATCATTAAATTTTGATTTAGTCCCAGGGGCTTTAACTACTATTTCATCTTCCCAGCGTTTACCATTAAGCCAGGTAGCAGGATGCGGTATAAACTTCCCATTCTCTTTTTGCCATCCTTCCGACTTCTTGGCCAACTCTATTGCGGTAAGCATAGTCTCTAATAACTGCGCATCCGGGTTGGCCTTATTAAATACTTTCTCAGCATCAGCCCTAGCGACCTTTCTAGGATAAGCTCCCCAAAAGATATTAAAACTCTTAGAGATATCCTCTTTCTTTTGTCTTTTCTTTTGTATAGTTTCTTTCTTTTCTTTTGTGTTTACCACTAATGGTAATGGTTTTATTACCTTTAATGGTAATGGAGTCTCCTCTAGTGGTAACGCATCCTCCTCTAGTGGTAACGCTTTATTATCCATTACCTCTAATGGTAACGACTCCCTCCATGCAGCCCCTTCTTTTAAATGTTCTTGAGCCGTCATTATTTCGAGGTTACCTATTTTATTATCCTCTCTCAGATGATTTTTATGATGTACTATTTCATCACTATTGAGCAGGCGATTTAGGTGCTTAGCCATTACTAAACGATGCTCTGCGATGTACCCATTAGCATTACACATTGGTCTGAACGGATTGTCAGGGCCGAGATAACGGTGCACATAACCGTCCATTATTAGTTTCCACTTCCGGCGCCTAACCTTGGGATCCTTGTTCCATTCCTCATAGTCTTTTTGGAAACTAAATTCAATGTTATAACCATTACCTCTAGTGGTAACAACATTCCTTGCTGTTAACTGTTTAATGGTCCTGGCGATATGCCACCGATTAATACCGGTTATCTCTTCCCATTGAGTATAACTAATGCGGTCCCAGGTCTTGTGCCATCCGTATGTTTTACGGAACAAAGCCCATAAGACACGAGCCTCGTAGGAAGTGAGGTTTATCCGGCACAGGGCCTCTACTATCTCATTGGCGATATCAGTATGGCCGTTTTCGACTTGAGGTTTCGCCATTAATCCCCTCCAGCCTGTTTTACTATATCCCTAACAGCCTGGCGGGAGATCTTGAACCAGCGGCCGATTTGTGCCATATTTTCACCACTCTTATGGAGTATTCTTATCTGCTGATTCCTTTCGTAAGTACCTCGTGCCATCTGGTGAAGGATACTATGAAGGGCAGGTTTGGAAGTAATTCCATATTGGTTCGATATTTCTAGCATTGATAACTTTGGTTCTGTTACATGATTACTATTGAGGAAAAGGGCTTGTGGCATATCGGGATGGCTTTTACTATGGCACAAAGCACAAAGGGTAATTAGGCTATCATCATCATTTTTTATTTTGTGGTGACCTTGTATCTTCTCACGGGAACCACACTCTTGGCAGCTATAATTATCTCGAACCTTAACTTTTATTATTGCGGTTTGAGTCTTCATTTATTACCTTTGTTGCGATGAATAATACGCGATACCCTACTCTCAGATATATTGAATGCTCGCCCAACCTCTTTAAGCGAAAGCTCCGGGTGTGCTTTGGCATACTCTCGTAGCATTTCATTCCGTTCTAGTTTTCTCATACTATCGTATTTAGCCATAACACCATCATCTTAAACCCTATCATCAACCTTGTCAAGTAGCCCTTCAGGCCATCTCTAACCTATCCTCAATTTCCTTGACGAATAGCTGGTATTGATCCTTTGTTAACTGGCTAACTATATCCTCTAGTAGGCCACCTTTGACCGCGAACTTACTTGTTAACCAGGTACACGCGGTCTTCTCTGTCCAGTTTACTTTTGGCAGGTTTTCTTTTATCCAGGCCATATCCTTAACATTCTCATCAAGGTAGCCGGCGGCGCCTTGAGCTACTTGCGACTCCGGTGCTGGCGTAGTGGTAGGGGGCTGATCTTCCGGCCATAGCTCGGGTACCGGCTCTTCCTCTACGCCGGGTGGAACTTCGGTAGTAGATGTTGGTGCCTTTACAGGCTCGTCTCCCGCTACGCCATCTTGTTTGCTATTATCCGCTATCTCTTTTGGGGTCATGCGGTTCGCCGCTTCTTCAGAGTTTAGTTGGCGGTCTTGTTCATCAACGGGCCAGTACGATGCGATATCTGCTTCGGCCTGTGCAATGTCTGTCGGTCCTGATATTAGTTCCAAGGGCGGCTTCTGAGCCTTGATAGCAGCCTCAATCATAGTGTCTGTGCTGCGGATATTCAGGACATGGACATTCTTTTTGGTGCCGCCCGGCGGAGTAACTTCCATTTTCTCCAAAGTTAGAATAAGGGGGACCATAGCCACACGGTTATAAATAGCCCTTATCATATCCAGGCAGCTGTTGATATTCCTTATGCTATTAATGCTACTGGTGTCAATCTGCCAGACCCCCATGCCGCTTATCTCCGGTAACATAAACTGCAGATTCATCACTTCCCGGCACTGCCCGGCCTGATAGTTGGGACACTCCTTGCCGGCACAGGTCATTTCCTTCAAGGTTGTTTCGTTGGTATCTTTGGTCGGCAAGTCACCGGTTTTGGCGTCTACCACTCGCATAGATATTTCACCATCACCGCGGCATACCAGCCCTCGACTCCTGGTATAGCATCGGTAATACTGGCTCGCTATGCTTTCCTCATCCTCGAGAGGAAATATTATCCGCAGTTCCTTTGGCTTTGCTCCGAAAGCCGTCGTTAGCTCGTCGAGGAGTTCTACTCCCGGGGCTTCATCCTTAGGGTAAACGAAGTAATCTACGGCTTTCGGGTATTCTCCCTTTTTACCCTGTACTTTGATCCCCAAGTGAAACTTGCCGATCCGTGGCATTCGGCGCTTTTCTGTCAGTCCTTTGATTGGCATTTAGTTCCCTCCTTTATTTTGTTCTCACCGTGTAATAAGGATCGTTATAGAATGTGACTCCGGGTACCGGCTTCTTGTCGTGGTGTTTCCTGGCTATGGCGCTTAGCTGTGCATCGTCGGGCAGCATGTACTCCTTGGGGAGCTGGTTAATATCATCAATTTTATATTTCCAGCGGTCGGTCTTAAAAGAAGTCCCCATATCCGTCTTTACCCTCTCCGGAGCCTTTTCTACCTCTACCAGGTTGACCGACTCGCTTAACTCGCCTTTCAGATTCATCTCCGCTTGAGCTGCAGCTAATCTCTGTTGGTTGATTCTCTCCTGCTCCGCTTGGATCTGCCTTTGCTTCGTATCGAAGGCAAGCATCTTGTTCTTAGTGATAGAGTTCGCCTCGATGATTGGGCCCATTAGATATTTGTAGGTGTCTCTGATAGCGTCTGCCTCTTCCTTGGATGGAGCTAGAAGGGTCTTGCGCTTATTGTCCATTTGCTTTGTCAGTTTAGATATAAGAGCAAGGTCAGCATTAGCTGCCTGGGATTCTTCTAGCGTAGTGATAACCCTGCTTTTGGCAATCTCCAGCACCCTCTCTGATTCGAGGAAGCAGTCGTGTGCCTCATAATCCTCAAAAGGGCGTAGTGCTACAGCTGTCTCTTCTACCTCTACTAGAGTGAGGCCTTCACTATTCAAACCAGTCTCCATTTCCGCTTGCTCTGGCTGGACTGCTGCTATCCGCTTGGCTATGTTCTCCGGAGAATTGACAGATGCTTCCTCCCTTCTGGCCGCGGTACATGTCGGGCATCCCGTTCTTAAATCGAACTCACCATGTTCACAATGTCCTTTACCTTCTAACAATTTTACCTCCTTTATTAGCTTTCTTATGGCATTTAGGGCATACTCGATGGTCCGGGTGTTTCCTTACGCTGCCGGCTTCCGCGTACGCTGCCTTACAATGCGGGCAGATGTAGGTGTAATTCTTATACTGCGGCTCTTCTCGATTACCCACCTATTTGGATGCCTCTAGAGCTTCATCCAGGTGGGCTCTTATTTTCCCTGCGAACGTGCTGCAGGCCTCTGAGTCAAACTCGTCCAGGATAGTGAGTAGATCCACTAGGAAGCTCAAAGCTACCCCTGAATTATCCTGTTTTACCCTTTCGAGAAATTCCTTTACTGTCAAAAAAACCTCCTTTCCATAGCTATATTTTGTCTTTTTCCTGCTTATAATATAAGCGGCTATTTCTTAAGAAATAATATTACTTGAATCCTACTCAGGCTCAGGGGGCACCTTCTTGAGAAACGTTATAGTGAGCCGAGCTAATACAGCTACACTAGGGGTTTCTAATAATTTCGCTTGTTGTTCTATGCTTTCTAACCAGGCGATACATTTATTTATCTGCTTAGCCACGATTCCTCCCTTTTTATCTACCTTTTCACTACCACAATAGCGATAGCAGATAAAGGATAAATGATACCAGTATTATCCCGAGCATTACCTTAGCAGCTTTGTTTAGCCTAAATCTCCATCTCCATCCCCAGTCCTCTGTTAGCGAGCCCCGAGGCTGGTCATATTGAAATTGGTTCGGACGAAGCGGAGAGCGCCTTGGCTGCCTGGTACACCACTCTTGGTGATAATCAAAGTTCGCCTCGTTGTCATCTTCATAACCACATGAACATTTAAACTTTTTATCCGTCATCATTCTCTCCTCGTTAGTAAAGATATTTAGGCTGATACCAGTGATGCCTGCCCCCGAAGGAAAACCACTTAGTGGCCATAGAGTGAAAGCCGGTCTTCTCAAGTACAGCCTCTATTTTGTTCGCTATCCAGTTTTTCATTTTACCTCCACGTCGACTTCTTTTGTACCTTGGGCTACAGTTACCTTGGTCTCGGTAGGCACTTTGAAGAGAGCCCGAGTCAAGCCCTCAGCGTCGTGTTCATTAAAGGCCCGGATCCTAAGGGCCCCTTCCCAGGTTTCAATTTTAACTAAAAATAATACAATTTCGACCATTTCAATAACAAATCCTCGCTTGACAATTTAGCCCTTTTTATACCTTTTACTTAACTAGTATACCTAGTCTAGTCTTCTGCATAGAATACTTAGATCGGACTCACTGCTTAAATTCAGAGCAAATGAAGCCATATTCATTTTTACCCTTACTCCTACACTCGACCAGTTTCTCACAATCACCACAAGAATATCCCTCTTCGTCTAATTTAGCCGTCTCATCTTTGACTTCTTCCACTTTAGCCTCCTTTCGTAGAATACTTTTTAAAACACCTTTTAAGCCACAGCCATTTGTATTCCAATAAGGTATGCCATGATGCGCATAGGCGTTGTAGAGCCTATACTATCAATCCATTCCCAGGCATCACTTCCAAGCCTGTAAATATCCAAACTGGCCAAGTGGATATGAAATACTCCGTAAGTATCACTATCATTAATAATGGCCCTTAGTTCTTCAAATGTAGCTCTATCATGTTCAATTTTTTCATCTTCGTATTCCTGTATTCTTTCATCCAAGTATTGAATAGCCTTTGCCCGGCTAAAATCTTCGGTTGGGTCACAGAAGGCTCGGAGTTTTTCGCGGAAATAACTTAAGTTGTAACGGGCAATTCTTTCCGGTATAGCTTCTTCGGTAAAGCGAAATACCGCTTCCCCTAAATCTCCAGAAACATACATATAGTATCCGTCAAAAACATACCTGGTATAGAAGATAATTGTGTCAGGTTTACGCCACTCCAGTGTGGTAATTTTATCGAGATTAGTAAAGACAGCCTTGTGATCCTTGAACCAGTGTTCCTTAATTTCAGTTGCTTGGTGCTTTTTTTCTACGGCATATGTTCTAGTATTCATATTTTACCTCCTCGATTATTCTTCGTAGAATGCTTCTGGTTACTCTTTTCCAATGATTACAGCTTTCTTCCCTGGCATCCACGAAACAGCGCCGACTGCTTTAATAACTTTGTTAAAATCCTCTATTGCTTGAATAGCATCGTCAGGCAATTCGCCATCTTCGACTAATTCATCGCAGCCATAGTCATCACTTAATAGTGGCAGGTAATTTGGTTCACAAATTATTAACATCAGTTTGTCTATCCCGACTTCCTCACCTTCACAGTAGTCTTCTATCTCATCCCAAGATGAAAAATACTTGTCAAGTGCATCAGAATAAAGCATACCTTTTTCATTCCATTCTTCTTTAGGCATAGATTTATATCGTGCCTCATCCCTAATATAGCGACACTCCTTACACACCAACCATCCTTTTTCGGTAGGTCCCCCGCAATCCTCGCACAAGCGATGTGTGCAACCATCATACCTAGCTGCCCTTTCATCTTCACCCCAGTAACGTCCATTTCCACTTACCCATCCAGACAGATTAGTCCGGTATTGTGCTGCCTCATTACTATCGAACATAATCACCTTAGAATCCTTATTATCCATTTTAGTCTCCTTTTTGGTATTCTTTGTGGAATACTTTTTTAATAATCTGTCGTATCTATTGGCTTTGGTGTAAAGAATTTAAGCATGCCCCTGCAGGGGATGGGCGTGGTAAATGCCATCGGGTTGGCGAGGACGAATCCCCAGGGACCGGTAAACCACAGTGAGCCGTGGTTAGCCACGCAGTCGATGATATCAACCTCCCCGATCAGGGCTCCATGGATAGTGTTTTCTCTTTTGGGTGGGACAATCCCCAAAACATCAACTATCTCACAATAATGATCCCCGTTAAATCCTTTAGAAGCATGAATATAGATGCGTCCACGGAAGGAAGTCGACCACGTCCGGTTCTCGATATCCTTACCGTTAAAGATAGCCCAGGCCATCGGCTGCGTCAAACTCAGTGCTTTCAAAGTGGCACCCCCTTAACCTGTTTCGAGGCTAGAACGACAGCACAAAGGTAGCACATCGGCCCATGCTCATCTTCGTGAATACCATCCTTTCCCTGGTCTATCGCCTGACCACAATCGACACAAATCTTAGGGGATAAGTGTGCGCATTCCTTGCAAAGAAAATGGCCATCACTGTCGCATGGCCAATCCCGAAGGGTCCGTGGCCGTGGAGCATAACCCGGGCAAGGAGCATCCATGCTCCGAATAGTTGGCACTCCATCCGGGATCTGGGTCACAATTACCGCTCTCCGATAGGCGAACCTCATCACCGCCAGCCAAAACTTTATCTTCATTCCACCCTCCGTTTAATCATTCTTTCTGGAATATTTATTACTCCCGCCAGCTCGTGCCTAAACGCCTGATTTAGCTACAGCTTCCACCCGGATTGTTTTGCCATCAACCGTCGTCCTCCGGATGCCATACCGTTCATAATAATCACCTCTGTCTGGCGGCCGGTTCCGGTAGCTTTTCAGTTTTGGCCCACTCAGAATCTCCAAGGCCACCTCATCGATATCAGCAAGGTCGACCTGCCACTCCCTCCGGATAGGACTTCGATACCCTTTTATCTTCCCGGCAATGAGAGCATCACGGACTCGGTGATATGGACAATCGTAGTGCTTTGACAATACTGCAGCTGAAAGCAGACCCTGATTATGTCGAGCCTTAAGATGATTCTTGAATCTCAACCGTCCCCGGACAGCTGGATAGGACCGCCTGAGATGTCTCGCAATATCCACCAGCCTAATGTTGCCGGCATGGTCAAGTAGATATGCGTCTTCCCTGGTGGTCCACTTAGCGCTGGACAGGTTTATTCTTTTGGGACCAACGCCGGCAGCTAACCAGGCTTCCGGGAATGTGGGAAAATACTTGTAAATATAGATAGCCGGCGGCCAATCGAATCGGCCTTTCTTCACCGGGTTGTAGATCTCGTCTGAGGTAGGGACCATTTTGAATTCTTTGGCTACCGCCTGGAGCCCCTCGAGCACTTTCTCCCGAGTCCACATTACTACCCCTTGCCCCCGGAGATTCGGCGATACTGGTTCAGCGCACTTGATACCGGACGCTACAGCAACCTCGCGTGCCTCATCATTTTGGGCTCGCAGAACCTTGCGGCCGCCGAGTTTTCTTTGAACGATCAAATTAACAGCGTTTACTGATTTCCCGAGGTAGTCAGCAATATCCTCAGTCTTTAAAACCCCAAAATAACGTCTCACATACGCCAGATCGCTCTCTGTCCATCTTTTAAGCAATTTAGTCTCCTTTTAACCTTTCCTTTTGCTCCAAAAACACATCGTGGTTTGACATATAATTACCAGCAATAACATTAGCCCTGACCGTTCTCTTAAAAGCGCTCACGTGCTCCCATCTACCCATCCCATTACTTCTGATTTTTGGTTCTACGAGTAAATTTGAATAAAGCCACCATTTAGGTGCGATAGCGAATGAGATTTTATCAGGTTTAAGCAGCTTGCTTTCCGGGTAGCCACTATAATGGTCGTGCCCTGCCACTAGCTTAAATCCTTTGTCCCCGAATAATCGTTCGGCGAGTAACGCTCCTAATTCCCAATGCTGATGTTTCAATTCGGGATCGTCAAGGTAATCTTTGCCCCAGTGCCCTATATCATGGATAAAGATACAGATAATCTCCCTCCAGGTAGGTAACTTTCTGTAGTATCTTACCCAAGCGATTAAAACTAAGATGCAATGAAACCATGAATGGCATCCGAATAATACACTCCAGCTACCTTGTTTCACCTCAACGAACCTCCTTTTAATTATTCTTGGGACAATGCTTTTTAAACGAGCGAATTACGCAGGGCTTTTACCCACTGATTTCTTCCGTTAACCCGGTCGACCTCTTTTTTATACTCCTTGGTATGGTAGTCTATATCTTTCAGGGCTTTGGCTCTTTTTTGTTCTAGCCAATCAGCAGCTAGGACGCGGACGGCCGGATTCTCTTTATAATAAGCTCCCATCCCATCAAATTCTATGGAGCTCTTTATTTGTTTCACCATAAATTCCTTAAGCTCATTATGGCCGGGAGTAGGTGGTTGCCACGCCTGGGCTTGTTCAAGCATGGCATTATACTGAGCCATTAGCTTACTGTTTGCCTCAACCGCCGAATCAATATGCCTTTTCTCGGCTTCATATTCTTCCTCAGCGAGATCTAAGGCTTCTGATAGGGATATCTTCTCTACTCTTTCGAGTTCTGCTTTAGCCTCTACCAATGCTTCGGCATGGTAAACTGAAGGTAGGAATTCATCGGGAATAGGTTTATCGGTAGAATCATCTCGCATTGTTATGAGGGCTCCAAAAGCCCTCGAGCAACCCAAAGCGAATTGCTTAAATGTAATCCCTTTAGCTATATCTCCTGTGTATCCTGTTGGCATTAGTGATACCTCCTATTGTTTTTATTCCAGGCTTTTATATCTCAAACAAGTGACCGATGAAACTGCCTTCCCGTAGTGGGAAGGTCCCGATGTATTGTGCCTGGGTAAGATCAATGTCTATTTTCTGTCCCGTTGCGAATATCCGAAAGGAGCGGGTTTCAATCGGTGCCTCCGGAACAACAGCAGCCCAGAGGCAGGGCGAACCATACTGAACCTGAACAGTTAGAACACGAGCTCCCGCTGGCATTTGGATATTTACTTCCCCGTCTACCTCAAATGGATATTTAAGGATTTTCAATGCAGTCTCCTTTTAATCTTTCTTGCCAGAATGCTTAATCTCGTTTCAGGGCATGCCAATCTTCTCTTTCCTTGCAAGAGTGGCATCCTTCCCCGTTATCCTGAGTAGCGTGTTGAGGATTGAGCCGGTAGCACATCGGGCAAATCATTTCCTCAAATAAGTCAAAAGCTACCTGCTCCTTGGCTTCTTCTATTAGCTGCTTAGTATGCTTTCCTATTCCTACTACAATATCGTGCCAGCTATCACGCTTGAAATCTATTGGGTCGCCCTTCCCAAAGAAACGATTGCATTGTAACTCACCATCATCACCATACTTACCAATGCAAGGATGCCCTGCCCACAGTAATTCCCTTATATGCCTCTCCCCCTCAACGATAGATAAGATAACTTCCCAAGTTTCACTTTTAGCGATTTTATCAGGTATATCAAAGTGGAGAATAACCATAGACACAAGTTGTTCCATATCAGCCATGGGATAACGAGTCGCACCCTTAATATATTCAGTCAATTTCGTTCTATCCATTTTTTACCTCCGTAAACTATTCCTCCGAGAATGCTTATTCAAGCAGCTTGTTTCAGCCACTCTTGAATCTCTGGCTCTGTAATTAGTAGTCTCTTCCCGGAAGTTGCTATAAGGTCTCTCTTAAATTCTTGATGCAGCCTCACTGAGAGTTCTGGATCCTCGATTAGGTCCAGTAGGATTGCTAGAGCGAGCTGCGCCGAGCCGCTTCCTTGGTATCCCCATTGGAACCCATCTGGCGAATGCGGAAACAATTTATAACTAGGGTACAGCGGTAACACATAGCTCGTGCTCTTACTTTCGTCTGCTCCATCCGGGCGTGTGAACACGGTAACCGTGACCTTCTGGGGACCGGTGTTGGTATTATCACCAATGTATGTTTTCAATTTAAGCTCTTTCACTAATCCAGCCTCCTATAAACTACCGAGAATTATCATTACTATATTCCAACCTACTACGCCAGAAAAGATGGCCATAGCTAAATATATCATCTTTGGATGATTCCAGTGATAGTAAATGAAAAAGCACACCCAAGCTGTTTTGATAATCCCCATCCACTCCAGCGAAACCGACGCCAGTAATGGATTAACCTCTTCTGCTATCCCTGTCGTGATAGCGAAACCAGTTAAGATATAATCAAGTATATTCAGCAGGACCAGTATGCTAATTCTTATGAGTATTGTAGTTGGTATCGGTATACTCAGCCCAATCGATCTCATGGATTATTGCCTCCTTAATTTGTCTATACCAGCTGTTAACCTTGTGCAACACTA
>LAZR01002091.1_pt1 | contig 11909 bp, 7 predicted proteins | sample 329461 | NCBI WGS metagenome assembly LAZR01 (sample SAMN03002196, study PRJNA259156) | marine sediment metagenome | biome: sea floor; feature: Hydrothermal impacted sediments; material: marine sediment; isolation source: Loki non-amplified sample from Loki's castle hydrothermal vent sediment ...
CAATTTCTCTTAACATAAAACTTATTACTCTCAGGATAGGTGTCCCAAGGTTTAACAATAATATCAAAATTACATAAGGTAATAGTATGGAATAGTCAGGGGGAAACGACATGAATTCAACAATAGCATTTCCCAAAACTATATAGGTTATAGAATTAAGGTTAGCGCTTATGATTGTTGTAAAAAAAACAATGATTAATAATATTTTATTGGGTCCGTGAAACATATGTTTTAGAATCCAGCTTCTAGAACTTTTAGAGCGAGCTTTTTCGAACGGATCTTTTCCTGGTGAATACTCAACACTGGTTTGATTTAAGTCAATCTTACTTTTTTGCATAGAAAATTCTTATCCGAAATTGTTGAAAAAATAATGATCTGATTTGTTTAATAGTGAAATAATCAATATTTAATAGAGTTTTAGTTCCATAACCATACTGTTACGCTTTCAACGTTTGAAATTAAGTAATAATCAAGAAAAAATCGATAAATTGTTTCTATGAAATTTATTCAGAAAAATATTAAATAGAAATATCTTTAGGTGCTTAAGTGGGAGTTGAAATTAAATATTTATAATACTAACTAGATCTCTATTGAGCTCTTACTAAGGATTTAACATTCAGTCATTTATTAACCGGTTAATAACAATTTCAACTTATTTTTTGTTAAGTAACAATTTAAATAGGTAAAATTTTATAAAATAATTGTGTCGGAGAGAGAAATTGCGTACAACATAAGTTTAGAAGAACAACTTGAGGAAATAAAGCTTAAAATGTGGATTAGTGAAGAATTGCAAATTCAACCAAAACAACTTCATAAAAAAATTTTTAAATTCCTAAATCTTCTTAATGATTAAGAAGTTTCCTTTCAATCTTTTCTTAGAAAGGAAGAATTAACTATTTAAGGTACACTCCCCTTTTTTTTATATAAAGAAATAACATATATTAAAGAGTAGGCTCAAATGAATACGTTTCAAGTTAATGAATTCATTACTCTCAAACTAGAGGGAGAAAAGACTGTTATTTACATCAAGGGAAAACGCTACGACCAATGTAAAGCTTTAGTATTAAATATCCCAATTAGTGAAGTCGTTAAGGTAAACGATCTTAAGTCAATTGATGAAGTTGCAGACTCATTAAAACGAGCTTCAAAGGAGACTATTTACTCTCAGAAACAAATTCCACCCGAAACGGAATTTTGGGGACATTGCTCGAATTTGCAAGTATGGGTAGAGCATAACTATGATACCCGCTTGCTTCATAGTAATTTAGCGTTTGATTTACTGAGAGCTTTAGGCGAATTAGGAGACATGAAAGCGCGGAGTATTTATAAGGAAGAGATTGGGAAAAGATTTAGGGAAGGGAATAAAAATGTAAACGAATTTTTGATTAATTCAAGAATGTTGGATGTCCTTGATAAAGAAGAGTTTTTAAGTCTTCTTGAGATAGAGGATGCTACTGTTATTAGAGATTTAGAACAGGCTTTAGGTAAAGAACTAGAAATCTTGTCAATAGGTATTGAACCGTTTGTTCCGGGATTTTGGTTGGAGGGCAGATATATAGTTGGATTGTTTTTAGAAGAGAGTGACTTAAGATATTTACCAAGTTCGATTGGGAATTTAAATCATTTAGAAAATTTGTACCTAAGTGGGAATAACCTTAAAGAACTTCCCGAGTCTGTTGGAGATTTAACATCTTTAGAGTTACTTGATATTAGGAATAACAAATTGCATTCGATCCCAAAATCTATAGGGAATTTAAAAAACTTAAAAGCACTTAAACTTAGTGATAATAAAATTAAGAAGATACCAAAAACAGTAGAAAAGCTGTTATTGTTAAAAGATTTAAGCATTGTTGGAAACGAAATATACTACACTTCCGAAATCATCAAACAGTTGAAAAAAAAAGGAGTAAATATCCTTTAATTAAAGATTATAAGTGAGATTGTATCCCTGATACTCTACATATTTCCCTCCAACTAGTTATACTTGGTCTACCGCTCAGACCACCCATTGTATTGCTTCTATTATCTGCTATTATGGATAATTCTTTTTCGTACTTATAAGAGTAGTTGTTGCTTCTATCCATTGTGATAATTCCTCATCCGTCCTGCAAAAAGACACTATATTATCTAAATCTTCAAGTTTGCCGAACTTACATTCGACTATTAAATCCCATCCACCATAAATAGGTGTGGCATAGGTAATCTCCCATTGATCCTTAAAATTTCTCGAGACTAGATTTTTTATTTTTTCTGCTGCTTTCCATTGAGTAGTAATGATTTTTAACCGAATTAAAATGTATCCGCGAAAGTAAATCTATTTAACACCTAAACTTAATTTTCAGACTCTTTTCTTCTCAAATACCGAATAAATAATAAATTGTGATATATTAACAACGTTTTTCAAGATTTCTATTAATTATAGAATAATTTTTTTACCAGTAAACTTCTTTTAATGAATCATGATATTCATTTAAAGATTTTATTTCCACTTTCTTGTACCGAACATTTTCAATGGCATCTACCAAGGCCTTAGCAAGCTGTAAATTTATTATAACGGGTATGTTATAATCTACAGCCATCCTCCGAATTTGATATTCGTCTTCTAATATTTGCTTAAATTTCTCTTCGACAGTAGTTGGCATGGGAATATTAATAACCATATCTATATGTCCTTCTTGTAAGCATACCATTATGTTGGGTTCTTTTCCATATTCATGAACTTTATATAACCTTACTGCTTCAATCCCATTTTCCCTTAAGACTGATGCTGTGGCATCTGTGGCAAAAATAGTAAAATCAAGTGATTTTAATTTTTTGGCAAGAGGGATAACTTGTTTTTTCAACTCCTCTCCACCAACAGAAATTAATACATTACCGCCATCAACGGGAATATTCATTTCTGTAGCTTCTAAAGCTTTTATTAAAGCATCAGGAAAGTCTTCACCAATGCAACCTACTTCACCTGTGCTAGCCATCTCAACACCTAATACGGGATCGGCCTTATCTAACCTCATAAATGAAAACATAGGGGCTTTAACGCCAACAAATTTTCCGTAAGGGAGCTCAAGCAGTCTTTCAGGAATATTCATACCCATCAGGGTTTCAGCTGCTAACCTCATTAGGTTAATCCCCCTTATTTTTGAAACATAAGGCATACTCCTACTGGAACGTAAATTGCATTCAATTACAAGGACCTCTTCATTCTTTACTAAATATTGGACATTAAAGGGTCCATGAATTTTAAGAGCTAAAGCAATTTGCTTAGTATACTTCTTTATTGTCTCTATTGATTCCTCAGGGATTGTTGGAACTCCACCGATTTTCATCGTAGCATCTCCACTGTGAATTCCTGCGTTTTCAATATGCTCAACAATAGCTCCAATTAAAACATTAGTCCCATCTGATATTCCATCACACTCAATTTCCCTTGCATCCGTAAAAAATTTAGTTATCACCACAGGATACTCACTTGAAACGGAAGATGCAAGGTCTAAAGTATCCAATAATGTTTTTTCATCATAAGACACCCTCATCGCTGCACCACTTAAGACATAGGATGGTCTAACCAATACAGGATACCCTACTTTTTTAGCAAATCCTAGAGCATCTTCTTTGTTTATTAATTCATTCCATTCTGGTTGCTTGATATTTAGCTGATCTAATAAAGCGCTAAATTTACTTCTATCTTCAGCCATATCTATCCTAGTACCATGAGTTCCAAGTATCTTTAAATTAGTTTTTCTAAAGAATTCTGAATATTTAGAGATTTTGGTAGCCAAATTATTGGCAATTTGACCGCCCGCAGACACTACAATACCCGTGGCTTTCTCAAGCTCGCATATATCCAGAACTCTTTCACCAGAAATTTCTTCGAAATAGAGCTTGTCACTTACGTCAAAATCGGTTGAGACTGTTTCTGGATTATAATTAATCATTATAGCTTGGTCTACACCCAGTTTCTTAATTCCCCATAAGCAATTAACGGATCCCCAATCAAACTCAACTGAAGACCCAATACGATAAGTTCCAGAACCTAATACAATTATTTTTTTTAGATTCGATTTGTTCTCTTCTTCAAAATTGATATCATGTTCAGAAGCACTATAGGTTAGATATAAATAATTGGTAACTGCCGGCCATTCAGCGGCTAAGGTATCAATCCTTTTTACATAAGGGTGAATCCCTAACCTTCTTCTCATTTGCCGAATAAATATCGTGTCTACTCCCATTATTTTAGCGATTTGACCATCTGCAAACCCATATCTTTTTGCTCTTTCTAACCAATACCTCTTCTCATTTTCAGTACTCTCTAATAGATCAAGTTTTTGGAGTTGATACTCAAGATCAACAATATTTTTTAACTTATATAAAAACCATTTATCTACTCTTGACAACCGATAGATCTCATCAATTGAAATTCCTCTCTTAATTGCTTCAGCTAGCCTAAACACTCTTAAATCTGTTGGGTTTCTTAACGCATATTTTAATTCATTTAAGTCTTCAATGGGTTCTAAATCATTGGCTACAAAGCCTTTCATTCCAATATCGAGCATGCGTAATGCTTTTTGAAGAACCTCTTCGAAAGTTCTCCCTATTGCCATTACTTCACCCACACTCTTCATCTGAGAGCCCAATCTTCGATCAACTTTTTGGAATTTAGTTAAATCCCATCTTGGAACTTTAAGTACCAAATAATCTAAGGCAGGTTCAAAACAAGCAGTTGTAATTCCTGTAATTTTATTTTTTAATTCTGGTAGAGTATATCCTATTGCCAATTTTGCTGCTATATATGCTAGTGGATATCCTGTTGCCTTTGAAGCAAGTGCTGATGATCTTGAAAGCCGAGCATTAACCTCAATTGCCCGGAATTCCTTAGAAAAAGGATCTAATCCGTATTGAATATTACATTCCCCTATTACACCAAGATTTCGAATAACTCTAATTGAAGCTGAGCGGAGCATTTGGTATTCTTCATTATTAAGAGTTTGACTAGGGCTTACCACCAAAGACTCTCCTGTATGGATCCCGACTGGATCAAAATTTTCCATATTACAATTAATAAAACAATTATCTTCTGAGTCTCGAACAACTTCATATTCGATTTCTTTCCAACCCCAAATACTCTCTTCAATTAAAATTTGGTGAATCCTCGATTGAGCAAGACCCTTTTTCGCCATTCTTTCAAATTCCTTAATATTATTTACTATACCAGATCCTCGTCCACCTAGCGTATAAGCTACACGTATCATACAAGGAAATCCAATTTCATTAACAGCTTTCAAAGCTTCACCATAAGAATTGACAGCTCTACTTCTACAAACTTTGACATTTGATTCTTCCATAGCTTTAACAAATAAATCTCGGTCTTCTGTTCTTTCAATGGCTTCTATGGGTGTTCCTAATACTCTCAAGTTATATTTTTCTAATATTTTTGCTTCATGTAATTCAACTCCAACATTCAAGGCTGTTTGACCGCCAAAAGCTAATAATATTCCGTCGGGTTTCTCTTTTTTAATGACTTCTTCAACATATTTTAAATTTATGGGTAATAAATACACGTTTTCTGATAATTGAGGATCAGTTTGAATTGTTGCTATGTTAGGATTTATTAATACTGTTTCGATCCCTTCCTCTTGTAGAGCTTTTAGCACTTGAGAACCACTATAATCAAATTCACCTGCCTGACCAATACGAATGCCACCCGATCCTAGCACTAACGCTTTTTTTATACTTTTATCAAGTGGCATCTTATCTCACCTTCATAATGTCTATAAATCTATCAAATAAATAAAGAGAGTCTAAAGGACCTGGGCAGGCTTCAGGATGGAAGAGAACTGAGAAAATAGGTTTACTCTCATGAATTAAACCCTCATTTGATTTGTCATCAATATTTACTAAGAATTCTTTAAATCCTCCAATTTCAAAATCTTTTACACAAAACCCATGATTTTGAGAAGTAATATAACATTTATTTGTTTCAGTATCAATAACTGTTTTATTCCCTCCTCTATGACCATATTTCAATTTATACGAAGATCCTCCAGCAGCTAGCCCTATTATTAGATTTCCTAAGCAGATTCCAAAAGTGGGTATACTATTTTCAATTAAGTTTCTACATACATTGATTGCATTTTTATATAAAGCGGGATCTCCTGGTCCATTAGATATAAAAACCCCGTTTGGTTCAAATTCCATAATCTGCTTATAGCTAAAGTTATACGGTACCATAACTATTTCTAAACCTCTTCTTGCAAAATTCCTAAGGATATTAAGCTTAACTCCCATATCTAAAACAACAACCTTTCCAATTAGATTAGATAGAGTATAAACTTGGACTTCTTTGGTTGAAACTTCACTCGATAGATGTCTTAGGTTTGGATCTTCTGCTATTTTTACTTCTTCCTTCAATTCTTCTATATTTGGGATTTCTCCAGAGTTGTATACAGCTAATAATCCTACTTGAACACCCTCTTCTCTAAGAATTTTTGTAATCGCCCTAGTATCTATCCACTCTATCCCAGGGATATCTTCTTCTTGAAGGAATTTATCTAAAGTTTTTACACTTTCATAATGGCTAGGTTGTTTACAGCATTCATTTACTATAAAACCCGAGACCTTTATTGAATCGGATTCAAAATATTTAAAGATTCCAAATTTGTCCTTTTCCCATGGAGGTACACCATAATTTCCAATTAAGGGATGTGTCATAGTAACAATTTGTCCTCGATAAGAAGGATCTGTCAGTGTTTCGTTATATCCTGCACCAGTCATCGTGTTAAAAACGAGTTCACCAGTAACTTTTTTTGTAGCACCAAAACCGATTCCTTCAAAATAGCGCCCATCTTTTAATACCAGAACGGCTGGTCTTTCTTCTTTATACAACATTTATAAAATTGTTATAAACTCCACATTCGTACTTAAAATAATATTAAATATCAATATTTTTTAAGATTATTTATTAATCGGAGTATAGTAAAGAATAGAAATTTAACCTAAATAATTGGGATTAGAATCATATACTAACTATCTTGATTAAGTTCATCTTATATTCCTTATAGATTCTTTAGGATCATAAGTATTAATAAATGATTCGTGACTTTTGTTAATTGAATGTAAGATTGGCTCGAATTCAAGACCCTCAAAAGAATTCCACCAAGAATAATTTCCAAGATTTGTGGGGTCTAATTCTTTTGAATTCAAGGTAGTTATAACTTTATGGTCTAATAGAAAAGAGGGATCTAATAAATCCCCCTCGCCATCTTCAATTTTTTTGATATTTTGAAGCATACATTCAAGTAGATCATCATAAAAAAGTAACGGGATATATTTTATCAAGGTTGTTTTTATTCCTTCCTTTTTAGAGACAAGATCTTTTTGTTTTGTCGAAAAATTATTTTGAATCAAATCCCAAATTTCTATATCTATTAACTCAGGATGATATTGAGTCTCATTTACTTTTTTAAATTTTTTATAAAAAGTTGTCTCCTTAACTTTGTACATCTTGACATTTTCTTCGTTACCATGTACTTCTGTGAAAATTGAATTCCGTTCTAAACGTTTTCTACACACTTCAGAAATTATCTCGCAGTAATTTTTTGCAGCCTTCGTAAGATCTTCTTTAAAAATCTTAGCCTTAAGAACTGTATGTAAATAAGCTCTTGAAAAAGCTGAAAAATCTTCTTCTAAAGTTGCAAGTTTTCCATATTGATATTTGGTTAAGTTCCACCATTTTAAGACTCGATCCATAGTCAGAGAAAGGAAAAATTTCTCACGAGCTCTTACTTCTGTAAAAAATAATAATTTTTCAAAACCTAATTGGATAAAGGGAAGAGGATTAATTATAGCGGTTTCTTCCTCTGATATTGGAAAGGAGATGGGTTCACGTGGTCTTATCAAAACTGACTTTCCACCGTTAAACACACGATCTACCCTCATTGGGATAGGCATAATTGGATTTGTGTCAATGGCATTAATTAAATGTATTAAATTTGGTTTACCTTCATTATCATATATAGAAGGGAAAATGTCGATAAAGAAGAAAAAAGGAGCTGAGTCGTACTTGTAAGTTTTAAATTTGTTTACAGGTTTTATAGTTCTCACCAATTAAAAATAGGATCAAATCCGTTTGAAATTACTTTCCATGAAATTATGTAACGTAGATATTTATAATATCTTAAGTTAATCATTTTGTTTAATAATCTAACAACGTTAGAAAGAAACTGATGAATACTACTGAAGTATTAAATTAAAAAGAAAAATTAATAATTTTATTCAACCTTTTTTGATTTTGATTTTAAAAATTCTGAGTCTTTATTGATGTAATAAACCCAAGTATTTCGAGACATCAAGCAATTATCTTCTGTCGCTAGTTTTTTCAGCAGTTTAATACGTAATTTCCGGGCTTCTATATTATTAGGATCTGCTTGGATTAGTACATCTAAGACCTCCAATGCTAATTGTGTTTGATCTTGATCCAACAGTGTTTTTGCTCTTTTTATAATTTTCTCGGAATCTCCTATAAGCTTATAAAGCTCCCTCATCACTTCATATTCTGGGCGAGGTAAGAGATGGGCAGGATTATTATCTATATAGCCGTGTAACCAACGATAAACATTAAAAGTGAAAAATTCTGGTCGAGAATAGGAAGGATTTAAGTAAGGGCTATCTTTAAGATGATCAGGGATTTTTACTTTATGAATCATTTCTGTAATATGCACTTCTTCATTAATAAAATCTACTACTTGGTCATATAAATTCCGAATAACTTCAATATTTGCATCTAAAGCTTCGCGTGCCTCTTCCCCTTTAAACATTACACCTGCTCCATTGCAAAAAACATACTCAGGATTTAATGCTCTAACTTTCTCCAATGTTTTAGCCCAATCTAAAGCAAATCGAGTGGGTTTCCAAGGGTTACCTATGTTTGGAAAACTTCTACCGATAATAAGATCTCCTATAAAAGCAGCATTCAATTCAGGCACATAGACCCAACAAACATCATCTGTTTCAGCTCTAGCGGTATGAAGTTCAAAAGTTTTCCCTCCAAGCTTTAATGTCATATCTCCTAAGAAGGTTTTTGTTGGATACACAAAATTCATAGGAAATACGACTTCAGGAATATTGAATTGAACCGCTGAGATATGAGCTCGGTGAGGAGCAAGCATTTTATATCTATCTAAACGATCTGGTAGATATTTGTTTGCAATAACCTCAGTTTCATCGTCCATAAATGCATTAGTTCCTAAAATATGGTCTAAATGACCATGGGAATAGATTATATATCTAACTTTTCCTTTAATTTGTTCTCTAGTCTTTTTTGCTGCTGCAGGATTTATCAATGTATCAATAACTACTACACCATCTTCTGTATCAATCCACGCACATCCTGCAATGGGTAAAGTTGCGGTATGAACATCTCTTAAAGGATTATTAAAACTTACACTCTGTCCTCTTAAAACTTGAATACCTGACATAATTTTTTATAATGAATTATTAGTTTTTTTATTTCCTATTAGTTGTTTTTTCTTATTTTTTTGAATTTACGAATTCTGTTTCCATAGCCGTAAACACGGATACTAAAAATTAGATAAAATGAATAAAAAAAATAAAAATTTAATTATAGATAGAAAAAAATAAAAACTATTTCATATCAACAAATTTTCCGCTCTTAAACAGATCACAGGGTTTAAGATATTCACTACCAATTTTTGCTGCAAAATCTTCCAGTATTTTAACGAGATTTTGCCAGTTTTTTATACCATATTCAAAGGGTCCAGGAAAATTCATACCTGCCATGTTCGCATCATCAATTACTTTCCATCCTGAAGCAACACCCTCTTCCAATAGCCTACAACCTTCATTCAAGCGGATGGCTATACCAACTCCAGGAATTAGTAAGCCTGCTTTTTTGATTTTAGAAAAATCTGGTTGCGGCCTACCATTGGACCAATCGTAGAATCCCTTTCCTGTTTTTCTTCCCAAGTTTCCTTCATTAAACATTTTTGTGACAACTTTTCCTGGTCTGAAGTCTTCGTGTAATGTTTCAGCATAATAATTTCGTACGTGGTAACCTGTATCAATGCCAGTGTAATCAGATAGCACTAATGGAGACATAGGACCTCCACTGCCAAAATCTGCGTCTAATGATTCAAACGGAATTCCTTTTTCCAGGCATGTATCAAGAAGATAATTCATATAAATACCACCCGGAGAGTTTAATCTATTTACAATAAATCCTGGACGATCTTTCAAGACTTTTGCAATATATCTGTCTCCCCTAAGACATGGTAAACTTTCACTGACTTTCACACCAATTTCCATTGATTCTTCAGAAGTTTTTTTTCCTGCAATAACTTCTATTAACCTCATTAAAGGCGCTGGATTGAAAAAATGCATACCAATACATTTATCCTCTCTATTTGTAGCAGTTGCTATCTCTGTTATCGACATAGTTGATGTATTTGAAGAAATTACAGCATGGGGTGGGGCATTTTTATCACAAATAGAAAAAATCTCCTTTTTAACATCCATATCCTCAACCACAGCCTCTATAATATAATCAGCTTCTTTTACGGCAGTGGCGGGATCTAAATCTGTCTTCAAACGTGACAGAGCGTCCGCTGCTTTCAATACTCCCTTAGTTTCAAGTTTATTTAATCCCGTTGTTATATTGGTTACAGCTTTATCTAGGATCTCTTGAGTAAGATCAACCATAGTAACGTTATATCCTGCCATTAAAGAAACTTGAGCAATACCTGTACCCATCAATCCAACGCCGATTACTATAACATTTTTCATTCATATCACTCCTTTTTATATTTCCAATGAAATTTCATTTTGGTTATATTTGTGCTTATTACTATTTTTTTATCAAGTAATCTTTATTTGAAAATTTTTTTCATTTAGTCTAATTAAGAAATATTATTAATATTTTATGAGGAATTATTAAACTATCAATCAGAGTGAATTTAAGATAATAAAAAATAAAAAATAAAAAAGGATTATTCTTCTTTTTTTGACTTTTTGGTTAGGTACCATACAGTGACAGCAATTACAATTGGAATTCCTATGATAATACCAGTCCAAAGGAATCCTCGAAAATAAGCCCAAACAAAATAGCTGTAAGGTAATAATGAAAATCCCGTACCCCACTTTCCTTCAATTGCAACAACTATAATAAACACTATAAACATGAAGAAAGACCCACCACCACCTCTCGTGGTGTTCGAGGATTTCCAATTTTTCTTCTTACTCTCTTCTTTAAACTCCTCTTTTGTTTCAGTTGATAAATTCCTCCACCATAAATACCCAAAGACTCCAAAAAAAACTAAAGCTGGAACGCCTACAAATAAAAGCTCCCATACTGTAAGCAACATCATGAAGCCAACGACATTTTCTAGCGAGAACTGATCAAAAGTCCAATTACCTTGCCCCCCAAGTGTTGAAGTATCCATAAACCACTTTATTACTAAAAGAGCACCAATAAATGCCACAATACATGCTGTTATAAAGGCAGCAAATACTTTCCAGTTTTTTTTGGCAAATTTCTTCCAATTAAATTTAACTTTTTCTTCTTCATTACTTGCCATAATAAATCCCTGTAAAAATCATAACTGTTTTTAAGGTAAATTTTAAGATTGATAAGGTTCCACAGATATTTAAAACTATAGCAAATTATTTATCAAGGCATAAATTCTTCAAATAAAATTTAAAAAAGGAATTTCAAATATGAGTGAAATAAAAGGTACACGAATTTTAGGAGCTCCACAGGCTACTTTTAGTGAACCTATTAAAGATGTTCATACAGCTAGATTACCAATAGCTGGTTGTGCGTGGGTAGAAACCTCTGAGGGTATTGTACTAATTGATACAATAGCGAGAGTTGATGTTGGAAAGGAAATCTTCAAAAA
>LAZR01002092.1_pt1 | contig 11902 bp, 13 predicted proteins | sample 329461 | NCBI WGS metagenome assembly LAZR01 (sample SAMN03002196, study PRJNA259156) | marine sediment metagenome | biome: sea floor; feature: Hydrothermal impacted sediments; material: marine sediment; isolation source: Loki non-amplified sample from Loki's castle hydrothermal vent sediment ...
AACAACAGCCAAATGTATTGGCCGAGCTGCTGAACCTGCGGTCGGGGATGTGTGCCGGGGTCGGCCCTCCAAGCGACTAGCCATCCCCCGGAGAGGAGCACAGTCAGGCGGGCTCTAAGCGCCAGCAAGGCAGCGAGCAGGGAGAATACCGTGAGCCCCGCGACCCACAGCGACTGGGGAATCCACAGCGGCGTCTGCAACGGCGTACTGGCATGGCTCTGGAATTCCAGGGTGACCAGCAGCGTGTCGACGGCGCGCCATAACATGAAAGTCGCGAAGGTGGCCAACAACAGCGCCGCCGCGGCATTCAGCGGCGCACGCAGGACGCCGGGAAGCTTGGCCAACAACACGTCCACGCGGGTGTGCGCACGCTGCAGCAAGGCATAGGCGAAGCTGAACGATACGCCGATGGCCAGCACATAGCCGCCGATCTCGTCGACCCCTTGCATGGAAAAATTGAAGAACTTGCGCGAGATGACCTCGAAGGTAATCAACACCGACAGGCACAACCCGCCATAACCGGCGGCGAGCGCCGCACCATGGGCCAGGCCGTTGGCGGCACGATAGACGTCATTGGCTTTCATCATAGACCTCTCCGTACGGGGCGAGAGGCAAGCGCCTCCCACCCTCTCGGTTACTGGATGGAATAGCCCGTCGCTTCGCCGACCGTGTCGTTCCATACCTGGGTGCACTCGGGGTAGATCTGGTTGCAATTCTCGCCCCATGCTGGCAACACGGTTTTCTCGGTGATCTCGCGCACCTGCTGCGAAGACGACTCGCCGATATCCACCAGGGTCATGTCGTACTCGGTGTGGCGTTTGCAGTTCTCCTGGCCGGTGCTGCAGGCGATCGCATCATCATTGACGTTATAGGCGATGTCCCACATCTGCTGCTCCATCTCCTTGAACGCCGCCGTCAGCTCCTCTTGCTGGGCAGCATCGAGGCGGTTCCAGGCATTCAGGTTCATGAAGTGGCCTTGCACCGAGAACGACAGCGGCAGCGGCACCAGGTGCGTGGTGACCTCGGGCCACTTGCCACTGTTGGCAGCGGTGGGAGCGGTCACGCCGCAGTCGGCGACGCCGCGCTGCAACGCAAGGTAGACTTCGCTGAACTGCAGGGTCACCGGCGTCGCCCCCAGGCCTTCGACCAGCCGCGACATCGACGGCGTGAACACGCGCACCTTCTTGCCGGCCAGGTCGCCCACCCCATCGATCTCGCCATTACAGAACAGCATCTGCGGACCGAACGGCCACAGTGTCATCAGCTTGGCATTGAAGCGCTCCTGGAGTCGCGCGTCCATCTTCTCGCGAATGGCTTCGACGACATTGCGTTGCTCATCGAGGTCCTGCGCCACCCCGGCCAGGTCGACGCCCTCGAAGAATGGGTCGTCACGCGAGGCCATGCCGATCTGCACCGACATCACATCGAAGGCGCCGGTACGGAGCATGCGAAGCGCGTCTGCGGCTTCAAGGCCGATGGCATCCATGGTGTTGTAGGTCACGTTGAGGTCGTCGCGTTCATTGAGCTTGCTGAAGAAGGGGCGCTCGACCTGTTCGACGTGGATCTTGTTGCCCGAGAAGTTACCCACTACCCGTAGCTGGGTTTCGGCCTGGGCCAGGCCGCTTAACGCTATGCCACAGGCACACGCCGCCAGCAGGGAGACTCGCTTGATTGTTGTTGTATGCATGCTGCACCTCTATATATCAGTTGGGTTGTTGTAAAGACATAGGGAGTGAGTCCCGCCACACGTGAGGAGCCACGGCCAAGGCTCTCACGATTCAGGTCCGGCTCAGGTCCTCAAGCGCTGGTCCTCAAATAGGCTTCCCCAGCCCTGAACACGGGCTGGGTCGATGTTCGACATCTGTAAGGTCTTCCAAACGGTCACGCTGACCGAATCATAGATCGGGATGCCGAGCTCGCGCTCCAGCTCGGCCACGATGCCCGCCCCGCGCAGGTTGGTGCACAGGATGGTGATCGCATCGGGGCGCGACTTAGCGACCTCGCGCACCATGTTGGCCAGGGTGGCTTCGTCGTACTCGGAGAAGGAGAAATTGCCTCGGTCGTTGAGGTGACGCTCGGCGACCACCTCGTGCCCAGCTTGGCGATAGTTTGTCACGATGGCCGCCTGGATATTGTCCAGATAGGGGGTCACCAGCCCCAGGCGACCGACCCCGGTGCGCTCTAGCACCTCGTTGAGCGCCAGTACGCTGGTGGTGGCCCGCACTCCGGTGACCTCCTCGATCATGGCACACAGCCGACGGTCGGTTTCGAAGCCGAGCCAGCTTGAGGAGGTACCGTTCCAGGCAATCACGTTCATCCGAGCATCGTTTAATAGCCGCGCCGCTTCCAGCAGTGGCGCGGGATCGAACTGTGCCAGGGCGTCATCACGCATGGAAATTTCTCTGACGGTGAAACGCTGGAAGTGGGCCGTTACTTGCGGTAGCAGACCATGCAGTAAAGCGTTGGTATAGGGTTCCAGCACGGTATTGGAGGAAGGTGTCAGCATGCCGATGAGAGTCCGCGCCATGAGGCTAATCCTTTGTTGTTATGGTCTGCGAGAAAATATCTCTATACTTGCCATTCGGAATTCGGAATTCGGAATTCGGAATTTCAAATTTTGTATGGTGACTCAAGTATTGCACAGCGTTAGAATACTGCAAGCATGGGTTTTAACACGATCGAACCGGTATACGCCGGGCCAGCCAAGAAGAGGTGCATCTCACCATGGCCGAGACTTCCCTATACCCCCGCGAAGATAAGCTGCGCGACGTTTCCCCTCGAGCCGAGCCATTGCGACGGCACTCGCTGTACGAGGCTGTGACCGAGCGGCTGCGCGAGATGGTGCTGGAGGGTGAGCTGGAACCCGGTAGTCGAATCTCCGAAAAGCGATTGTGCGAAGCCTTCGAGGTCTCGCCAACCCCCCTCCGCCAGGCACTCAAAGTCCTGGTCAGCGAGGGGCTGGTGGAAATGCTCCCCAATCGCGGAGCCAGGGTCACGGAAGTCGACATCCAGGAAGTAGCTGATTTGTTCGATGTAATGGCGGTGCTGGAGGGACTCTCGGGCACCCTGCTCGCCACCCGGGCGAGCGATGCCGAGATCGCCGAGATTCGCGACCTCCACGAGTGTATGATGGAACAGTTCCGCAACAACCAGCGCAAGGAGTACTTCCAGCTCAACCAGGCCATCCATCGACGCCTTGCCGAGATCACCGGCAACCGCGTGCTGCTCGAACTTGAGACCTCGCTGACGCTCAGGATCACCCGAGCCCGCTACGCCGCCAACATGCAGATGGGGCGCTGGGAGGAGTCCGCGAGGGAGCACGAATACTTCGTCGAGGCACTCGAGAGGCGCGATGCCCAGGGGCTGTCCGCCGCTATGAGCCTGCACATGCGCAAGACCGGCAACGCCGTCATCCAACGCCTGAAGCAGCACTGATCTCGCACCCTTATCTGTTGCTATTAGTAATGGCTTCGCCGGTATGCCGAACGTGATCGGATAACAGGCGTTGAGCGAGTTCGCCGTTGCGATCCTTGAGTGCCTCCAGAATGGCACGGTGTTCGTCGGTAGACTCTTGCCAGCGGTCAATGCTATCCAAAGCCAGATAACGGGCCCGCTCAAGGCGACCAAGCAAGCGCCGATGGGTTTCCTCCAGCACAGGATTCTTGGCCCCCGCCACCAGCAGGGCATGGATACGTTGGTTGAGCGCAAAATAAGCGGCGCGGTCGCCTTTCGCCTGAAGCTTCTCTAGACGTTCCTGCAGTGTTTCCAGCTGTTTGAGTTCGGTGTTGGTCATTCGGCTTGCGGCTAACCCCGCGGCAAGACCCTCGATACCGGCTTCGGCCTCGAACAGATGTTCGAGCTCCCGGGAATCGATAAGTGTCACCACAGCGTTTCGATTGTGCCGTCTAGCGACCAGGCCGTCACTAGACAGCATGCGGATCGCTTCGCGCAGCGGGGTTCGGGAAATCTGGAGTTGTTCGCACAGCTCAGGCTCAACGATGCGTGCACCCGGTGCCAGCTCGCCGTGAACGATCATCTGCTGTAGTACCTGGTAGGCTTCCTGTGCCAAAGAAGTGGATTGGATACGTCGCTGATACGGCACCTTTACAGCGGTGTCAGATGTTAAAAAACCGTTGTTAGTTATGCTCATGCGCAAAACCTCCTGATAATCGTTCAATAAGACATTTCGAGGGTCGCGACAACTTTCAATACGGCACGCCGTTATCAGCGCTGTGGAGTATCCGTTGGGTCGACAAACACGCCGGGATCAGGGTGGCTTGCCAGGCTGGCTGCAAGCTCCTCTGACAGTGCTTTTTGCTCTGCCGCGTTTGCGACAAATGCCTCGGCACTTAGGCTGGGAATGATATAGTCATTGATGATGTCCCTGAAAATGCGCACGTTCTTGGCATGTCGCAATCCACCTTCAATGGGCAACATACCGGTCATGGCGACGACAGTATTCTGTTCAGGCAGCATGGTAACGAACTGGCCCTTAAATCCCATCATGGTAAAGCTCGGCTCTGTATCCACGATATGATTAATCCAAAGGTAATAACCGAAGTCTCGAGCAGCCTGGGGTGTGCTCATCTTCTCGATCCATGCAGTCGGAACGAGTTGCTCACCTTGCCAGTTGCCATTATTGATGATCAGCATGCCGAGCTTGGCCATGTCGATGGGCCGTAAACGCAGCCCCCAACCTGCAGAAACCAGTCCCTGCTCGTCAGCTCGATCCCAGTTGTAGTTCTTCATATCAAGCGGCCTGAACAGTTTCTCTTCCGCATACTCTTGGATTGGCTTGCCAGCGGCAGCACTCAGCATGGCGGCCGCAAAGACCGGGTTGACATCGGTGTATTCGAAATCACTGCCCGGCGCAAAACGCGTATCCGTGTCAGCGATCAGCTTCAGGCGATCTGGCGATCCAAAATAGATCGGATCGTTCTCCGGGGCAAAATCGTAGGCCAGACCCGAGGACATCGATAGGACATGACGTAACTGGATGGCATTTTTATCCGCGACCTGTTTCGCCAGATCCGGACGGTAGTTGGTGATGACCGAGGCGATATCGTCATCGAGATCGATACGGTCTTCCTCGATCAGCATGCCGGCCAGCAGCGCGACCACGGTCTTGGTTACGGAATAGAGCTCGTAGTTGTGATCTCGGGTCAGCTCATTGGTGTAACGCTCAAAGACCAGCTTGCCGTTCTTGACCACCAATAGGCTGCGAATATCGTAGCCTTCCTCGCGTAGCCATTCGGATAACTGTACTAGAGGTCTGGAATCGACTTGCTGGTTCTCCGGCGTGTCCACAGGGAGATCATTTTTTAACGCTTTCTGGCCTGCGGCCACGGCGGTAAGGGGAAAGATCAGAACGCTGGCCAGAAAAAGCCACGCACCATAGCGCGAAAGAGGTTGAGGGTTACCGCGTGAGTGTAACGTCTTGGGGGAAGAATCGACCAGGGAGTGTAGATTATGCATGATTACCTCGTCTTATCGAGTTTTGTCGCTGTGAATTAGCACTTTACATAAACGCTTGGCGGTCAAATGAATGTTTGTTGTTCAAGTGAATGGTTCATCCATCGGCTCGCGGCCCACCAAAGCCGAAAGCGCAGAGCCGAGGCCTCTGCATGGCTTGGTCGGGGGCTGAGTATAGCTGCCGGCAGAGGGCCTGAGCCTGAATCAAGGCGCAGGTCACACCGTCGATGGTTGGTACCGGCATCCGGTCGGACACTGAGCGAGCCAGGCCCGCAAGAGGCGCACCAGCGAGGATCAGCACGTCCGCGCCATCCTCTTTTACCGCGCGGCGGCCCAGTTCAATCAGGCGCTCGCCCTGATTTTCCTGTACCCGGCCAATATGCTGCAACGGCTCGTCCAGGGCGCGAATGCTCGCCAGCCGTCCTTCGAGGCCGTGAGATGCGATGCATTCGCGGTACCAGGCCTGGATGCGTTGCGAAATAGCAATGACCGAGAAGCGCCCACCGTGCTGGCACGCACTCATCAGGGCTGCCTCGGTCATGCCCACCACAGGGATCGGCATGATCTCGCGCAAGGCGTTAAGCCCAGGATCGCCGAAAGCGGCAACCACGATGGCATCGTGCTGTTCATAATGCTCCGCTGCGATTTGCATGGCGGCATAGCCGCCGATCAACGCTTCTGCTCGGGTCTCTATATAGGCCACGCCAAAACGGGCGGTGGCCATGGTCAATTCGGTTGTTGAGCGAATGCTGCGAGAGGCTTCATTCTCGATCAGGCGAGTCACGTCTTGGGAAATATTGGGATTGATGACTAGCAGTTTCATGGCAAGCTCTTTGCTTTTTAATTAAGAGGGCGTCGGGCTTGGCTCAATAGCCAAGGGCTCTGGGCAACCAAGTGACGATGCCGGGGAAGATCAAGCATGCGGCCAGAACCACATACTGGAAAACGATAAAAGGCCAGGCGCTCTTCATTAGTTCATTGAGGCTGATCTGCGAAATGCCGCACATCACGAACAGCAGTACGCCGACCGGCGGTGTCATCATGCCGACCACCAGATTCATCACGAACAGGAAGCCGAATAACAAAGGGTCAATGCCGTAGGACAGGGCGATCGGCGCCAGCAGCGGTACCAGCATGATGAAGGCGGCGTTTGATTCGATAAACATGCCCACCAGGATCAATAGACCCATGACCAACAACATGAAAGTCATCGGATCGGAGGTGAAGTCCTGCAACCAATTGGCCAACTGCATCGGTATCAAATCGATGGTGAAAGCGAAGGTCATGGTCGAGGCAAAGGCAATCAGGGCACCCACCATGGCAGCGGTTATCGCAGCTCTGAACATGGCCTTGGGCAGATCGGAAAGCCGTAGTTGGCGGGTGACGAAAAATCCCATCAACAGCGCGTAGACCACGGCAATTGCTGCGCCTTCGGTCGCGGTGAAAGCGCCCGCGACGATACCACCAACGATCACGACGGGCATCAAAAGGATGGGCAGGGCGCGCCAGGTCTGAATCAGGATTTGCTTCAGCCCGATGCTGCCTTCGGTCAGGGGATAGCGCCGACGTGCCGAAATGAACGAGGCAAGCCCCATGAAACCAATCGCCAGAATGATGCCCGGTACCACACCGGCCATGAAGAGCCCGCCGACGGAAACACTGGAGCCTGCCATCAACGCATAGACGATCATGGCGTTGCTGGGCGGAATGATGGCTCCAAGGTTGGCGGCAGAAGCCACCACCGCACTGCTGTATCCGGTGCCGTATTTCTCGCGCATAGAGGGTATCAGAGCGCTCCCCAACGCACTGGCGCTGGCTACCGCAGCGCCGCTGACGGCGGCGAGCACCATACCGGCGAGAATCGCCACATGGGCCAGGCCACCGTGCACGCGACCAACCAGCGAGTTGGCGAAATCGACCAGGCGTTGCAGAATGCCAGCGGCGACCATCAATTCACCGGCCAGCATAAATAGCGGGATAGCCATTAATGGGAAGTTGTCGATGGAGTGCATCATGCGCTGGGGCATGATCGAAAAATCCATGTCGCCGACGAAGAGCCCTACCAGCGACGCCAGGCCGAGGGCAAAGGCGAGCGGCATGCGCAGCAAGGCGAAAATCAGGAAAGTGAGAACAATTGCTAACGTCATGAGGTCTCTCCTTCCTTACTCGCGGCGGGAGCGCTGGGAAGCGGTTCGATCTCGAAAACCTGCGCGATCAGGTGCAGCAGGCTATGTCCGGCACTGATCAACACGGCTATATAGAAAACGGCGGCGGTCACTGGAACCGTGGGCATTAGCTGCTGCCATTTATCGCCCACCGCGCCCAGAGACAGCCACACCAGGGTCAACATCAAAAGGGCACTGGCCAAGGCCATTATACGAGCCAGGTGGCGCTGAAACGTCTCGGAAAATAAGCTGGCCACCGCGTCAATACCAACGTGTATGCCGATTTTGATGCCATGTGGAATGGCTAGAAAGATCGCCCAGACGAAGAACAAGCGCGACAGTTCATCCGCTGAGTCAATGGAGGTGGATAGCACAAAGCGAGCAAAAACCTGGGCCGATACCAGTAGTGTCATCAGGCCCATGGCCAGAATGATCGCATAATAGGATGTGCGATCGATCGCCAGCATTGCCACCAGGAAGCGACGTTGCGCCGGACTGGAAGAATGCGCTTCCAGCCACGGCGTTCCAGGTTTCATTTTTTCAAAACCGCCTGCACGCGTTCGACGATTGCCGGATCGATTTTGTCTTTCAGATCATCGACAACGCCCTGGGTTGCTTGTCTCAGCTCTTCGCGAGTCTCAGGGGAAAAGGAGGTGAATTCCATGCCCCGATCAATCAGTGTCTGGCGAGCGGTGTCGGCTTCCTCGGCCGCTTTGCCGCGCTGCCACTTGACGGCGACATCCATGGCCTCCTTGACGGCTTGCTGCTGTTCTTTGCTGAGGGACTCGAACTTCTTCAGGTTGGCAACGATGACGATATAGTCGTAGAAGTGACGGCTGTCGGACAGATATTTTTGCACCTCGTCGAGACGCCGCGTGGCGATGACGCTATACGGGTTTTCCTGACCGTCAATTACGCCCTGCTGGAGCGCGCCGTAAACTTCCTTTATGCCCATGGATACGGGGTTGGCACCCAGGGCTCGGAACGTATCGAGGTGGGTCTGGTTGGGTTGAAGACGAATCTTGAGCCCGCCAAAATCCGCTTTAGATTCAATCGGACGCACATTGTTGGTGACATTGCGAAAGCCAAGTTCCATGTAGCCAAGGGCGGTGAATCCCTTTTCAGCTAGCTTCTCGTTGAGCATATCGCCCACTTCGCCGTCGATGACGCGGAAGGCATCTTCGCGATTGTCGAAAGCGAACGGCAGGCTTAGGGCCTCAAATTCCGGCACTATTCGCGACAGGTAAGCGATGCCCACCCAGGTGCCCATGACAGCTCCGGAACTCACCTGATCGATGTTCTCTTCTGCGCCGCCCAGCTGCATGTTGGGAAAGAGTTGTGCGGTAACGTCGCCATCGGTGCGGCTGGCCAGTTCTTTCTTGAAGATATCCATGGCCTGGCTGCTGGAGTGGTCTTCGGGAAAGTTACCGCCAAAGCGCAGGTTTTCGGCGCTGGCGAACAGCGGTGTGCAGAGCGCCGCGGCCATCAGCCAAGTCGTGCAGTGACGAGTTAGACGTGTTGTTTTTATCATCGTGAGATTTCCTTCGCTGCGGTTTTTTAAGGTAATCCCCCTAAAAACCGAGGAGGTCAGAAGTAGAATTTTCCGTAAGCTAAACGCAGGGAGATTCTGCATGAAGACATCACGTTTTTCTGATAGCCAGATCATGGCGATCTTGAAGCAAGCCGAGGGCGGCATGGATACCTCCATGATCAAGCGCATGAAAGAGCTTGAGGATGAGAACCGGCGACTGAAGAAAATGTATGCCGAAGAACGGCTCAAATCTGAGTTACGCAAGGAAGCTCTTGAGGGAAAGTGGTAAAGCCATCTCTCCGCCGTGAGATGGCGCAAAAAGCCGTTGCCGCTACTCGTTGTAGCATTCGCCAGGCCTGTGTGACCTTCAGCGTCAGTGAGTCCTGCTATCGCTACCGAGCCAAGCTCAGCAGTGAAAATGCCGAGATCGCGGATCTGTTGGTGCGCTTAACCCATAGTCAGCGGAATTGGGGCTTTGGCCTGTGTTTTCTGTATCTGCGCAACGTGAAGGCACCGGCTTCTACGATGCAACCCGCGTTGTGAATTCGAAAGCACCGTCCAGGCTAAGATGCAGCATCGCGCCACGGGGCAGGATACCAACGCCTCCCGGCGTCCCGGTCAGAATAACGTCGCCTGGCTCCAGCGTGAAGTGGCGGCTCATTTCTACCAGCAGCTGCGGTACTGAAAACAGCATGTCTGAAGCTTTGCCGATCTGGCGTAGTTCTTCGTTGATCGACAGGCTAAAGCTCAATGAGTCCCAGTTTGGCACGTCTCTCACTTTCAAGAAGGAAGAGAGAGGGCAGGCCCCATCGAAACCTTTGGCAATTTCCCACGGATGCCCTTTTCCTTTTAGCTTTGCCTGCACATCGCGCAGGGTCAGATCAAGCGCCAGGCCAAGCCCAACAACAGCACTCTCGGCCTGCTCTACTTTAGCATTACTCAGCGGCTCACCAATCAACAGTGCTAGTTCCGTTTCATAGTGCACTTCACCGCGAATGGCCGGCGCGGTAATCGTATCTTCCAGGCGCACAGCTGCTGTTACTGGTTTGATGAACAGAATTGGTTCAGTGGGCACTGGATTGTTTAACTCTTTGGCATGCTCAGAATAGTTTCGTCCAACACAGACAATTTTGCCGAGCGACTGTCCAAAGTGTGAGTTATCGAGAAAGCGAGGGATAAAAGTCATAGCGATAAAATACCGATTCAAGTGGAACGATGCACCAGACGTCTCTGTAGTATGAGAAGAAGGCGAGCACTCTTCCGTGCTTAAGGATTGTCAGGATAGATGTTTCAGATTTTTGGTCAGCTGGCTGGCTATCATTTGAACCTCTTTCGATACAAATCAATATAAATCTCTTTTGAGGGCAGAATGTGATCGCGACAGAGTGCGCAAAGCCCGGGGCGATCTTGCTGCTTGATGGCATCGATCATCGCTTGGTGATCGTCTCTGGCCCGCATGCGACTTTTGGTGTCTGTAATGGCGATAAAACGAATGCCATGAGCCTTTTGGGCGAATTCGTTAATAGTCTCGGACAGTAAAGCGTTCCCGGTAAGGGAAAATAGAGCGCGGTGAAAAGCAATATTCAGACGAAATACACCGCGCAGGTCCTGCTGTTCTACCGCTTCAGTGTAGCGGTGGTGTATGTCCTCAAGTTCTTCGATCATTTTGGGCGGAGCCGGTAACGGAATGGACGATGCGCCTGCCAGTTCGAGAATTTCACGCATGGCGTACAGATCCTCGACTTCTTTGGGGGAATAGGCTTTGACGAACGCCCCACGATTTTTGATGCGCTCTATCAGGCCGATACCTTCGAGCTGGAACAATGCTTGACGAACAATGTGGCGTTTGCAGTCAAAGCGCTCGATCAGATCTTCCTCTACCAATCGTTCCTTGGGGTGAAGGCGTCCCAGTACTATGTCTTCTTCCACAGCAGCGACGATGTCATCGACACCGAACGGTAATTTTTGTAGTTCATGTTTTCGTGTCTGCAGTGCTGTCATTGCTAGGTATCCGCTCGGCGTTCAGGCGACTATTGGCGCTATGGGTGGAAATTGGCGTCAAAATTTACAAATCTGACATTTGTCAGTGTATCAATTTTCGCCAATATCATGCATCCCGACTCATCGCGGGACTTTGGACGTTTGAGGTGGGCGGCTGAAACGGAAATCGCATCCTTCTTCGGCTTGCAGTATCTGCTCCAGAAACATCTTTCTGTAACCAAGCACGTTCTCTGTAGACGTTTCGCAGGATGTTTCCTGGCGGCGCTTGTCGAGTTCATGATCACTAACCTTTAAAGCGATAACCCGGTTCTCGACATCCAGCTCAATCAGGTCGCCATCACGCACCAATGCAAGAGGCCCGTTGTGGGCAGCTTCTGGTGAAACATGCAGCACGATAGTGCCAGAGGCGGTGCCACTCATGCGGCCATCAGATATACGCACCATATCCTTGACTCCCTGTGTAGCGAGCTTCTTCGGGATTGGAATCAGTCCAGCTTCAGGCATGCCCGGTGCGCCCTTGGGACCGATGTTCTGCAATACCAGAACGTCATCGGAATGAACGTCAAGATCCGGGTCGTCAATCCGGTTGACCAGGTCCTCCATCGATGTAAACACGACAGCACGTCCGGTGTGTTTCATCAGCCGAACTGAAGCCGCCGACTGCTTGATGATAGCGCCATTGGGTGCCAGGTTCCCTTTCAGCACCGCTATGCCACCCTGACTAAAGATCGGA
>LAZR01002093.1_pt1 | contig 11897 bp, 16 predicted proteins | sample 329461 | NCBI WGS metagenome assembly LAZR01 (sample SAMN03002196, study PRJNA259156) | marine sediment metagenome | biome: sea floor; feature: Hydrothermal impacted sediments; material: marine sediment; isolation source: Loki non-amplified sample from Loki's castle hydrothermal vent sediment ...
CTTCGGGGCTTTCGGTTGCGACACCGTTAGCATAGGCCGTGAGGCCAGCGACAAAGTTCTCACGGACTAGCCGAGTGCTATCGGCTATCTCCTTGACCACCTTGATGACAGGGCGGCCAGTCTTTGAAAACTTGACCTCCCCATCGGCTTCATAGGCCAGGCGGAGGGGGGCTCCCAGGGCCTCATGGGGTATCGCCGTATCGCCCATCGTGTTTGTGGCCGTGAAGAACGGGAGCCAGACCGTTTCCAGGTCTATGCTCCATATCCTCCGGCCTTGGGGTTTGGTCTTGCCATTGGGCGAGAGTAACGCCTGTATGTATGCTGGTGTCTCCATGCGCCTTACCTCCCTTATCCTGTAGATTTGGCGCATGGATGGCCTTCCCAGACCAGAAGCGATTATGACTAGCAGGCCGTGTTTTTCGTCCACCTCCAGGCCCTAGCTTGGCCCTGGTGCTAGTGGGGGACTAATCTGCCATCGGCCTTTGTCGGCTCGGCGCAAGGGGCTTTCGCCCAGCTTTCGCTATGGACTTGCGCTCTGTCCTAGCTGTGTTTTTTAAGGTGCGAACTAGATAGGATATTACACTTATAATATCCAATCTAGTCTCAATACAGTATAAGGATTATCACCCAAAAAGTCAAGACATAACCGACTTTTTTTCGGTAAATCCAAAAAATAAAATTGGCACAAAAAAAGGGGGGCCCTGGGGGGCATGTTGGGGTTGCGGTCGGTGACGGCCTTTTGAGCTGTTTGGTGGCCGGGCATAGTTGGTGGCCGGTGACTGTACCAACCGGTGCGTTAACGAGGCTGGCAACCTGGCGATGCCGCTGGGGTGTCAACTATCTGAGGGACTGGTGCCTGGTGGACGGCGCTAAGGGGACTGTCAATCCCCTATCAGCTCTTATCGGCCCACAACGGAAGGAACGGATGGACCTCAAACACCTCTCGGTCAGCAAAGAAGGGATCGGGGCTCAATATCTCAGGTCGAGCATATACCCCTGCCATGGGTGTCCCCAAATACCTGGCGCCAGTGGACTTGGGGCTCCAGCGGAGGAAGTACCCCACCAGCGTTAGTGGCTTATCGGCCTTGGCCAGTGCTCCCGGGAGCAGGGTGTCCAGGCATCTCCTGAAGCTATGCCAGCCATAGCCCTTCCTGCCCTTCCCCAGCCCCTTCTTGCAGATCCGGTCAAACATGGCCGACAGCGTTGAGACGTTATGCTGCCTGGGGTGATAGGCGGTAATGATGGGCATTATTTCATCAGGAATGAGGTGGGTCCTCTTTTCCCCCTTCTTAGCGGTGTCAATGTGGAGGGTGTTGTCCTTTATGGCCCTTTTCTTGATGCGAGCCAGTTCGATTCGTCTCGGGGCGTAGATTGTGGCTATGGCCAGGTAGAAGCGTTCGGCTTTGGAGTAGAGCTCGCGGTTTCTGATCAACTCGGCAACCTCTTCCCCGGTGAAAGCAGGGGTGCTTACCTCTGAGGGGGCTTCCGGCCGGTCCTCCGATGACAGGGGCCAGTCCCAACGGTTGGCTCGGTAAAGTTTCTGGAGCACAGCAAAGTGCGTTCTCCGACTACCATCACTCAGTCCCTGCTCCTGCCTGTGGAGGAAGTAACGGCGCAGATCCATCTCATCAGGGGGGATTCGATCTCCCAAGAAGGTCAGAAAGTGGTTGGCAGTAGAAAGGTAGCTGGTGATGGTACCGGGTGCGCGTTGTCGGGGGGAGGTTAGGATCAGTTTTAGGTTTTCAAGCTCGATTTGCATTCTGATGCCTCTCCCAGGCGATCCCCAGCTGGAAGCCGGCATAAACGGCTGTTATTGGTTTATTGCCCGCCTGCATTTGACGCCCCCTCAACAATTTGAGTATAATATCCAATATAAGTATAAATTAGCCTGCCCCCCTTGTCAAGTGGGGGCCGGCTGAAAGTGGTAAAATAGGGCAGGGCGATGCAGGGTAGTTCAGCAGCATTATTAGGGTTTGGTGGTTTGGCTTCCGTGCTGGGGGCCTGTGCCCTGTTTGATTTCCTTCATGTCACGGGTGCCAAGGATGCAGCCTTTGAGCAGGCCAGGAAACTTAGCCGCGGGAAGGGGATCATCAATATAGGCGCCGGTCCCCACCGGACATACCAGGCGCAGGTGATAGCCGAGGCCCCTGAGGTCCTGGCCAATATTGACCTTGTTCCCAACGGGATGCCCCACTTCATCCAGCTCGATGTAGAAAGGGACCCCCTGCCCTTTACTGATCAGGAGTTCGGTTGTTCCCTGGCCAGCCACATCCTTGAGCACCTGGATAACTGGCAGTTCGCGCTCAGCGAGATGGTGAGGGTGGCCGACCAGGTGATCATTGTTTTGCCCGACCCGATTTATTTCTCCGGCTGGCTTCATCCCGCCCACAAGCAGTATTTCTCGTTGCAGGATATCACTCAAATCATTCAAGCTTTCGATAATGTGACGGTGTATTACTGACCGACCCGGAGGCAGGGACATGGCAAAGAGGCTGAGGGTATCGCAAGTGGTCCAGGAACTCAACGACATAATCTACGCCTTCAGCGGAAAAACTATCTCAGGCTGGGTTCAAGAGGGCTGGGCGAGGTCTCAAAACACGCCCCTTGGCCAGGCAGCCGCCAGCATAGAGGGGGCCGCTGCGGCCATGGACCCCTATGCTGTTCTCGGGCTTCCCCGCAGCGCCAGCCTGGAAGATATCAAAAAGCGCTATAAGCAGCTGGCCATGATTCACCACCCGGATAAAGGGGGGACCAACGAGGGCTTCCGGATTATTCATAATGCCTACGAGCGGATCGTGGCCCTGAAGGGGAAGGGGGGTAGTTGATGCCGGGTAAAGTCAACCTCAGCCCGAAGGAGCTGGACGAGCTCATAGCAGCGACAGAGGCCGGGGGAGGGGACGCCAGCGAACTCAAAAACCTCAGGATGGAGGTTGGTGAGGAGACAAGACCCCGGCAGCCGGCACGCCGGCAGGTGATGCAGCTGGGGGCTAGAGAGGAGGAGGCAGCCGAGGAGCGCCTGAATAGAGAAGCTGGGGACCTTTTCCCCGCCGGCATCACCGCTGATATTTTTAACAGGTGTATGGAGCTCGACAGGGATTATAGCCTGGAGGACCTGAGGAAAATGTGCCTGGAGGCTGGACTCAGCCCCGCCGGGCACAAGAAGCTGCTGGCCGCCAAATTGATAGCCAAGGGGGTGTGAGGAGTGGTGGAGAGACCGGTAGACCCAGCAAACCAGAACGAGTGGGAAGCTGGACCTGATGAGGATCTGAAGGTCCCCAGGGAGTATATAGAGGACCTGAAGTTTGAGGTTATCGTTTTCGCCAGGAAGGAAAGAGGGGGGCAGGACTTCACCTTCAGGTGTAAGGATTATTCGCCTGTTGAAGGAGGCGCCTGGTCGTTTGATGGGGTGATAATCGATACCTCGAAGCGGGACCCCTCGGGTGATGTTACGCTGAAAAGGCTAACCTACCACCCGGCACTCTCCCTGGTAAATGTTGCCTTTATGGTAGTGCCGGCCCCAGAGGAGACAAAGTAGGAGGGGCAGGGTTGAATGCCCTGCCCCTCCCTCTATTGCCTACCGCGGGCCATGCCCAGGCCGCTACCCCTTTTTCTTCAAGCGGCTGATGCAGGCGTTCATGCCGAGCACCCGGGCGGTGCCGGACTTACCGGCGGTTTCCCTGGCACAGGTGGCGGGGTCACCCCCCTTTTTGAACAGGTATTGGAGTAGGTGCCGAGGCACTGAGCCTTTGGGGAAGCTCTGGGACTTCAGGCTGAAGAGCCTTTTGCTCCAGGGCACGGCGGGATACACGATGGCACTCCCTGCTGCGGATAACAGAATACCGGCCACTGCGCTCCTCCTTTAAGAATACTCGTCTTTTACAGACGGCAATCTAATTTTGGCACGGATATTGTGGGGTGTCAAGCGGTTTCCGGTCCTTCTTGGAAGGACTCCCCTTTGTCGAGCTCCTTGAGCAACGGGCTATCACGCCCCTCGAGGTAACCAGTGAGATCGGTGACGGCAGCCACCATTTGCTCCTTTGCTTCCCCTTGAGCCTGCTCGGCGGTTTCAACCATTGCCCTTATCCAATCAGCCGGCTCAGTGGTGTCATCCTCCAGTTTTTCCGATATGAGCTTGCAGCTGGCGACCCCTTCTTCAGGGTGCTCCGCACAGATATCGGCGAACCTCGAGGCAGCCACGGCCACATGACACTCCTCGCAGCCCTCATACAGTTCCTCATCGGTTTGCTCACTTGAGGGTTTGTTCTCAGCCTCCTGGTCCGCGGGGGCAGGCCCGGGGGACAGGTACGCTTCTACTCCTTCAAGGCTGGTATCCTCGATCGGCAGGGTGATGGTGTCCTTGACTTTATCCGTTGCCTCGTTCATAGCCACTTGACAGACCTCCCTATTATCTTTGTTGGCCAGGCAGGTTCGCGCCGCCTCCTCTACGATTCCCCGGTGGAGTTTCAGCTTCTCGTTATTCCCTGTAAGGTAGAGCGCTTTCTTGAGCTGCCCCCCCTGGAGGGCTTTTACGGTCTCCTCCACCCGCTTGGTAATGCCGCCCTTCACTGAACGCCTCGCGCCCTCAACTGCCGGGACATGCAACTCAGCCAGGTCGTCATGCGCTCCTCGCCTTTTTCCACTGGTATGGAGGCAATTTCCAGTTTACAGGTGTCCACTGCTTCCTGCCACTTCTCCATTCTACTTACCGTGCCAGGTCGATCCACGGTTAGGATGGTGGGACAATAGAGTTCCTCCTGCTCATCGGTCAAAGCACCGATAATACCTGGAGACCAGCACAGCTTTTTACCAGGCTTATACTCAACACACTTACATGGTGAAGCTTTTGCCTTAGATTCATCGACAACGATTCCTGGTGAACCCGCTATATAGGGTATGGAGTGCAGCATCAAGCTATCTATCTCTACTTCCTCCCTTGCCCTCTCTACCACAGCCTCGGCAATGCGGTTTACATCTTCCTCAGACAAGGCCCCTGCCATGCTAAACCTCCTCGATCAACTCTTCGGCCCTTTTCATGACCCTCTCTCTGTCTTCAGGGCCCAGCGTCCCTACCCTGCTTGCTATAGCTTCCGCCTTATCCGCCCCCAGGTTGGCAAAGAGGCGTCTATACCATTCCCTGTTTAGCCTCAGATAGTACCCCGCCGTATCGGCGGCAGCCTGCTGGAGTTCTTCCATGGTTTTAAGGCCCTCCAGTCGGTGCCTCAGGCTACGGCTTTGCTGTAGTGCTTCCTCAGCCAAATCCCTCTCCCAGGGGGGTGAGCTTTGTATCTTCAACGGGGTCAGGTCAACCCTTTCGAGGGTATTTTGCTCCTCCAAAACCTTGCCAATCCTGTCCACTATTTCGTTGCTGGCCATGCCCTCTTTCTTGAACCGCACAGCTTCATTAAGCAAGCCAGTACTGGTACTGAAGTGTCCCAGGGCGCAGGGAACACAGGCTGTAGCTATGTCTACCTGCCTTGAGGGTCCCTCCGCCTCCTGGGCGATAACGGTTGTCTTTTCCTCCGGAGGTCCTTCACGGTGTGAAGGAACGGGGGTCTCAGCGCCTTTCACGCCCCATCTGGCTGCAAAGTCCTGCAGCGCCTTGATGTTATCCCGGGGAGGAAAGAGCACCCTCTCGATCGGGACGCGCTTTATCAAATTTCCAACCAGCAAACGCCAGTTCACGTCCATATCCTAATCCTAGACCGCCGGCTTTTCCGTGTCAACACCAGGAGGATTGACGGATTGTTGGCAGCGGCGGTAAAATTGTTGACAGAGGCAGAAGGGGGCAGTCATGGCGACAAAAGAAAGAATCCTAGAAATACTGGCTGGAGAGAGCGGCCCGATCAACCAGGCCATGTTGTCAGCCAAGCTGGGCGAACCAATCAGCAGCTTCTCCACCCAGCTGAACAGAATGGTGCCGCAGGGCTTGATTGATAGAAACGAGCAGAAGGAGTACGGCCTTACTGAAGAGGGTCGCACCATTGCCTTAAGGGAGGCCGAGGCAGCCCAAGCAGCCGGGCTGGATGGTGCACCCACTGGAGAGGAGACCGAGGAGTCCCTCAAAACCACCGAGTATCAACAGTTTATCGGATTGGGTACGCTGACCGGGGTGACCCCCCTGGCTCTTATCGCCCAGATTGCCAACCACATCTGGCGTGGCGGCGACTACCGTGACCTGAACTGGGTGTGGCAGGGCTTGACGGAGATGGGGATAAGGCCGGACCTTGCCCGGAGGTGGTTCCACTCCTGGCGCTCCTTCCTGCAACAGGCTGTCCCCGCGGCGTTGGTATCGACAATGGGGCCCTCCCCCGGTGCGGAAGGAAAACCCGCAACTGGTGGGGATGGAGCGGCCGCCGGCAAGGGTTTGAGGGACTACATCCTCACCGGCAACGATACCCCACTTCGTGTTGGTGAGGGCCTGGGGGACATGGATTACGATGATGCGGTCAAATTGGCCACTGTTAGGGCGGCTGCCTCAGCTCGCGTTGGAGCTCAGGCAGGTCAACCAGGGCAATCAGCGACTCCGGGTACCATGGTCGACGAAGTTGTCAAGCTGTTTAACGCCTTTAAGGAGGCTCAGGGCCCGCAGGTAAAGGGGAAGTCCTATGTTGTCAAGCCCGGGGAAAATGGCATCACGGTCGAGGAGGTTGAAGAGGGAAAGCCAATGGTGATCGCTTCACCGGGCCCGGGCGATAACCCCCCCACACCCAGCTACTATATTGACGAGGAAGGAGAGGTCCGGGAGCTGGCTCCCGGGAAACCCCTGGTCATTGTGAAGCAGGCACCCCCGCCGGCATCCTCACCTGGTAAGACCTTCATCGTCAAGCAGACGCCTGAGGGCATGGTTGCTGAGGAACACGACATGGGTAAACCCATCATAATAAATGCTTCTCCACCTGGCTCCAATTCGCAGACTATGCTGCCATTTCCTGTTTTCGACGGTGATGGACAACCCGTCGTTGGCAAGGATGGCCAGCCCGTTTATGCCAATATCGAGCCAACCCTGAGGTGGCTCAACTTTCAGGGTGATCAAAGGAGGTCTGACGAGCGCCATAATGTCTTGATGAAGCTGGCCGAGACGGTGAGGGAGAACGTGGGTGATGGCATTGCCGCCTTAAAGGCGGCCGCAGCGGAGGCCGGAGGAGGCGTGAAACAGTCGGCATCCTCGCCGCCGCAGTATCGATGTGGCGATTGTGGAACCCAATTTGCTGCCCCGACAGGTGGAGAATGGCAACAGGTTAAGTGCCCCGGTTGCCCCAGGGAATACACACGTGAGGAGATCCTGGGCCAATGAGCTTCATGGAGAGGTCGGCAAGGCATTTCCTGATGATAAAGGCTGCCCGCGAGTTTAAGCAGGAGCTTGAGAAAGCAGGGATGGATAACCTGAAAACCCTGGCCGAGGCCGGCATCAGTATAGTTGGCACCTATCTCGACGGCACCTCTCCTCAGGAGAAAGGAAGGGTCAGCCAGGACCTCAACGCCCTTTTGCAGATGGGTGTAACCCCTAACATGATATTGACCGATGTGGCTAGACAGATGCCGGAGCTGAAACTTATAATGGAGCAGAGACAGGGCTATACGATGGCCGAGGTCCGGAAGCTTGAGCAATTCATGAAGGGGGGCTAGGTGGCCGGGACATATACGGACATCATAGGAATAGACGCCCCCAGCAGCGCCCGGGCGGGCGAGGCGGTACCCGTAGAGGTCTCGATAAGGAACAAATACCCTGCCACCGTTCATGTGGCAGCGGTCGCCGTCTATGATACCGAGGGGCGGTTTATCGACTGGATGGACTCCTGGATCCCGGCCGGGGAGGCTCATTCGTTCTCCGGCTCATTCGTTATGCCGGATAGAGAGGTGATCGTTCACGCCTACAGCTACTTTGAAGCCGCCGGTGGCGACTGGAACTTCGATGATGAGGCGGAGAAGGCTGTTTCCCTGGCTGAGGTATTTGCCGGAACCCTGAGCAGGAAGGAACTGGAATACGATGGAGCTAGGGCTGGAATCCCCGTTAGTTAGCCTGCTGGCTGCAGGTGCCAGTGTGCCCTTGGGGACAAGGGGACTGGTCCATGTCTGGGGGCGAAATGGCATGGCCACTACCCAGCGGCTGGGCATCGGCTGGACGGTTACTGACCCCAACGGGCAAATAGCGGAGGAATACGGGACCTGGGAAGCATGGCCATACACCGGCGCCGGTGATGAGCACGAGTTCATCGGCGACCGTTTCGATATAGACAAAGCTGGCGACTGGATGATAGTGATAGAGTTGAGAATGAACATCGATAGCCCGGTGGTGGTGGACAGCTACGTGGGGCTCCTGTGTCGGGTCGAGGGGTACGCAGGCACGATAACCAGGAAGGAGCTGGAGTATGATAGCGTTAGAGGTGCCATCCCGGTCTCCTAGCCTGCTCGCTTTAGCCTCCAGTGTCCCTATCGGCCAAAGGGGCCTGGTCCACATCTGGGGCCGTAACGATATGCCCATGGACCAGAAGATGGGGATATCCTGGGAGGTCAAGGGCCCCGATGGCATGGTGGTGGAAGCGTACTCGGATTGGCAGCTGTTCAACACCGACCCCGGTGATGAGCACGAGTTCATCGGCGACCGTTTCGACCTGGACAGGGAAGGGACCTACACCTTAGAAGCCAATTTGCTGATGAACCGCGACAGCCCTGTTGTTGTCGATCGCTACCAGGGGGGCCTGGTCACCGTTGAGCGCGTGGCGATCCCCCCGGAGTATGTCCTTAAACAGCACGTCATCTATCCCTGGGCCTACACCTTTGAGGGCGATGCCGAGATATGCACCTTCGAGTTCAAACTGACCCCTGAGCAAATCCCCGTTTACTCCTGGCTGGGAGAAAGAATCATTGATTCCTTTGTCGGCGAGCTGGAGAAGGACGGCTCGAGGCTCCTTGAGCTGAATGTCTACGAGGATACTACGCCGACATTCTGGACCAACTACCGCGTCGAAGTAACAGCCACCGCTTCTCCCCTACTCTGGACGGCCATCATCTTAGGCGTGCTGGCCATACTGTTCGTGATCGCGGTCATCTTTGCCATCAAAACGATCGATAAGGTGTTCTTTAACCGGAAGGTACTGGACGAGGAGACGATAAAGGCATTCTCCAGGGAAACCCTGATAGCCATGATACTTGACCTGGAGCCGGAAACCCCCCCGGAAACCCTGGAGGTGAAGACGGACCAGGAGCTGCGGGACCTGCTTAACCAGATACTGGCCGGGAAGGCGCCGGTAGCTTGGTGGCCGCTGGCTGTACTTGGCGGGGTTGCCATCCTTGGCGCCGGCGCCGCAGTCGCTTTAGTGACCAGGTCGCGGAGGTCGGGGCCTTGATCACCAAAGAGCAGGGGGACCTCTTAGTTAAGCAGGCCCTCCCCGTCGTTTCTCTGAGTATCGGTATCGTCTCTCTTGCTCTGGGAATTATCCGTGCAGGCGCAAGCACCATCGGGCAGAGGGTCGAAACCAGCAATGGCCAGTACCTGGTCAATGTCCGGAGGGGGCAATGGTACGACCTGAGGGATTTCGTCCAGCCAGATAATCCTGACGTTGATGCCCTTTACTCTGAAATTGGCCCGGATGCCTGGGCTTTATACGACGAGGTCTCCAAGCGCATCTCATACCGCCTCGATGTTGGGGAGATGTTTTTGTTTCCCTCCGAGACCCTGGCCAGGGGGCAGGGTGACTGTGAGGATACCAGTATTCTACTCACATCCCTTTTGAGGAACTTTGCCGATGCCCATGTGGCTTTAGGGAGTCTGCATGGGCTGGGCCACGCTTGGGTGGTCTATGGCGGAGAAATCTTTGAAACCACCTACACCGCTGCCCGGCCGGTCCCCGATCCTGAGAATTATGTTGCCTTTGTGCTTTTTGACGAGCGGGAAGTTCTGGAGCTCTGGCCTGGCGCCCTGGGAGAGGTCTTTAATATCGGGCGTGATGAAGAAACAAAACTTAATTTAATGGCCAGGGCACTGGGAGCCGCAGGCACTTGACAAGCCAAAAAAAAGGGGGTAGTCTTTTTACTGTAAGCCTGTAGAGTTAGCCGGTGGAAAAATCGGCTCTACAGGCTTTTGTTTTCATCGGCAGCTCGAAGGCTAGCTTAAGGGGAGTTGCAACCTTTGACCGGGAGGTTGAGGGCAACTCCCCTTATCTTTTGGTCGAGGTTGCTTCTCCTTTTGAGACAGAGCTGGTGAAGCCATAAAGGGGGAGGTAGAAGCTATGGCACAGGCATTCGCCATTGGCGCACCAAGTACCGAAGAGGTGACCGCAGTCGGAATCGGAGGGGTCACGGCCGGTATCACCGGCGTGGTTGAGGGGGTCATCGTTAAGATGGCGCCCAAGATGGGGTCCGCGGCACCCATTCTCACCTGGGGCACCCTGCTCGGGGTACCTCTGATGGGAGCCATGGGCGCCCTGTTTACCCGGGGCCTGCTGGGCAACATGTTCCAGGGCATGGCTGCCGGCGGTACCGCTATCCTCGGCTACGCATTGCCGGAGCTGGTGGCTCCCACGATAGGCCGAAAGACCGCCAACCCGACCCCAGAGCAGATCGCTGCCCTGGCTGCCAGCGGCAATATCAAGCAGCTGCCGGCCGGGCCAAGTGGCGCTGCCCAGAGGGCGCAGATCGGGGTCAAGTCCACCCTGGAGTTCTAGGACTCCAGCCCCTTTAATAGGTCGGAAATAACCATTTGACTCTCAAATGGAACGGAGGTCGTTCAAATGGGTGAACACTACGAGCTACGTGTATTAGCCGATTTCCTGCACACGGGCGCCCAGGCAGTGAACACCTGGGCAAGGCCTACCCCAAAGGCTGTCAGCGGCGAGCTGGAGAGGGACGAGAGGGCCGAGGTCGTCTTTGCCGAAATCTGGTCCCCGGTTACCGGCGTTGGGGTGGAGGAGGAGCTCAAGAAGATCATCCCGGTGCTTGACGGCGAGAAACGGGGGGAGTATGTCGCGCTATCGGGCATCAGGTCCTCGGTTATGGCGCCGCCCAAGGGGAGAATCTGGGGGGCAAAGCTCTACAGCTTCGGCACCCCGATGAGCAACAATCCCCTCCACTCTACCACCCTCAAATACTCGGAGACCATCACCGTTGAGACCCTGGTTGGGGCCACCACCGCCATCACCCAGAACTACCGTGTACGCCTCTGGGGCTATGTGTACAAGGTGGGTGAGCTGGCCCGGGTCTTCGGCAACATGCTCTTCCCCACCCAGCTGGTAGATAGGGCGAGGAATCGTGTCCTCACCTTGAGCAAGAACGCCATAGCGGTGAACGGCGATACCTGGAGGACGCTGCCCGGGGGCAAGGACCAGAGCATTCCCAAGATAAACCCCTTCATCCGCTACGCCAATAACAAGCTGGTCACCGATGGCAAGAGCGGCGACTACCAGTTCCGGTATGATATCGGCAACGTCGATGAGAACGAGGAGAACCTGTTCTTCGACTTCGACGGCCTTGACGCTCTCCTGGTGGAGGGTATCGGCATCAGGGCGGATGCCGCGGGCAACCTGGCCGACACAGCCCTCAAGACAGCCGACTCGGGGTATCTGACCCGCAAGCTCGCCGACGTGGCCCAGAACGTCATCATCAACGAACTGGACTGCAGGACAGTCCGCGGTGTATCCAAAACCGCCATCTACAAGGGCGAAGAGGTGGACGTCCCCTTGCGCGAGAGCATCGTGGGTCGAGTGGCCCGCGACAGGATCCGCGACCCCCTCACCGACGACTTGATCGTGAACGAGAACGACGCGATCGCGCCCGAGGGCGCCGCCCGGATCGAGGATCTGGGCATCGACAAGATCCGTGTTCGCAGTCCGCTGACCTGCGAGAGCATCCTGGGTGTGTGTGCCAAGTGCTACGGGTGGGACATGTCCACGGGCATGGCG
>LAZR01002095.1_pt1 | contig 11896 bp, 29 predicted proteins | sample 329461 | NCBI WGS metagenome assembly LAZR01 (sample SAMN03002196, study PRJNA259156) | marine sediment metagenome | biome: sea floor; feature: Hydrothermal impacted sediments; material: marine sediment; isolation source: Loki non-amplified sample from Loki's castle hydrothermal vent sediment ...
ACGCACTATAAAATAACCTTATTCTCGTGGTAAGTTCCTAAAAGAAAGGTAATAGGAACATTTAAATAGTATCTTTTTCTAGATATGTTATGGAAACAAAGAAAGAATTAATAAAAGATATGAGAGAATTTAGTGTTTCATTATCTAAATTTCATTTGAAGAAGCCAAACTTATCTATTTATTTTGAAGATAATTTTGATGATGAGTTAAAAGAATTATGGGAGAAGATGGATAAAGCAATATTAGAGGTTATATGGAAAGTAAATAAAACAAAATGAAACAAGAAATAGAACTCACTGGATTACAAAGGCAAGAAAAAAGATTATTATCTTTAAGTCAAATAGAATTGCCTAAAAGATTATTCTCTTATGATGGCAGAGAATACACTTTAGAAATAGGAGAATTAATTCCAAAAGGGAGTGGATATTTTATAAATTATTTTTGTATTTTCCATGATGATATTCTAGTAAAAGCTAAAACATTAAGTGAAGCAAAAAGACAAATGATTTTAAAATTAAATACAAAGTGGATTGAAAATGGTTTGGTTGGGAAAGAATATGACTTGAAAACTCATAAATTAAAATGGTTACCAGGCTGGTGTAAAAATTGATACTCACATTAAACTTAGGGGGTCTGCTTGTGAATTTGCGAGTTGAAGCAAGGAACGGATTAATCCCTTATTCCCTAAGTTTTCAAAATTAAAATGTGGAACGGAAGTAGAAACCCAAAGAAGTTACCTGTTGAGGTTACTGAAAAAGAATTTACAAACTTGTTAGACTATGCAAGACAAGATCATAAGTTTGGAATGGCTTTGGCTTGGTGTTCTGGAATGAGAATTAGTGAAGTAATAAACACAACTCCTAAAGATTTTGATTGGGAGAATAATTCAATTAGAATAAATCAAGGTAAAGGAAAAAAAGACAGAATAGTTCCAATCCCTAAAGGTTTTACTAAAACAAATGTAGAGAAGTTATTGCCTTTTAAATTTAATAATAGATCATTACAGAAAGTCTTTCAAAGATGTTGTGAGCAATCTGGATTAAAAGAATTAAAACCAAGTGTTCATTTCCATTCTCTAAGACATGGATTTGCAACTCATTGTTTAAGAAAAGGAATTAATCTAAGAAGTATTCAACAAATGCTTGGGCATACAGAATTAGGCACAACTTCAATTTATCTTCAATTAGTTCCAGAAGAAAGTTTAAATGAATATATGGAGAAATTTTAATATGGTTATGACAAAAAAAGAATTTGAACAGAGTAAAGAACCTTATACTTTAATTATGAGTTTTGACCCAATAACAGAGAAGTTATTATTTTCTTATTTTGAAGGGTTTGATAATTCAAACATGATTGATAAATTCAAAAAAGATTTTCCAAAGATGTTTCATTTCTCAAGACAAAATAAAGAAGCGAGAAGAAGATTTTGTATAGAAACAACACAGTCCGAAAAATTAAAACTGTCCGAATAGTGTCCGAATAAAGATTAGTTAGTCTCGCTTAGAAAATAATTTTTTTTGACATTCTGGACACCAATTAGGCTCGTCCCCTCTTTTCTCTTTTGCATAATCTTCTGCAGTTACTGGAAACTTTTCATGACATTGAGCACATGTTGTGGTGTACCATTTTTGATTTTCTTCTTGTTTTTTAACCGCTTCATTACTTCCATACCCCATGTTAAATCAAATGAATACACCTTTTTATAATTTATCAATCTTCCTTTCAATTCTATCAAGTTGATTATCATCTCTCAATTTCTGCCTAACCAATTCAGAAATACTCATATTCTTATCACTGGCTTCTTCTCTCAACCTATCCATTAAAGAAGTCTCAAGAAACATGTGTAAATGAGAATTTTTCTTTTTAGATTCTTCTTTCTCGTGAACTTTCTTCTCAAGTTTTTTTTCAATATTTTCTAAATGATTCATAATCTCATCGAATGTTTCTTCAGCTGTTTGTTTCATAAGAAATAAACAGATATCAATCTACAAAATAATTTGTGTGCTCAAACATGACTTTTAATTTATACAGTAAAATAGATAAGTTTATAATTATGTAATGCCTAACTTTCTAATATAAATGTAATGCCTAACTATTTAAAGATGGCATTTATAAAAATTAAAGTGATAAAGGGAATAAAATATGCTTATCTCATTAAAGCATATAGTGCGTAAAAGATAAAATGGAATTTGATAAAGAAATAGAAGAGAATTCAGAGGAAATAGCTTTGTATTTAACTCTTATTCTTTTTTTATGGCTATTTGTTTTTTTTAAAAATATAATGGGATTCTCCTTAATTTATGGAGCTTTACTTTTTTCATTAGCTATATTAACAATTGTGTTATTGAAGATTCTCTATTTTTTATATAAATTAAATAGGAACAATAAACATTCGTAAAAGATAAAAATGAAAATAAAAACAAACATTGTAGAAATAGAAATTAAACCAACAAAATTCTATGAAGAATATGTAAGGGATGTTGAAGTAGTTAATACAGGAAGTGATATTGTAAAATTACTTTTAGAAAAGACCACAATAAAAAACATAAAAGTAGAATACACAGAGGATGAAAAAGATGTCTAATGAAACTTGGAACAAGTTAAAGAAATTGAAATTAACAAATTTTACAGATAAAACTGGAAAAGTTTGTTGGTCTTTTTATAAGAATGATTTGGAAAAATTATTAAGACCTAAACCTATGACAAAAACACAAAAGAAACATCATAATAGAATGTGGAAATCTATTGAAAAAGACTTAAAAGAGATATTTCAAAAGGAAACACAAAAGGTGTGTAAAAGATAAAATGGAAAAAGAAATTGTAGAATTCAATAAGAAAGACTTGCAAAAATTAATATTAAGATTCAATAAATTTTATAGAGAACAAAGAGATAAGAATAATCTTAAATATCCAATAAAAGCAAAACATCTTATAAGTAATTTTTATACTTTTTTGAATCTTATAGAAGATTCAGAAACAACAAGAAGATTTGGAAAATGGTCTTTTGAAAGTATATCAAAAACTCTTGAATTAAAAAAGCAAATAGGAACACCAACTATGCGTAAAAGATAAATGGTAATAAAAATTAATAATTATGGAAATGACTTACCTTTAAGTTTTAATCCTCTTTTTCTTAATTCTTTTCTACCACAAGAAGATAATTTTTTATCACTACTAGAAGAAATAAATCTTAATTGTCTAGCATTTAAACCTCTACAATCTGGTTTTATTAATTCTTTAATTAATTGTTTTTCTGTTTTTGGTTTTTTAACCATAAACAATTCACAAAAACATTATTTAAATAATTTTCTATTAAATGTAAGATGAAAACAAGAGTAGAAAAACTATTAGATAAATTGAATAAAGGAAGAGTAGATAATGATCTAGAATTTTTAGAGTGTCTTATGGATTTAGATTTTAGATTAAAAAAACTGGAGGACAAAACAGCACCTTAGTTGTGCAGGAAAGATAAAAGATGATAAAATATAGTCAGCGAAAAAAAGATGAGGACTTGCTCTTCGGAAATCATTTTGGATTACGGAAGCATAGCAGGGGAAGAAAATTAGGAGAGATTAAGCCTGTTTATGTGGACATCCTCGCTGACACTTTAAATAAAAAGAGTACAAAGAAAGTACGCAATAGATAAACTCACTTAATCGGTGGAACGATTTTCTCTTTCCTAGTTTTTTTATAAGGGAATTTCTTTCGTTCTTTATTTTTAAATTTCTTAGAACTTCTTCTTTCTTTATCTCTCATTTTAAATAAATTAATTTATTTCCTTTAATTAAATTTTCTTCTTTAGTTAGCCACTGATGATTTTTAGGTGAAAAAGCAATTTTAATATGTTTTGGATTATTCAAATTAAATCTTGATAATGGGATTATATGATCTATATGATATTCTTTAATATTTTTTGGGAAGGGTTTTAAGTGTTCTATTATTTTATTATAATCAATTCCATATTTTTTAGAATTATATATCTTACCAGTTTTAGAATATTTTCTAAGAACAAACCAAAGACGAGTTCTTAAATTACAAGCAATCTTAAAATTATTATCATTTTGTTTTCTAATTTTATTATAATTATTTCCTTTTTTTCTTACATATTTAATATTCTTCTTAACCCATAATTTTTGTGTTAATTTTCTTCTTTCCTTTACTCCTGATTTTAAAATATATTTTTGATATTTATGCTTTGCTTTATCTCTATCTTTCCAATATTCCTTCATATCTCTTTCTCTTCTTTTTTTTATAAATTCTAGATTATTTTTTAATTTAATATTATAATAATCTCTATAATAATTAGGATTCTTATTATTCCACTCTTTTTTATAATCTGGATTACTCTCATTCCATCTCTTATTATATTTTTTCATATATTCTCTTCTTGTTGGTCTTTGTTCAGATGTATCTGTTTTTTCCATTCTAGCACTTCAATTTTCAAAATTTACCCCATCTTCTCATATAACTAGGACTTTTCTCTGGAACTCTTTTTCTAAAGTGTTCTTCACATAGAAACATTTGTTTAACCATAGCATAGGATTTATTTTTACAACCTTTAATCATACATTTAGTTCTACTTATTTTTTCAATATCTGTTATTTTTAGTTTCATTTTATCATAAGTGTACAATATACTGTACAATAAAGTATGATTTTTGTACATTATAATATACAATTTTTATATTAATTTCCTTTGTTCTAAATAAGGTTTTAATCTTTTATTAGCAATTTCAATATATTCTTTATTTAATTCAATTCCTATAAACTTTTTACTTTGTTTTAACGCAACAACTCCTGTTGTTCCAGCACCGAAAAAAGGATCAAGAACTATTCCATTTTTAATACAACCAGCTTTGATTGGAGTTTCACATAATTTTTCTGGGTAAACAGCAAAGTGAGGTTCAGAAAAAGGTTTTGGATTTATTTCCCAAACTGTTCTTTTGTTTCTTCCTAGTTCAATTAATCTTTTTCTAACTTCTGGTTTTCCTAAATGTTTATTCAAATGATGTTGAGGACCAGAAGGATAATTCCTATCTATATTTCCATCCCAACCATATTTATATCTTTCAATAGAACCTTCTAATGCTTTTTCATATTGAGTTTCAAAATAATAATTCTTCTTCTTACTAAAGAAAAAAAGGTATTCAAAATCAACTGTGAATCTATCTTTTACACTTGAAGGCATACAAGAAGGTTTATACCAAATAATAGTATTTCTTAATATCCAACCACGATTAACCATTTCTATTGCAAATCTGAAAGGGATCATAACAAGAGATTTATCTGGAAGTAATCTATTCTGGGAACGGAACTTATTCCCTTGTTTGTTTAAACAAGTTCTATTACAAAATTGCGTTTCACATAGTTTTCCACAAGTTAAACATTTGCCATCTCCAAATTGTCTTTTCCACATATCATCATCTTTTCCAGAAAATCCTGCCCTACCAGAATCAGAATAAGAACCGCCACCGTAATAAGTATCTCCAATCACAACCCAACAAGTTCCATCATCTCTTAATACTCTTTTAACTTCATCAAAAATATTACATAGCTTGTTAATATATTCATCAAAGGTTGATTCTAATCCTAACTGGTTATCAATTCTTTTTGCATTACACTTTGGACAATGTTCTCCTGTTCTGATTGATTCATCTCCAAAACTTCCTTTACTTCCTTTTTGAAATTCAGATAATCCTCCTCTTGTTTCTCTTCCAACTTTATGGTCACAATCTTCACTTCCCCCTTCCCAACTTGCAGTTCCATAATCTCTCAAAGCCCAATAAGGAGGAGAAGTCATACACATATTAATTGATTGAGATTCTAATTCTTTTAACATTTCTAATGCAGATCCTTGTAATATTTTATTCATTTTTGTCATAATTTTAAGAGATGGTTGTGTTAGTAGTGTTAGTAGTCCATAATAATCCATAAGTGTTCAAAGGGAAGCCCTTAAATATGTTCATATTTTATTACTATTACTATTACTACTACTACTACTATTACTACTACTATTGTAACTATCTAATTCTATTCCATTTGGTAAAATAATAGGTTTAAAATTTAAATATTCTTCACTAAGTTTATACTTAATTATTTCTCTTCCAAGACTATCTACATCGAAATATTTATCAACAACTTTTAAATTAACTAAACTTTCTAAATGAGGTCTAAGATTCCCAATAAAAATATATCTTCTTAATTTCTTATGAATTTCAGCTACAAAAAGCATTTCAGTATTATCTTTCAAAACTTCTACAATCTCTTTTTGACGCATATTTAAAGGGATTGAACTAATTCCTTGTTGAATATTCATAAAAATATCCTTTGCTTTGTCATAATCTTCAAGTTCTGCTATTAAATATTCTCCATCAAAGAACCTTTGGTATTGGTGAACACATGTAATTGCTTTAATAAAATCAAAAAACCTTTCAAAATTTCTTCTTTCACTTATTCTTTTTGAAGGAAAGACTTCTACTATTTTATCTGCAAAAGGAATTTTTACTTCATATCTTTTTAAAGCACATAAAGCTTGTTTTATTTGAGAATTATATTCATTAGTTAATCCTTGAATCATTCTTTTTGATTGCATTTTCATAATTCTTTTTGTTTGTTCTTCACTTTCATCTAAATGCACAATTGAAAATCTATTCAATATTTCTTCACTTGGAGAAGTTGTTGCAGTTGTTGAAAATATAACTGGTTTTCCTTTTATTTCAATATCTCTTGCTTCTCCTTTTTCTGTTATGGTTATATGTGAACCATCAGAACATAATAATTTCATAGCATCTGAATTTAATACGGGTTCACTTATATCTGGAAGATACAAAACACACCCTTCCCAACTATCTAATCCTATTTTTTTAAAAGGTCTCCAATAGTTTAGAACAGTTGGGGAGATTCTTGTTCTTGTAAAATAATAAGCTGAAGGAATTATTTTTAAAACATTCTTTGTAATGTAATCTTTTCCTGCTGAACTTTCAGAGTGCATTAATAAATTGAAAGAAGTATAAGAACAATTTTTAACAAGACTTCCCATAGCACACATAAATATTATTTCTCTTGATTTTATTTCTCCAACAATTCTTTTATTAAATTCATCTATAACTATTCTATCCCAAAAATCATTTGATTTTAAGATGTTCATTATTTCAATATTAATTTCTGCTTTTTTCATTTTATTTCATCACGATTTTTTTATTTAATTTCTTAGCGAATTCTATTTCTTTTTTCATACCTTCACTTAATTCATTATCAAAAACCCAAACTTCATCACATTCCTTAATCCATTCTAAACCAGCATTAATCCCAATATTCCTTTCTTCCTCTTTTAATTCATCTAAGAATAAAGTAAAATAGATGTGTGGTGTTAAAGGAAAGTGTCCTTGTAACATAACTTCTCTTGAGAATTGTTTTGCTCTTTTAATATTATTTTCAATATCCCCTCTTAGTCTTGAACAAATAAATATTTTCATTTTATTTCATCTCCATAAACATCCCAACCTTTTCTTTCTTTACGAGCAAAGTAATCTAATTTTCTTCCAGCACAGATTTCTTCAACCATTTTATAAAATATTTCTGGTTTAGTTGAATGTGTTGTTCTTTTCTCTGAAATAAGTGTTGACCATTTTTTATTATCAAAATAAGGTTTTCCTTTTACTGCAAGAATACAATGTTCTGTTTGGCTTCTTAACCATCTTCCTGTTCCAATATGTTGTTTATCCCATGTAAGAATACTTTTTAATTCAAAACCCCATTCATTTAATAATTCAAATGAATATTTTAAAAATAAATTAGTAGTCCATAACCAAAGAACACAATCATCTTTTGAAGGAATTTTAATCTTTTTTATTTCATCTAAAGACATTGTCATATAAGGTGTTGTTCCTCTATTTCCTTCTACTTCATAAGAAGGGAGTAAATCTTTCTGTTCTGGAAATATATCTCCATCATATCTCCAAGGAGGATCAATTACAATAACATTAAATTTTCCTTTTGGCTTTTCTAATACTTCTTTTTGTAATTCTTCTCTTTGCTTTTGTATCTTTTGTAACCTTTGTTCTTTTTTTATTTCAGAAAAGTTTTTATGTCCTAAACGAACTTCTTCTAAAAGTTCTGGAGAAGTTTCTTTTAATTTTTTGGCTTCTTGAACATAACGAGGACTTACATTAAACATAGTTGAAGCAGTATCTCTTGATTTAGATGGTGGTATTTTTGCCACCGTCTTACCTGTTTTTCTAAATTCACTTATACTTAATCTTCTTCTTTTTTCTGCTTCTTCTTCAAGCAGAGGCATAACAGAAAGAGCAATAACTCCAGCTTGGCTTTGAGTTAAATGTCTTCTTTTAAGGTTAAGAGAAATAACAAATTCAAGAGGTTTATTTCCTTTATATGTTTCAAATTTAGGTTCAATTCCTATTTCATTACAAGCTTTAAATCTATTACGGCCATCAAGGATTTTATTATCATAAAGAATTATTGGATTTAAAAGACCATGTTCTTTAATATCATCTTTTAATACTTTTAATTCATTTCCTTCAATCATAGGAAATATATCAGCAAATTTATGTGTTTCCATTATAGTTCTAATTCTCCAAGTTTAGTTTGTATAACTTTTTCTGTTGGTAGTTTCCATTTATTACAAAATGCTAAAAGTGTTTCTTTATTTTCTTCATTTGTTAAATCAATTTCTTTTTTATTTAATTCAAGTATTTCTTTAATTGATTCTTCAAACCAAAGTTCTCCACCATTTTCTAATATTCTTTTATATTTTTTAACTTCATTAACACCTAATTTATTTATTAATAAAAGTAATTTCCTTAAAGATATTGCTTCCCATTTTTCTGATCCATTAGTTTGAAACCATAATAATTTATCCTCTTTAAAATGTCTACCTTGGCTTGTTTTTATTTTCATTCTGCAACCTCCTTAATTAAATTAATAGAACTTTCTTTGAATGTTACTTTAGAATTATTTTTGTCTATTATTGTGATACTATTTTCATCACAATTAATACATTCTCCAATATATGTAAAACCATTAATAAGAATTATGTGGACTCTTTTATTTAGGTATATAGATAATTCCATAAGAATTATGATTCTTTTAGAATATTTAAAGATTTATTATTACTATTGAGTGAATTTAGCATTAGTCATATGCCCTATAAGTTTATAAACCCCTTAAGTCTAATGCTTTTATGAAAAAAGAAAAGTGTAATACTGAAACTGAGTTTGTAAGATTATTAGTTAGAAATTATAATAAAGAGTTATTATTTTGAAAATGAAAAAAATGAAAATAAAATCAAGAGAAGTTGTAAGAATACAATATTATATTTTTTGCCCAAAATGTGATATAGAAATAAAAGGAAATGCTCCAAGTCATGTAGAAATTAATTTGAAACATCATTTAGATAAACATAAATTTGAAAAGAAAAAGAAGGTGAAGAAAAAATGAAACTTGAAACCGTTAAGGATTTGGAAAGATGTTATGATTGTAGATGTATTGATGAAAAATGTGTAATTCATTATTTATTAAAAAAAGAAGCAATTAAATGGGTTAAGGAAGATTTAGAATATTTAAAAATAGCACCTAAAGATGATGCAACTCAAATTGCCATAAATATTATTATAAAAGTCTGGATGCATAGATTAAATATCACAAAAGGGGATTTGAAATGAAACAACAAACTAAATTCGGAAGAGGAACAACTTTAAACCAAGCAATAAAAGAACTTGAAGAAAATGGTTCAGTAGAAATAATAAAAGTAACAAATAGGAAAGGAGAATTTATTTTTGAATATGAGGTGGGAGAATGAGTTATGATGTTGCGGATATTTTTTTAAAATTTATGAGTGTTTTATTAATTGTAAGTATTTTATTATTTATAATTTCAATTCCTTTGATGGTATATGATAGTATGTATATAAATCCAATAGCACAAGAAAAAGCAAATGAATATTGTCAAGAACAAGGTTTTGATTTTTATAAAGAATATTCAAGAATTGGTTTTTTATCAAAAGAACCTATAGCAGTTATTTGTAAATATGTTGAACAATATAGGAATATTGATTTAAATATAATAGAGGCGAAAGAATGAGTGATTGTTTTTTTATTTTACAATGGGTATTTATAGGATTTGCTTTAGTATTATATAATGAAGGAGGATTTCCATTTATAGCTTCATTTATAACAAGTTTAGTATTTGGTGGGCTTTATATTGGTTTTTCAATAATTGAAATTAAATCTAAACAGAGAAATAAAAAATGAAAACAAAACACATTCATATCAATAAAACTGTAACAAGAAATTTTATTATAGATATAGTTGCAACTTTACAAAACTTTTTTGGTTTGAATCTTACTGGTTATGAAAAAATGGTAAATAAAGGTATGGAACAAATACAAGAAGAAATTAAAGATATAGAATTAAGTTGGTTTAGATATGAAATAACTCAATTAAGTAATGGAGCATTATCTATAACATTTTATGGAGAAAAATTAATATGAAACTTATGAGTATTTTAGGATTACTTTTTTTGTTAGCTGCTTTTGGAATAGGAGTTAGTTTAATAGATTCTTCAACAATAATGACACCTGAGAATATAACAATTATTCTTGATAAAACAAATATTACCCAAATAGAATTAGAAAGAGTAGAAGTGGTTAGTGAAGGTTTTGTTAATATTAATAATTTTCTTAATGTTATTGAATCTTATATAAGATTTCTTTTAGTATTATTTATTGAAATAATTAAAGCAGGTGTTAATTTTGGTTATGATAATCCAGATTATTTTGAACCTTCTTTTATAATACAAATTATTAAATTAATAATAATATTAGTTATTATTTCTCTTTTAATTAAACCAATTACTTATGGAATAGTATTATTAATTTTATTAGGAATTTGGATAAAAGATAAATTAAATTCAAACTCTATAAAGAGAAGTAAAAAATAAAACAGGAGGTATAAAAGTTAAAATGGAATACCAAGATGAATTGAAAAAGTTGCAAGAAGGTGGAAACTTCTGGAAACCAAAAGTAGGACAATTTAAGGTGAAAGCATTGACAGAACTTGAAGAATCAGATCCTTTTGTTAGAAAGGTAAAAGATGAATCTGGAAAAGAGATTGAAGAATCTACTCCACAATTTAAGGTTAAGATTTTAGTTGATGGTGAAGAAAAAATTTGGACATTTGGAAAAGGAAAAACACCAGTTTCAACTTATGGGCAATTGGTTGAACTTGCAACAAAACATGTAAACCAATTAAAAGATGTAGAGTTCTCTGTTGTTGTAAAAAGTGATGGAACAAAGAACGATTACACAATTGTAAATTAAATTATTTCATATTCATTGGTGGGATTTTTGAATTCTTCATTCGTGTCGGCTTCTTTAATCACCTCTTTTGACCACCAGTGAACCTACGGGGCGAGGTTACAGCCCCACTCATAATCAAAACAAGACCCTGAATAGTTAAGCTAACTAAAAGGTTCCCCCAACTATGTAGTTTAGATACATGGCGAAGGGTTACGGGTTCGAATCCTGTCAGGGTCATTCATAATAAAATGGAAAATAAAAAGAAGAAAAAATTACAATTAAAATTAATAAGTGGACAGAATGTTATTGAATTTCAAGGAAAGAAATTTAGACCAAAATCCATTAAATCAAAAATGATTGATGGAGAAGAACATGATAATTATGAGATTTGGGAAGAAATTAATGATAAAGAATATGCAAAACATATTGATATAATAAGAAAAAAAATAATAGATAAAATTCCAAAAGAGAGAATAGTTGAAGAAGTTCTTAAAAAATATTCTGTTGATGCATTAAAGAAAATGGCTAATCAAATAACAAAAAAGAAAGCTAAAGCAACAAGACAGGATGGTTGTTTAGGAAT
>LAZR01002096.1_pt1 | contig 11896 bp, 19 predicted proteins | sample 329461 | NCBI WGS metagenome assembly LAZR01 (sample SAMN03002196, study PRJNA259156) | marine sediment metagenome | biome: sea floor; feature: Hydrothermal impacted sediments; material: marine sediment; isolation source: Loki non-amplified sample from Loki's castle hydrothermal vent sediment ...
CCACTTACCACTGGCTCCCGGCGTTCACCGACGATCTCAAGGCTCACCACGAAATTCTCGAGCACCAACGCCCGGTGATACTCGACCCCCTTGATGCCCCCCTCGATGGCAGTCAGGACCCGAGTGGGGTTGAGGCTGTGGAGCTCGGTGGGCTTGGCTACTGCCGTAACAGCGCCTTCCTTAAGCATCAGGGAATACCGGTGCTTGCGACCGAGCAACTCAGTAGCCACCGTTCCGAATGTCTCGGGGCGTAGTCTGGCTGCCAGGTTCCAGGGAAGGCCGACAAAGCCGGCCATACTCTTGACTCCCCCGGGGGTCATTTCCAGATGGTGCTGGCCGCCGCCTGGTCGAAGGGTGACCATATCGGGAGTTACCGTAACCCTGGTCCTGGAGTTATGATCGATGTTGCGCACCTGGGTGCCCAGGATTGGCTCCATCCTTTCTAGGACTTCAACTTTATTCAATTGTCTACCTCCGTTGTATTTTAGTTGTTTACCCGTTGAAATTCAACGCTTTTTCGTTGGCATCACCTCCTTAATAACCCGGGGCCTTACGCCCCGCCTTATTGATATTCTGGAATAGGTTAGACAAGTCCTCTGTCCAGTAGCAAGGTAGCTGATTCTCGAATGAGAAGAAGCGGAAGTCGTTGAAGTCGAGAACCAGATTATTCCGCTTGAGCATTCGCCGGATAGTATCGTTCATCTTTCGACCCTTGCGCAGATCGGTGAAGTAGTCAAATGCCTTCATGGTAAAGTCTGTTAGTTCATCCCTCTCGAATAACTGGTAGGCATAGGTAGGTCGTTTCCAGATGATATAGTTGACTTCCCTGACGACATTGGGATCGAGCTTCCTAGTGTGGTGGCAGATAAAGATGAGGAATTGATTTCTTTGCCCCGATATACCGATGAGGTTGTCGAGCGCTACTGCATCGCCGCTCTGTGTCCGCCTGGCATGGGCCGTTTGTGCGGCTTCATCGTATATCACCACCGAGTCCTTTTCCCATTCCTCTGTCTTGGTGGTGACCTTCATGTAATCCGGCAGTTGCATCTGGATTGTCTTCCTTATCTCCTGGGGACATGATGGGGGTAGGTGAACCATTACCCTTATCCCTTTGCTCCTGTGCAGGTCTTCTCCGATCTTGTGAGCTGTTGCGGTCTTACCGAAGCGCCGGCTCCCCAAGATGAGGGCAATCGCGGGCAGGCTAAACAGCTTGAGGATCGTGCTGTGGTCCGGCTTCTCCATGATGGCTCGGGCATACTGTTCCTCTTTGTCCTTGCGCCACTTGCGCATCTTGTCCAGGAATGTTTTTTTCGTCACAGGCATATTCTCCTTTTTTACCCCTCTATTATACTAATCGATTCAGGATCAAATTCCGCTGAATCTACTTTTTCAGGTAATTCTTTGTAGATTTTCCGCTGGCCACTTCTCCCATCCCCAAGGCGCCTCTTCATAGCCCGGGAGCCGGTTAATAGTGGCGTGGCGTAAAGCTTGACAGAAGGCATACGCTTCTGTCTCTTTCCAGTCGTCTGTCTCGCAGCTTTGATACTCATAACAGGATATCTGCTTGAGGACCACCACCGCCGGTGCATTGTATCCAAGCTTGAAGTTGAAGGGAATTAGATACTCGGCGTCGCTCCGGCCTGGTAAGTTTGTAACCTCGCTGTCCTCGTATCGAGCACTGACGCTCCGAATACACTCATCGAGTAACATTTGCCCGACCTCGTTGACGTTCTCATTGGCAAGGCTGTGGCTCTCTCCGTCCGGTGTATACCAGTGCATAGGCTTATGTCGGACGGCTAGCCCAGCGTTTACCATTAGGTTGATATGTGCCTTGTCTACTACCCAAGCGCTCATGTGCGTGTCACTCTCCTTTTACATTATTAAACTAAGAAGCTAGTGGCCTGGTCTACCCTCTTAACTTTCCATGTTTCAGCCTGATAGCGTTCTTTGTTCACTAATTGTTGCCTGTATTTTTCGGCGATATCCTCGGTTCTGAACTGCTTCCCGCCAGTCTGGGAGTAGCTGTGGCGATATCCCCGGCTGGTATACTTTACCAAGTTACCATTGCCATTGGTCAAAACGAAGTAGTGGCCTTGCTCAACCCGAGTTTTCTCCCTGGGGGGCTTACGCTTCGAGTCACGAAGCATACGAAGCCTGTGAAGCACTGCATCTGTGCTCGATGGATGAAAGGATAGGTAGAACATTTTCCCAGAGCTGGCCTGCCACTCTCGCCACTTCTTGAGTTCAATGAAATACTCTTGCTCCGTTTTTATGTCTACTGATACCGGTTTTCCGTTTGGGCTATCGTCATTGTAGGAGTAGTAATGAATATTCAGATTGACCCCCAGCTTGTCCAGTTCCTCTATTGTTACGGCGTTCTTAATTCCATTGGTGAATTGGCTTCTGTATCTATCCCATGAGGTGTCATGGCAACGTCCGCTGCCTACCACTATAGAGGAGTAATAGCCAAAGTGATTACGGATATGGGCTGGCTTTACCCATTCTTCCTTCGGGTAGTTAGCCTTCTGGTATTCCAGATGCTCTCTAGTGCGCCTTCTCAATTCAGCATCGAGCTTTTTAAGGATAACTTCGGGCTTCTCGCTGATTTTGTCCTTGCGATTGTAGTATCTGGTGGCTTCCCAGCTCCTTACCCGCCGGCCACTTCTGCCGCCCTGACCTACCTCGTAGCAGTTATTCGAGCCGGCCAGGAGCATGGGGATTACTTCCCCAGTCCTACGGAGTTTTACGAATTGTTTTCCATAGATAATTTCGTAGCTAATGTTTCACCCCCTAACTAAATTTTCTCGGCTTGATTACTACCGTAGTCTGAGGCTTATTCGTCTTTTGGATCCAAGCCTTATCGCTTACTCTAAACGAGTGCGCTAATCGTGGCTTCCTGAAGGCAGTCCGCCTCTTACCGCCTTTTGTAATAATGATCCTCTTGATAGTTGCTATATCAAGTTGGCCATTCGATGAGACAAGAAATTCCTCGTCTGGGAAACGCATAAGCACAATCAGCTTGGCCAGCTGCCTTGCTCCCACTCGGAGATTGCCTATCTCGGCAATCTCCCCATCCTTGAGAGCGGCCAGCAGGTCATCGGGCTGGATTATCCAACCGCCTTTCCGCCGGCACGCCCAGGGACGCCGTATTATTCTTTTGTCCTTTTTCACCTTACCCCCTTATTTTATTTTCTGAAACCTAGTTGATTTTTTGCCCCCTTGTTTGGCTTGTCATCCTCTAATGAAGGCTTCCGGAGGAAGCCGATGTAGCGAGGAGCTGGCTTTTCAAACAAGGCGACTAAGAATTCCTTTACTTCGTGAAAAAAGCCTCGCACTTCCCACCCCCTTAGCTCTTTTTAAGTTGAGTTGCTTTTGCCAGCCTTCTGGCTTTGAGCACCTTTGCATGATGCGCTGGAGCAAACTTGGTATATGCCCTGTCTTCTGCCATACCGCACCCCCTTGTTAAGTTTAACGACCGACTACTGAAGGCAAGGCGCAAGGGTGACCTTGCCCCCAGGGTGTCGAGCGTTTAGCTCTTTTTCGGCTTGCTACCGCAACGGATGGCCATAACCTGCACCTGATACTTGACCCCGTTCTCGATGACCTTGCCTTGACCTCGGAAGCCATCGGAGCCAGTTTTGAAGGTGACCGGTTTCAGTTCCATCGTAGCGGCCGCCTTTGCCAGTATGTCTGACATAGCACCCCCCTTGATGAGATTTTACGCATGCGCTAGATGTAAAACGCACGCTTTGAACCGCTTGATTATTTCCCGACTATACCCAGGGCAATAACGGTTTAGGTCAATCGTTTTGCCCTTCGGTAAGTGCTCGGCGTTACGGCCGAGGAGTCGGGGTATGAGTTGCTTTCCGCCGTTCGGGTATAGGCCGACTACATGGCCTCGATAGGTTAAGAAGTTCCGAGGCTGTGCTTTGCGCTTGCTCATTGAGGTAACTTTGCCAGCGCATTGAGGACAACGGCCATCTCCATTGGCGGGACGCTTCCCACAGACGATACACTTCGTCATGAGCGCACCCCCTATTCAATTGTTTGGTAGTTTTTACTACCAGCACCGCCACCGAGCCGAAGCCCGGAAGCGGTAATTGTAGTAAAAAGATAATTCCCCCTGCGCATAACAGGGGGTCTGTGCTATGGCCTTACTCCGTCCTATGAGCTACCCCACCACTTCACGACAACTCCGGCTCGGGACTTATTGCGAGCGGATTACTCCCATGCTCGGTTACAGCCTATAGGGGCTTGCTACCGCCCTTGATAGACGCCAAGACACAAGGCCAGCATGCCCCCAGAGCCTCTAATCTAAGGGTAGGGGAAGGCCAGAGTGCCAGCTTTTCCATCCGCACTGCGTGCTCTTGATGTTGGGGGAATGCACCACAGCCGTGGCATGGGCTTCGAGTTGCCGGGCCGAAACGCTCGGCCAGCGTTTTTTGCACTTTTACACCCTGCAAGGTGAGTCGGTGCTTGCCGAACTCGCCAGACAGATTTAGGCCTGTCATCCCCCCCTGATTACATGAACTCATCACAGAGGTTAGAGGCTGGGGCTTTAGTCTATGCCGAGGGGAGCGTTAGCCACGTAGCACCGTACGCCCAGCGTCCGGCCGCAGATCCCCCGGTACCGCCTGGTCCGATAAGAGGGTTAGCATGAAGCCCCGCGACCCCCACTAAATTAGTCAGCCCGAAGGTAAGTAGTGGGCGCGAGGTCGTTTTCCCCCCTTAGCTTCTCACAGGTGGGAGACTTGTCGAGGCGTATAATAAACAAGCCTCGAAGTTGTTATACTCCGAGGCTTGTTTTTTGTGCCTCTACTATGCTAATCGACTGGCCTCTAAAATGCGCTGAATTTATTTTAATTCGAGTTTAGAATGATTTTATAACCGTCTTTCCTGACAAAGTAGTTTAGAGCGTTGCGCTCTGTCTTGTTGAGCGTGTACCCCATGAGCCTTTTTTCAATAAGTGGCTGAATGTGATCGGGTAAACTGTCGAATATGCGCTCGGCGTCAAGTTTACCGTTTATTTTACGCTCGAATTCAGTCTCGCCGACTAGCAGTTCTGCTAGTGTTACCGGGTTCCCCTCCTCATCGTCTACCACGCTGTCAAGGCTATAATGCTGGCGTATTTTATATTTTTTCCAGAAGTCTCGCCAATCGCATCGGGCTATCGCATAGCCTAGACGCTCGTCTTTAGTCCTGATTTTAAGAACTGCTAGCGCAATATCCTGGAATAGATCTTCTCTTTCCTCTCGTGGTACTTTGCGACTGAAGATATAGGCCGACTTGAGCGCAACCTTGGCCTCTTGTGGTAGTACCTTTATTGTAGCGAGGTATTGCTCCACTTTGAGGCCGAATTCCTCCCCTTCAACCGGTAGAGCACTGGCCATCATTTTGGCGATATGTCGATATGTGATATCTTTTACCTGTGTCATGTTTTGCCCCCTTGCTTAAAATTGAGGCCAAAACGATTAGATATCGAGGCTAGATATTCAATTTTTAAGGTACACTCGAATTTCTAATATTCGAGACTATACATATATTATATGCATACCCCGGGCGATTTTTCAAGTATTCTATTAAGAAAGATTTACTGAAGTCAGTTAGTATCGTCCTTCGGGTTTTGGCCTATAATAGGAATATTATCCAGCCTATGCTGTCGAGCGGTCGAGCCACTATGGCAGTATGTATCTATGTATGTATTACTTCGCTAGTAATAGATTAGCTGGGGAAGGGATAGAAAGGATAGAAAGGATAGAAAGGATAGAAAGGATGGCTACTTGCCTTCTGCGTTGAGCCTGGCGTCTAGGCTATCGGCTATTCTCCGGAGCTGGGCCGGGGCGCTAGTAGAGTAGATTCGGACCCCCCGGAGTAACTCGTCGACAATGGTAACCAGCTGCATAGTCTCTGGAGCGTATCGCCTTTGAGCTAGTAGGGAATCAACATCAGATCTCAGCCCCCAGATGGCATTGTAGATTGAATCATAGTCTTTGCCTAGTAGCTTTCCTACTTCATCCTTTATCTTGTTGGCCAACTCGATTAGATCGCTGGCACTGGCTAGGTCTCGAGCCACCTTTATACCAAATTGACTGCCGGCCTCCTTTAGACCTTTATACTCCAGATTCTTAAGCCGGTCGGCTTGCTTCCATTGCACCAGGTGGTCTTCGTATCCGCGCATGAGGAGCTTTAGCATCAGCTCTACTTTGGGAGTATGCTCTCTCCTGGGGGCAGCCTTGACGACTCGCCATCCGTTATCGCCCCGGACTATAAGGCCGGTGCCCTCAGGGATGTCGTCCTTTGTAATTAGTCCTTTCGGTGCCGCGAAGTACAGTTGGCTGCAGTGCTCGAAGTAGGACCGGTATTTTCCCTTGTTGATATCAGCTTGGAAGTCAGATCGGGATATCTTTACTTCATAGATAATGAAGCTCGGGTTGCTAAAACTCTTACGGGCTGCCAAGACATCAGCCCTGGGGGTATGGCCATTCCACATCACAGAGCCCAGGGGGATCTGAATCCAAGTCAACCATTGCGTTTGGTCTCTACCTTTAACAAGGTCTTCAGCTAGTGCTTTGCCAGTCCAGTTCATATTTCACCTCACCCTGAAAGGGTTGCAGTTACTTCTTCTCGGGTAATCCAACCCTTCTCCAGCCACTCTCCTATTACTGCCAATAAGCGGGATTTGATCAAAGGGAAGTAACCGTCTGTATCTTCCTCGATTCCGAAATATCGCACAAGCTTCAGAGTGCCCCTGCCCTCGCTGGACTTTACCACTCCAAAGGGCTTTTCGCCGGTAAAGTCTTGTGTCGACTCCCAGCGGTTTTCTTGTCTCAGGATGCCGAAGTACGGCTTGCCTGGTTGCCGGTAAACTGTTTTCTTTCCCATGGTCCGCCCGCACAGGGGGCAGAAGGCTTCTTTCCATTCACTAGGCATTGGCTTTTCTCCTTTGTAGTTTTCTTTCAGCTTTTCTTACTGCCTTATCATAGCAGCTCGAGCAGCGAGGGGAGATATATTCTGGCTCCCCCGGGTAGCTGCTGGTAGAGGGGCATCTCAAGCCATTCCTTAAGCTTGGGGAAAAGCTTCATTGGCCAATAATAACCACCGGTGGATGAATTACATACTGGGCATTTCACTTTTGTTTACCTCTTCCTCTGTGGCGGTTATTTCCACATCAGTCGGCACCTTAAAGAGAGCCCGGGTTAAGCCCAAGGCATCATGTTCGTCATAAGCCCTTATGGTAATCGGCGAAGCCCAGGTGGCGATTTTAGTGGAGAATAACTTAAATTCTTCCATCATTCCTCGTCCTTTAGTTATCAAACATTATACATTGAGCCTCGGCTACCTTTGGCTCACCTTCCCGGGATAACCACCATTGCCAGAAGGCTTCAGCCGTGGGCCATCGTTGAACACCCTTGCTGCCCTTCTCGTAATATCTATAACAAGCTCGCTTCCAGGCTTCGGATATCTTCGGAAATTGCTTTAGCTCTCGTTGTGTCTGCCATGGCCTCTGCATGGGACAAAGGACGCAGCCCAGACGCTTATAGCCCTCGTCGTATAGCCGGCAATAAGGGATATTGCGGGTGTGGATATACTCCCAAACTTCCGCATCTGTCCAATCTATTATCGGGTGTAAAAACATCTTTGTTCCATCGGTTCGACAAACCTCGAACATCCGGCGGGTCCGGCGGCGTGAGCTTTCTGCCCACCTGATACCGGTGACCACCCTTCGCCCGGAGCCGCTTTTCTCCTTTATCATTTCACAGCACCATCGGGACTGCCGGCGTGGCATGCCTTTCGTCTGGATCGCCTTAAATATCGACATGCGAGGCCGCTCTATAATTGCCTCGGGGTGATGGAGCCGGCCAAACCTAACAAGTTCAGGCGGATCAATGCCCCCCTGGGAATAATGAGTGTCGTGCTTAAATTTCCCCAGTTGCAAGAGGTCGCGGACCGTAGAGCTATCCTTCCCATAACTGTCTGCGAAGTAATAGCCTTCGGGGGGCTCAAACTCCTGCAGTCTCATAAGAGCCACCTCTACCTTGTTCTTACCATCAAAATTTAATTGAGTTAAACTCATCATTCTTCCTAGAATACTTAAATAGATATATCACTCTCTACTTCATTGCCCCAACTTAAAAACACTTACCTCTGTTAATTTGGGGGCAAAAAATCCCAACATTCCTTTGCAGGGTATAGGCTTCTCAAATATTACTGCATTAGCTAACACAAAAGCGTATGGGCCAGACCACCACCTTGAACCATGATTCTGAACGCAATCAACGATATCCACTTCCCCGATCAGGGCTCCATGTATAAAATCATCCGGTTGCGGTAATTGGAGGCCAAGCCTATTTTCATTATTGGATATCCAAATATAATGCCCTTGGTCTAATTTCTTCGATGCATGGATATAGATGCGGCCACGGATCTTCGTGGGCCAAGTTCTATTCTCCACATCCTTTCCGTTAAATATTGCCCAAGCCATAGGCTGAGTTAAACTTAGTGCCTTATATTTCGCCTCAAACATTGACTCCTCCTTTCAGCATATATTATCTGATACTTCTTCATGCCCTTAAAGTATTCCTCGTAGAATACTTACCGGGGTGTTGCTTTGGAAAATTAACCCTCTACATTATTCGCTTACACCCCAGCAAGCTATATCTTAAGACATCCTTCCTTTTGGTTGGTACCAATGGCGGCTACATTTGTAATCGAACCACTTTGTGGCCAATAAATGAAAGCCGGTTGCGTCCAGGGCAGCCTCTACTTTATTCGCTATCCAATTTTTCATTTATCAAAACCTCCAGTTAATATACCAATCAGTTAGCCATTGAGCGATTTTTACAATAGCCAGACTAACCGACACAGCCACGATGGCTGCCAGAATAAATATACTCGCTACTGTCATCTCAAGTATACCTCCCTTAACTTCTCGGTCTTCCGATGGTTCTCCGCCCAAGTGTGGTCTTTCCCGATTCTACTACAAAGGCGGTGCCATCGCTGACACTGTGAGCACCAATAACCCGACTTCTCCTTTTCCATAGAGCTTAGGTATGAGAGGGTGGAAGATACCCCTCGACTCTCCCTTCCGCAATTAGCTTTTTAAGAGCCAATATTCCCATGCTCATCTGCAGCCCGAATTTCTCCTGCTCATCGCCCGGGTTAGCAGCTATCTTTTCCAAAGAGGCATCATCGGCCCGCTTAAAGAGCTCCTCCTCCACTAGGTCTACGGCGTCGATAACTACTGCCATCTGCTCTACTAATTTAACGATATCCAAGTCTGAAAGCATAATTCACCCTCCTGTCGAGCATTCTATAAGGAATACTCAATGTTCTTCTCTATCTCCGCTATCGCCTTCAACATGGGATATATCTGCTGCGGCACCACAGCATTGCCTAAACATTTAAGTCGGTCCACCCTGGAGGGAATCCCATTAGCCACTCTACCCAGTTTGGGTTCAGCTGCCCACCAATCACTTCGCTGAGGGGCCGAGCATTTCGGTTCATAGTTTCCTCTGATGCTTTCCCTGAACGCCAATCCCTGCTCGTAGGTGTTGGGACTGTTCCCACCGCTGCTTTCAAATTCCTGTGATGTCCTGTCTTTTGATAATAATTTGCCTGCGACACCACTGAGTTCCTGTCCGATTCTACTGCCCTGGGTGTCGGCCACATCACCTGTTCCCTTAAGTTGGCACAACCCCCCTTGTTCGCCTCGGGTGTCCTCTCTTCCGGTTTCCGAATATCCATTCTGGTATCCATCATGCTTAGAGTGGCCCACAATGAAGATTCTAGCTCTCCTGTGCGGGGCATTGACACCGCAAGCTGGAATAACAAACGAGATTGTTTCATAGCCCGCACTTTCCAGGTCAGATAAACAATCGTAGAACCCCATCGTGAGGAGTCCAGTAACATTCTCTGCAAGGACCCAAGCGGGCCTAACCTCTGATATGACTCTAAGCATCTGTGGCCAGAGCCAGCGGTCATCTTCCTTGCCTCTTCGCTGCCCGGCTTGAGATACAGGCTGGCAAGGGAATCCGCCCGTAATAAGGGTAACTGCTGGGATTGAGATGGTTTTACTTCGTTCTGTTCCAGTAGCTCTGGGTTGCTGAGCGTAAAGTTGGTTGCACCCTTCTCCTTCCAGCTCTTGCTTGTTTTCTTGGTTATGTGGTCGCTGGATTGTGGCGTTGGCAATAGCTTCTTTCGTGGCATCTTTAATATCTCCTATTATCGGCACATTAGGCCAATGCTTATTTAATACCTTCTGGCAGTAGGCATTGTTCTCAACCATCATGATAGTCTTGAAGCCAGCCCATTCAGCAGCTATGTCTATGCCTCCTATGCCGGCAAAAAGGCTTATGTGCGTCAGTTCCATTCTGTCATTTCCCTATCAAGTATTCCTCTAGGAATACTTAGCAATTCCAATCAAAGGGTACAGTCAGAATCACACCACATTTTCTACAGATGATAAGAATGGCAGTGCTCCTTCCTTCTGCAAATCTATTCTTTTTTGAAATGAAGGCACCACACTTCCCACAGTGCATTTCTAACCTCCTCAAGTATTCTACTGGGAATGCTTTTCGGCTTCAGAATAGAAAGTAGTCGAAAAAAAGAAGCAAAGGATATCTATTCTAAGATGCTCCGCTTTATATGCTATATTTAAAGGCAAAGCCCAAGCTGAAAAGCAAATGCCCAGAGTTGAAATGGTTCTTTCTTTAATCCATGTCCTGGAAAACACCATCCTTTCCCTCCCTTAAAGTATTCTAATGAGAATACCTATTTAATTTTCATTGTCGTAAAACCATCAGGCCTAATTTCCAGTATATAGCCCGGGGTGGAGTAATCTATGCGAGACTGCAAAGCACCCAAGGCCTGAAAGGATTCATTTCTTTCCGGAGCATCCATCGGCTGGTTAAGCAGACCCTGGTTGATAAGTCTCATAATTTCGTCAAGTTCCATTTTAGTCTCCTTCAAGTATTCTCGTCAGAATACTTATTTAGTCCCTGCCTTCCGGCAGTTGAAAATTCATTCTCGCCATTACTTCGTAGACCGTTTTACCATCTTTAGTCATAACATAGGGGAGGAAAATTTGCTCCATCTTGACCATCTCGGTATCGAGTAGGGCCATTTGAGCCTCGAGCCAGTCCTTGACTATTCTCCAGGCGACACGATAAGCATGGTCTTCAGTGAGATACCGTGGCTGCAGACCCTCTCTCACCATCACCTTAAGGACGGCCTTAAGATCAGTCGGCAGCTTAATAGACAGAAGTCCAGCTGGACCATCTACTTGAAAGGCTAGGGAGACGACGCGACCTTGCTCGTAATTCATCATAATTGCCTTGGCGCCATGCTCAGCGAGCTTGCCTTGAACTTGGCCAATAGTTCTCATGGCCGGCACCGATGTTGTGTAGTTCAACAGTGGAGACATTTTGCCCTCCTCTCTCTTGGGTGAATAATGTTATTGCAAATTTTGCATACTCGGCGCCCGTCAGAAGTAATACGAGTATTGAATATGTCGTAGGGATGACCTTGTGGGCAATGAGTAGTAGATGCATGAAGGGCAGCTAAAGTTTCTCCTCTCAAAAGATTAGTCTGCCTTGTTACAGGCTCTTGATGTTCTGGACGCACACAAAAGCGGTTTCTGCATAAATGGTCTAAATCCATATCTGTAGAAATCACTCCGATAAAAAGTTCATACAACACCCGATGAGCCAGAAGTTTTTTCCCTTTTCGCCCACCTATGCTGATATAAGCATAGTCATCTTTTGAGAGAATATCACTCCAGCCCCAACAACCCTGAGGATTAACATCTTTGATAACTTTAGAAAATATGCGCTTAATATCTTTTTCAGTGATTTCTAGGCCTGATATAATTGGCATCTCAACCTCCTATTTCCAATAT